>ERZ780226.1278-NODE-1278-length-19989-cov-6.778670_pt1 | contig 19989 bp, 10 predicted proteins | sample MGYA00511165_ERZ780226 | MGnify/ENA primary metagenome ERZ780226 (study PRJEB29588, sample SAMEA2152373) | human gut metagenome | biome: human gut; feature: human-associated habitat; material: faeces | place: Denmark | collected 2008/2010 ...
CATACCGGTCCAGATAGTCCTCCAGGATCGTCAGCGTGGCAATATCAAGATTGTTAGTCGGCTCATCCATAAAATGTAGCCCTATTCCTACATCTCTTGATTTTAGCGGCTTTAACAGAATACACAACTGTGTTTCCTGTGTTTCATCTTATATTTTATGTGAAAGAAAACGCATAGCCAATGTCAGCCATGCGTTTGTTCCCCATTTTTCTGAGGTCTATGTATTCTATTTTTCGCTATCTATAAGTTTTTGAGAATGTTCCTATTTTTCTTGTCCAATGCTTTTTTCAATCTCTGATTTTCTTCTTTAAGCTTCTCAACTCTTAGGATTCGCATCTTCTCATGCAGATTTGCAATTTCGTTATCCATGACCATATCAAGGATTCCCTTTCGAGGATCAGTCATACCAGCCTGTCTCTCGGCAGCCTCATCAACCAGTTTTCGTACTGTTGGATTCTTGTAAAAGAAACCTCTTGATAAACCGGTTTGTGCCATCAGCCTTTGTACCGTCACCCGCTCACCTTCTTCTACCATGTCCAGTATAGTTTTTCTGGCAAGATCGATTTTTTCAATGCTAATTCTGCGGTTACATTCCACCATCTTGTCGAATTTGTTCATATTCATCACCCCATCCATCCAAATTTTCCAGTATGATATCTGACAACCGTTTTCGAGCCTTTCGTGTATCATCTGCCAATATCTGATTGCTCATTTTTCGATAATACTTAACATTCTTAAGATTATTGTGTCCAAGTAATTTGGCTATGGTCCAGTCATCCAAATGCATCTCTGTCAGCTTTACCCCATAATAGTGTCGGTATAAATGAGAACCGAAGCCGAATAAGTTTCCGTTATCATCTCTTATGTCCTGCTCTCGGATCATCCTTACGATTCGACTTTGTATCGTACCATACTGCATCGGCTTATTGGGATTGTTCTCATTAACAAAAATATACTGTGTTTCTCCGAATCGTTCCTGCGTATAAGCAATCGCTTTTCTTATCAAATCTGCCAATTCTGCACTGACCGGTTTCTCATAAGTGTTTGTTTTCATCTGCTGGATTCGTATAATGGTGTCCATTTCCTTTTCATACAAGCAGTCCATTTCAAGTGTTAAGGTATCTGATATTCTCGTCCCAAGCATCTGATGTATTACCATGAGTCTCGCAGTCTGCTCATCCATATTTACAATCGCTGCATTTAATCGCTTTAACTCTTCATACCGTCCGTTTAAAACTGCTGAAAATTGCTGCAAAGGTAGTTCATTCAGCAAGATATATCACATTCAAGCTGTGTAGCAGCTGCCCTTATAAGAATGAATTCTATGAGACACTTTCAAATATCGGCAAGCTGAATGTACAGCTGGAATAGCAACTATTAACGAACCTTGACAGTTTAACAATTGCTCAGAACTTTGCCATAGGGATTTTATACCCTTTTGACAGGTTAATTGAGTGATGTTATAGCTGCATGGATCAATTTTCAGATTCATGATGCAGTTATCAGTTCAGATACTGTTCCGTGAATAATTCAGGTTAATCATGCATTTTGTTTACTAAACTTATAAAGTATCACACATATCACATAACATTTTTATAATACTTTGCATTTGACTCACCTGTGCAGGTTGTAATGTTTCAAGGACACAAATTATTCTTTCATTCCCATAATGTTTTACATCTTCACCAAACATTATATAATCACAGCTTATAGACAAAGCCTTGGATATCCTTCCTAGAACATCTGCTGAAAAGCCTTTCTTTCCTGTTTCTATTTCATACAAAAATTTAGGTGAAATATCTATTTTTTCTGCAAACGCTTCTCTTGTATAATTCTGGATTTCTCGTAATTCTCTGATTCTTTCTCCTCTTTTCATTTGTGACATATTTCCGATTTCCTCCATATGTCAGATTTTACATTTCTTTGCCAGTGTATATAAACGAGCATATGTTCATATTTATATTACCTATAGTTCCATTGATAAGTATATTTATTTTCTTGAGTTTCCGCAGAATGTAATTCTAAAATGAACATAGCTTCCCAAAGCACCAATCTGCCGGATTTTTGAAGCATTGGGAATAGCAGTTTTACGAATAGAGGTACTTTAATAAACCCCACCGGAGCCGGGCTTTGGGAGAAATATACTTTTATCTATCTAAGCGGTCAGCTTAAGGCAGAGTTGACGGTATGACGGACGTTTTGTCCGAAACCACAGCCTGATGCCTTCTTTGGCATACGAGAGTATGCCGGAGATACCTTTAGCTAACCGGTAATAGCTGAACTGAACTTTTTCTTTTATTGGGTCTGCTTTCTGTATGATTGCAGCCTTCAGGGCATGCGTTTCTGATTTCATGGACATATGTGCCAGAAATGCCATGCACAGGGTAATATAAAAATTCAGGGCATTGATTGCAGCGAGCTTCCTCACACGGAAGTTTTCAAACTGAAACATCTGCTTTTTACAGCGGAAATATTCCTCAATGTGCCATCTGGAAAAGTAAGTCAGGGCGATATTTACCACGTCTTCTTTGGATTTGATTTTCTTATTGGTTGCAAGCATCATGGGATGTTCCGTAATGCCGTAAACCAGTACGAGATAAATATCTTTCTTTGAAGCGGTAATCTGCACTTTCACATGAGAAAGATAGGCATCGTGCTTTTGCCCCTTGTAAGTCAGGGCAGTTTTGATCTTACCCTTTCTCTGATTACGAAGCTGTATGGCAGGTTCCTGCGGAGCCCATTTACGGATGGCAGTAAGATAAGATTTAAGTGCTGTGAAGGAAGTGCCATTGTTTAAATGTCTGGTCAGCTGTTCAACAGAATTGACCTTTTTAGTATCTTCATGAAGCTGCTCCACAACATCGGTTAAAAGACAGCTTCCAGCAGCAAGCATACCGTAAGTCATATCGGCAGAAAACTTTTTGTCCGGCTTGGACAGGTGTTTTGAAATTTTATTTGAAAAAGATAAAATTTCCCGTTTCATTTGATAAGTATTTGATGTAAAATTAACCATAGGGAATCCTCCTCTTTTTTGTTTAGTACAGTTTTGTTGTGGTGACTTAATTTTACATCAAAAAGGAATAGGATTCCTTATATTTTGGGTATTTTTTGAAAGTTGTTTATAGCAGAGCCTGTGAAAGCAGAAAAGTGTGGGTAAAAGTACGGAAACTCAAGGTCGAAATGCATTGACCTTTCCTGCCGTTTTTGCTACAATTTGCTATGGGTAATTACACCCAAAATTGAATAAAACACGAAACAGACTGTTGTAAAAATCGAACATTTTACAGCAGTTTTTTTGTACCCAAATTTAGAAAGGACGTGGCACAATGGCAAACCGAAACCGCACCCATCCGGTGCAATTTTATCTCAGCGATGATGAGCAGTACATCCTCAACACCAAATTCAAAGCATCCGGCATGAAGAGTATGTCTGCGTTCCTGCGCAAGCTGATCTTATATGGATATGTGTATGATGTTGATTACAGTTACCTGCGAAATTATAATACGGAGTTGGGACGTATCAGCTCCAATTTAAACCAGATCGCAAAGAGGGTAAACAGCACCGGAAACATTTATCAAGAGGATATAAACGAAGTAAAGGAGTTGATGAATCAGGTATGGCATACACAAAAATCCATGCTATCAAAGCAACCGTTGATAAAGCCATAGAATATATCTGCAACCCGGACAAAACCGACGAACAAATCTATGTTTCGTCTTATGCGTGTGCGCCCGAAACTGCGGCGATCGACTTTAAATATACGCTTGACCATTGCAGGGAAAACAGTCCCAACAAAGCCTATCATCTCATACAGGCTTTTGCTCCGGGCGAGGTCGGTTATGAGGAAGCGCACCGCATCGGAAAAGAGCTTGCAGACAAGGTTTTAGAGGGGAAATATTCGTATGTTGTCACCACGCATATTGATAAGGGGCATATACACAACCATATCATCTTTTGTGCGGCTGACAACATTGAATATAACAAATACCATGACTGCACACATACCTACCACCGCATCCGCCACTTGAGTGATGAGTTGTGTAAGGAACACAATCTTTCTGTCATCATTCCCGGCGGTGAACGTGGCAAAAAATACAAGGAATGGCAGTCTGATCAGAATGGTTCGACCTGGAAAACACAGCTCAGACGGGACATCAATTTTTGTATCAAATCGGCTTCCTCTTACGAAGAATTTCTGCTTCTAATGCGGGCAAAAGGTTACGAAATCAAAGGGGAAACTTTTGGAGAAAATGCTGCGAAATATATTTCTTTCCGACCTCTGGACAAGGAGCGTTTTGTCCGTGGCAGTACGAGGTCTTTAGGGAAAGAATACACAAAGGAACGTATCCGGGAACGCATCGAAAAGAAACGGGAACGAAAGGCAGTGATCCCGAAAAAGGACTACTCCGCCCGCAGGATCATTGACACCTCGGACGAGAAATTCCAGAACAGTCCCGGACTGCAACAGTGGGCGGCAATCGAGAATCTAAAGATCGCCGCACAAAGCTATAATGAAGCTGGTTCTCTCTCCGATCTGGAGCATAAAATTACTGTAAAAACCGAAGCGGGCAAGTCCGCCAAACAGAGCGTTGTGGAACTGGAACACCGCATGAAAAACCTTGCGGAAATCATCAAATATGCCGAGCAGTACAGAGACAACCGCTCCTATCATATCGCTTACAAGAAAGCCAAGAACCCGGACGCTTATTTCCGCAGATACGAGAGCCAGATCATCCTATATGGTGGAGCAAGGCGTGTGCTTGAGCAGGCAGGCATCAAGCTAAAAGGATTGAATGTAGATAAGCTGCAAGCCGAATATCAGGCATTGGAAACGCAGAAAAAAGAACTGACCGCAACCTACAAGAGCTGTGAAAAAGAGGTGCGGGATTTGAAGCGGAAACAGGAAAATCTTAATCGTTATCTCGGACGGACACAAACCGATCCGGTGCAGGAACAACAGACAATAAACAAAAATCACAGCTTATAAAACAATATGGGAGAATACTATCCCATCAGATAGCACTCTCCCTCTGAATCAATTCTGTTCTTCATCTAGCCATTCTTTTAGCTTTTTCTGTAACAGTTTTTTATCCGGCAAATATAATTTATACTCTTTTGCATAAATATTGGCATTTTCTGGGAGTGTTAAATCGACAAGAGCCTCATCACTTTGCTTACAGAGTAAGATACCAATCGTCGGATTTTCTCCCTCAATTTTCTCATACCGGTCATAATAGTTTACATACATCTGCATCTGTCCTAAGTCCTGATGTGTAAGCTCATCAATCTTAAAATCAATCAAGACATAGCACCTTAACAGTCTGTTATACAGAACTAGATCAACATAAAAATTTTTGTCATTAAATGTAAATCTCTTTTGCCGCTGTTCAAAGAGAAAACCTTTCCCCAACTCCAAAAGAAACTTCTGCATTTTCCCAATTACTGCCGATTCCAGATCACTTTCATGATATGCTGCTTTATCCTCCAGCCCTGCAAATTCCAGTACATACGGAGTATGTAAAATATCTTCTGGTTTCTGCGGAACGGCACCTTCATTTGCCAATCGCATCACATCATTTTTATCTCTGCTCAATGCAAGTCTTTCATACAAACTGGAGTGAAATTGTCTTTTCAAGGTGCTTACATTCCAGTTAGAACGTATTGCTTCCTTTTCATAAAAGTCTCTTTCGTCCTTATCCTCTATACGCATAAGTATCTGATAATGTGTCCAGCTCAGCTTAAATGGTATTTTTTTGTATGCCGTTTCTAATTGTCCAATTCCTGATTGGACAATTTCAAAAGCCTGTTCAAATTGTCCAATTCCCGATTGGATAATTTCATCTTCTCTATCTTTGTAAGCCATGTAAAATTGACGCATTCCAGCAACATTGCTTCTTGAAAAACCTCTGCCATATTCTTCTGTCAGATATGATGACAAAGAATCCAAGACTTTTGCTCCATATTTTGCTCTTTCTGAACCCTGCTGTTCCTGCTCGATAATATATCTTCCAAGCAGAAAACTGGTAAGAACGGTAATTGCATTTGCCATTTGTCCCATATTACTTCTGGCACTGTCAATCAGCTTTTTTGATTTATCAAATAAATTTTGAAATTCGTTACTTTCTATTATTTCTAATTTTTCATTTTTCACACTAGAACCTCCAAACTGTCTATAATTGTCAGGTATTTTCTAAAATAGAAACATTCATTTTTCATCTGATCTCATGACTCATACCGAAATTATACCTTACCCCATGATTTTTCTCAATCAATTTTATATGTCAAAAATTTGCCAAATTAAAAAAGCAGGTAGCCAGCCATTGCAACTGACTACCCACTCGATACCGCTATTCTTCTACCGCTTCTAATGAATTTTCCGCAAATTCCTTATCTGTCATGCCATCCAACTTTCTCAACACCTGCCTAGAAAGATCTTCCATATCGCTGTCCTTTATGTACGGCATTATCCGTCTGATTTTTTCCATCATCTTCATTCTGTTCTGTGTCTCAAAAACACACATGAAATTGATTTCTTCTACTGTGAATTTATTCATCATCCTACATCTCCCTATGTGAATTTTTTGATTTTTCCAGTTCCTTCGTATCCTTATTGTTTCCCTGTGCCACTTCCTTCTGTTTGGCTGCAAGTCGCTCTTTTAGGGAAGAACGTGCCTGCGGTTTTTCCCGCTGTTCTTTCTTTTCTTCCTCACGATTGAATTTCTCCACCCCATTATTAAGCCTGTCATCAATCATGTTATAATTCTGCTCCTCCAGCTCCTCGATCTTGGCAAGCGGCTTATATTCTGCCAGCTTAGCAATCAGCTCTTTTGCCTGTCTTTCGCTGTCCTCGTCAATTCCTTCATCAATAGATGTCTGCAAAAAAATCTGTAATGGCTTCACATTACCGCTTCTTATATCATTTGCAATCATTTGAATCTGTGCTTCCCTGTCCGGTACCGAGTCTCGGTATTCAAAAGTGTCAATATCATAGGATAACTGGTCAAGTTCTGCCGCAAGTCTCTGTATCTTATGCTCTTTTGTCTCCATATCAATCACATCTTTCTCCGGATACGCTGCAATCAGCTTTTTAATTGCGTCCTGCACCTTTGGTGTATCACGAAGCTCCGGTGTGTAATTTAGGAAATCAACATCAATTCTCTTGCCGCTTACAATGTCTGCATGCTCATCTTCCCATTCTTCTGTCCCTTCGATGTGCATATTTACACCAATAGAAGGAATTCCATGCATACGGGAAGGATCAATGGCATTATAGAGCTTCATAGCTTCCTCTATCGTTTCAATGCCCTCATGGTATTCACCCATATTGTGAAATTCGCCACATTCTGCCACTGTAAATGTCACATGGACGGTCTCCGGCTCAATAACAGGTTCATTTGCCAGTTCCGTCTGCTCTGTCGGTTCCTGTTCCCGCCCTTGTGTTACAAGCTGTGTATTGATCTGCTTCTGCTGTGCCTTCTCCTGCAGGTAAGTTTCCACCTCTGGAAGATAAGTCTCCAATGTTCCGGTTCTGCCCTCTGTAATCGGGTTAATATCTACCTGTATGCCTGCAATATAAATGCTGTCCTCATGAAGCATATTGAAAAGGTCATCTTCTCTGGTGGAGCCTGTGTATTCCACAACCACATCCAAATCCGAGTTTTCCTGCTCAATACCTCTGCATCGGCTCCCGGCTACCACTACATCCACGATTTTCGCATCCAGACCGTATTCATCAATCTGCGACTGCACATAAGCATACACTGTTTTTTCTATATCGTCCGCACTCTGTCCGTCCAGACTATGAAACAATTCTTCTGTCTTTGCCCGGAAATCTGCAACCACATCCGGATTGTTCTCTCTGAATTCTGCCTGCTTTGCTTCCAAATCTGTCTGTTCCACTTCCTCGGCTTTCTCCGAAAGTTCCTCAAAATCAACAATCTCTGCTTCGGAACCTGCATACACCTCGCCCTGCAAAAATTCATCACGATAATACTGCTCTGTGACCGCTGAAAACCTCGGTTCTTTCAAATCCGCAATCACCATATCCATTGCACGCTGAATCGTAATATCTGGGTTATCGTAGACACCGCCATCCAGTAAATGATACTGCTCATTCAGAATGGAGTAATCGTATCCCTCATCACATTCATGCATGAGGATATAACGGTCTGCGATATGAACCGCAAGCTCCGTCTCTATCTCATTTTTCTTTCCCTCCAGTGTCAGCATGAACTTCGGCAGTTCTGTAAATCCAAAAGAATCTACAAAGTGTGCGCTGTTTTCTCCGTTCTCATGTAATACCACAATATCGCTGACCGACAGGGAATGTGCCTTGTAATCTGCCGGATGATCAATATTGAACTTTGTATAGATTGCTTCCAATGTTTCCGACTGTGTCTGTCCCTGCAATTCCGTCAGTTCTCCCATATACACGAGCTTATAATTTTCCGGCAATACAGCATCAAAATTATCTTTGGTTATTCCCATACGCTTCAGGCTTTCCGTTCCTTCAAAGCGAAACTTATCCAGTTCAGGATCATCCTTCAACTGATAAATGCCATATTTATCGGTATTTCCATACAAAAGCTGTGCTTCCCTGTTGGAATCACTCTCTGAAAGTTCTTCCTGCATCATCTGGAGCTTTCGTTCATTCAGCCAGTCCCCTTTTTCAATGCCACACATCCCGTCATGTTCTGTAATCTGTTTTCTATCGGATACAGTAGTCTCGGAACCGTCCGTATGCAGAAGATACACAGGCAAATCATGATCAAATAGTTCTATTGCCCTTTCCTGTGTCAGAGGAAACATTTCATTCCATGTATAGCCATATTCCTGCATTTCAGATACACCTACCATGCTATCCGGAAGTGCGTCGATTTCCGCCTCTGCATCAATCATTGCTAATGCAACATCCTGATTTCCATCCACTTCCTGTGCATAGATATGTTCTGCAAGCTCCCTTGTTTTTTCAATGTTCCCCAGCTTGTAGGCATAATTTACAATCAGATTTCTTTCATCATCGGAAAAGGCAGGCTGTCCATGCTCCAACCGGTTAATGATATGCTCTGCCTGTTGCATGACAGACAATTCCTCCGCATCCGTCAGACCTGCATCAAAATCGTATTCATAATCCCAAAAGTCCGGCATATTTCCATTTAATTCCTTACTACTGGACGCAAGTAACGTGATTTCCGCTCCCTGTTTTTCCATATATGAAAGGTAATTGCCATCCCATTCTTTTTCATCAAGAGAATCCATATCTTTGAGCATTTTTCCGACATCATCCCTCAACATATTTGTGATTTTCAAAACCTCCCATTCGCTTTCAAAAATGGAAGCGAACTTAACAACCACATCATCGGCATTGATCGGCTCCATTGCCTTATCATAGACCGCCTTTCTCTCCTTCATATCAATCAGCTCATCTGTATCTGTGTTATAACGCACATCCAGATGATACTCTCCGTACTCTTTGGAATCCTGATTGCCGATTTCCGTTGTCCATGCACCCCTGCTTTCCAAATATGCCTGTATGCTCAACTTGTCATCATCTGTCATTTCTGACAATGCCTGCATCAGTTCCGGTCTGTCCATGCCATATACATCAAGCAGACTGAACTCTGAAAGGTCAGTATTCTGTATGAGGAGAATACTTTCCTTTGTCTGTTCCTGTGATACTTCCCTGTTCCTTTGTAATTCCTGTAATTGTTCCTCTATCCCGATAATCAACTCCGAAGCTGTCCTCCGTATCGTATCCATGGAAGCTCTCAGTTCCTTGGTATCTCTGCCACTGCTCCATCCGGCAATATACCCAAAAGAATAATCAGAGGTATCTACACCAAAATGCTGACAAACGGTGTACGCCACACTCTCTGCTTCCACCTCTTTAGTATTGCGGTCTTTTCGCATCTGCTCATCCTGCTCCACTTCCTCGCTGTGCAGCTTGGAATGAGCCACCTCATGGATCATGGTCTTTAAGGTCTGGCTCTCGCTCATGTTTTCCTGCACCGCAATCCGCTTTGCTTCCCTGTCATAGTAGCCTTTGGAATCTCCGGCTATCTCCTCCAGTTCAATCGGTACTGGCGAAATAGCTTCTACCGCACGAATCATATCCTGATAGCCTTCCACATCTGAAAGAAGCTCCTTTGCTGTAAGTTCCGGTATCGGCTTTCCGTCCGTCTGAGATAGGTCAAAAACGGATACTGCCCGGAATGCCGGAATTGTTATCTCGACTTCCTCTTTCTGCGGATTTCCGTCTTTATCAAGTAAAAGTTCTTGTGTGACCGGATCAATCTTGTCCCTCTCCTCTTTGATTTTATAGGGTGCAGGTGCAAGGATACGGATTGCCTTTTCCCCTTTATTTACATGACGCTCAAAATTTTTCTGCCAAGCCTTGTATCCGGCCACTAACGTAGCGTCAGGCTTTTGCATCGCAATTAAGAGCGTGTTGTTAAAACTGTAATTATGAAATTTTGACATTGTACTAAGATAATTGCGGTAACTATCGCTGTTGAATAAGTCCTGCAATCCCTGCTCCAGTTTGTTCGTAAGCTCCTGCACACGCTGTTTTTCTGTATTGTTGTCTGCCATAAACGACCTCCATCTTGTACGATAAAAGGCAGCCACTACGGACTGCCCTTACATAAACTGCTATAACACTTTTTAATATTCCCAACCCAAATAATGCTGACAGGTTGGGAATAAACTTAGGAATAAAATAGATTTTCCTATAAAATTTCTTCTTTTTTCTTTGTCTTATCCGCTGCATCCCTTCCTGCAGGTGTCCCAGACACCCTTGCCTTCATTGCTGCGAGTTTTTCTTGCAATGAAGTCCGTTCTGCCGGTCGGTCTGACAGCTTACCACCCACAGCCGTTTTCCCAAGATTACTCTGCTTTGCTGGCATATCTGCGACCTCGTCCCTTTTGTTATCCACTGTTTTCACAGTTTCCTGTGGTTTTTCCGGTTCTGCGGCTTCATCATCCATACCAATCGCATCATCGCCCTTTTCATCCATGTTGAGTAAAGAATTAAGCTCTGCCAGACGCTCCAGTTTCTCGGCAAGTTCTGCTTCCTGTGGAAATGGCTTGTCTACCTCTGCCTTTGCTGTTTCAAGCTGATGTTTCACATTGGATAGCTTCATCTGTGCTTCCTCAAGCTGTGAAGGCATGGCTTCCAGTACATTGTTGATTCTTGTGATATTTCCAAGCGGATCAGAGCCGACTTCCATCGGGTGGCTCATTGCACCTTTGACATTCATCACAAATTTATTGTTAAAAGAATCAAAGGTTACATTCAGCTTAAATCCAAGATATTCACCTACATCCGCACTGGCATTGATGCCTTTAATCTCCTTACACATGGCTATGATTGCAGTTCCAGCTTCCTTTTTGTCGGTGTATGATTTTCCACCCACCTGCATAAAGAACTGCTCCTTATCCTCCGGCTTATTTTTCGCATATTTATTCATATCAGCGGTAAAGCCTTCGATACGCTCCTTGAAAATGGCGATCTGATGCGGATAATGTTGTGTGATGTTATCCTCCAGCCTGTACTTCTGACTGGTATGGTTTGCCTTCATCAGTTTCAGCTTCGATACCTGAATATCGAGATCCATTTTTTCTTTTATGTAGGGATTACCTGTGGCAAGTGCCTTGACTTCTGCATAGGAAAGTGCCGCTTCGTCCACATCCTCACAGCTTCGCACCGGGGATTTGCTGGTCATGATCTGTCCGATGAATTTCTGTTTATTCTCGATGAGCTGCCACGAATAACTGTCAAACGTACCTTCCGTAACATAACGAAATATCTTGACCTTATCATTCTGGTTGCCCTGTCGTAAAATACGACCTTCCTGCTGTTCAATATCAGAAGGACGCCAAGGCACATCCAGATGATGCAGTGCAATCAATCTGTCCTGCACATTCGTACCGGCTCCCATTTTTGCTGTGGAACCTAATAAAAAACGAACCTGTCCGCTTCTTACTTTTGCAAACAGCTCCGCTTTTCTAAGTTCTGTATTGGCATCATGAATAAATGCGATCTCCTGCTCCGGCACTCCCTTTTCCATGAGCTTGTTTTTTATATCCTCATACACATTGAAAGTGCCATCACCCTTCGGTGTCGATAAATCACAGAAAATCAACTGTGCCGACTTCTGCTCTTTGGTGTTCTCCCATATCTCATAGGCTTTCTCCACACAGGTTGCCGCTTTAGAATTTTCCTCATCCGGAAGCATATCGTTGAGCAGCCTCTGGTCAAGTGCCAGCTTTCTTCCGTCATTGGTAATCTTTAGCATATTGTCCTCGTAAGGCTGCACCTGTCTGTCCCGGACTGCTTCAGCACGTTCCGCAAGAGAAGCCACCATTTCTTTCTGAAATTCACTCGGCTTTAATACCACATTTTCATACTCTGCTTCCGGCACAGGAAGTTTTAACATATCCGGTGTCTGAATGTCCGCACTCTCCTTGAAAAGTGCAATCAGCTCCGGAAGATTGAAAAACTTCGCAAATCTTGTCTTTGCCCGGTATCCGGTTCCCTCCGGTGCAAGTTCTATGGCGGTCTGTGTTTCCCCAAAAGAAGCCGCCCACGCATCGAAATGTCCCAGTCCCAGCTTCTGAAGCGTACCATACTGGAGATAACGCATATTCGTATAAAGCTCCGTCATGCTGTTGGAAATTGGCGTTCCGGTCGCAAAAGTTACACCCTTGCCGCCTGTGATTTCATCAAGATACTGGCACTTGGCAAACATATCAGATGACTTCTGTGCTTCTGTCTGTGCGATGCCTGCCACATTCCTCATTTTCGTATAAAGGAACAGGTTCTTGTAATTGTGGCTCTCATCCACAAACAGCCTGTCTACACCCAACTGCTCAAAAGTCACGACATTATCCTTACGGCTCTGGTCATTTAACTTGTCAAGCCGCACCTGCAATGCTTTCCTCGATTTTTCCATCTGCTTAATGGTATAACGCTCCCCGTTGTCTCTTTTTGCCTGATCAATAGCAAGTTCAATCTCATCAATCTGTTTTTCGATTGTGGCTGCCTGTCTTTCCTGTGATAACGGGATTTTTTCAAACTGACTATGCCCGATAATAACGGCATCATAATCACCTGTTGCAATACGGGAACAAAATTTCTTACGGTTGGCGGGTTCAAAATCCTTTTTCGTTGCCGCAAGGATATTTGCTCCTGGATATAACCGTAAGAAATCACTTGCCCATTGTTCAGTCAGGTGGTTCGGCACCACGAATAATGACTTTTGGCATAGTCCCAGACGCTTGCTTTCCATTGCCGCCGCTGTCATTTCAAAGGTCTTTCCGGCACCAACGCAGTGTGCAAGCAGGGTATTATCCCCATACAGCACATGGGCAACCGCATTTTTCTGATGCGGCTTTAATTCAATATCCGGTGTCATGCCCGGAAATTTCAGATGCGAACCGTCATATTCTCTTGGTCTGGTGGAATTGAAAAGCTCATTATATTTTGCCACAAGTGTCTGCCTGCGCTCCGGATCACGGAATACCCAGTCCTTAAATGCTTCCCTTATCGCTTCCTGCTTCTGGCTTGCAATCATGGTTTCCTTTTTATTAAGAACTCTTTTTTCCTTTCCATCTTCCTCAATGGTATCATAAACTCTTGTGTCTTTCAGATTTAAGGAATCTTCCAGTATCTTATAGGCATTTACCCGGCTTGTACCATAGGTCATGTTGACAAGCGTATTTCCAAAGTCAGCGTTTTTCCCTTTAATGTTCCACTCTCCGGTCACACCCGAAAACTGCACCCCAATCGTATCTCTGCGGAATAAATGCTCCGGTGTCTGGAACGTATCACGCATGAAATCATTGATATATTTTGGATCAATCCATGTGGCACCAATACGCACCTCAATCTCCGATGCGTCCAGCTCCCTCGGCTGTACCTGCGTAAGAGCCTGCACATTTGGAGCATATTCCGGATGATTTTCTGCATAGGTTGCTGCAATGGCAAGTTTCTCACGCACATTTCCGCTGAGATACTGGTCTGCTGTCTCCCAGACATCGGTAAGCGGGTTCTGGAAAATAACACCACGAAGCTCCTCAATCAGCGTATCCTTGTCCTTTTCAGTCAGCTCTGCCATATAATCAAGGTCGATTTTAGCTTTCTCTGCTAAAGATACTGCTAATGCTTCACTTGCAGTATCCACACTTGTGACCACCTCTGCCCTTTTAATGGTACGCTTCGTGAACATATCCGCTTTGCCCTTGAAATTGCCCTCATCATCAAGTTTTTCCAAAGAACACAACAGGCAATAACTGCTGTCCTGATTAAAGGCTCTCTTATTCGTCTGCGAATTGATCAGACCATATTTTTTCGAGAAGGAATCGTATAATGTGTTTAATTCCGCCTGTTTTCCCTTGATTGCCGCATCGGAATATTCCTCAAGCTGCATATCAATCAGCTCCTGCGTACAGTTACGGATTGCCACCATTCCCTTGATACGTTCTTTTGCGGTGTCTGATACTTCCACAGGCTTCATGACAGAATTTTCACGGTAATACACTTCATTCTCAACTACGGTATAGCTGAAATTTTTAACGGACGGATCAGCAGGAATACTCTGCCTGCTCATGTCATCCGCAAGCTCCTCATCCAGATCAATCGTATCAATCTGTCCTGTAATATTTTGAAGTGCTTTCGCTAACTGCTCCTCAAATGGGCTGCTGTCATCTGCCTTACAGGTGCTTTCCATGCCATAAGGACCGGATACCATTTCCATCTTTCCTACGATCTGCTCCGGGTGCTCTGCAAAGTAAGCGTTCATTGCAATGCCATCTGCATCCTCTCCTAGATGTACCCAGTCCGGCTCACGCTCCACCATGCGGTCACGCTTCTGAAAAAATAAAATATCCGAAGTCACTTCTGTTCCTGCATTTGCCTTAAATGCGGTGTTCGGAAGTCTCACCGCACCAAGCAGGTCTGCCCGCTGTGCAAGGTATCTTCTGACTTCCGGACTTGCCTTGTCCATGGTTCCCTTGCTTGTGATAAAAGCAACCACACCACCGGGACGCACTTTATCCAACGTCTTTGCAAAGAAATAATCGTGTATCAGGAAATTATTTTTATCATACTGCTTATCTGCCACCTTATACTGTCCAAAAGGCACATTTCCGATTGCCACATCAAAGAAATCATTCGGATAATCAGTCTTTTCAAAGCCTTTGATCTGCACATCTGCCTGCGGATAAAGCTGCCTTGCAATGCGTCCGGTAATGCTGTCCAGCTCTACTCCGTAAAGCCTGCTCTCTTTCATGGAATCCGGCATCATACCGAAAAAGTTGCCGATTCCCATGGAAGGCTCCAGTACATTTCCTCTGGAAAATCCCATTTTCTCCAATGTTTCGTACATCTGGCGGATAATGACCGGACTTGTATAATGGGCATTCAAGGTACTCTCCCTTGCCATGCGGTACTCCTCCGTCGATAGCAGTTCCTTTAACTGGTGATATTCTGCTGACCAGTTTGATTTGCTCTCGTCAAACGCATCGGCAAGACCGCCCCAGCCGACATACTGGGATAAAATCTGCTGTTCTTCCGGTGTAGCATATCTGTTTTCGCCCTCAATCTGCTCCAACAGCTTGATTGCTGCAATATTTGTCTGGAATTTTTCTTTTGGAGAGCCTTCACCCAATCGGTCATCGCTGATATGGAAATTGACAGCGTTACTTTTATCTGGTGCTGATACCGACCTTTCTTGTGCTGATTGCCTTTCTGATGCAGGCTGTTTTTCCTCTGACGAAGGTGTAAGCGGCTCCCAATCTCCGGTAAGCACCTGCGACAACATTTCCTCTGTCTGTCGGTCTGCTTCTCCATTCTCCAGACGCTCACGGGCAGACTGCGTATCTATGCTGTCCAGTTCATCGGCTTCCTGCTCAGCCTGTTCCCTTTCACCAGAAAACTCCGCCTCTGCTTCCCTGCCACTTTCTGCAAGTTCATTGCCCCAGTCCATTGCTTCCTGCAAAGTCGAAAATGTCTCCAATGCCGGACGGGTAGTGTCTGCCGTATCATAAATCGCATATCCATCCGCTTCCTTATCAATCCAAAGGAATACTCCCTCTGATAAGGTGGCACTCCATTGTGTCGGATTGCCATATTCATCATCTGCATCATGTACCACATGCCACGCTAATTCCTGCACTTCATCCAGCTCTGCGATCCCATCCGTCCCCACAAAGCGTGAAAACACTTCTGCTTCGTGCCTGTCAATATCTTCCTCTGCAATGGCATTGGTATAATCGTCCTCTACTTCGCCACGCTCCGGCTTATGGTCATATTCAAAGGTTTTCCCATTGACCTGTGCATAATAAAAACCGCTGTCCTCTATGTTATTTCCAAGCAGGTATTTCTCTTTTTCACTTCCCCACTCATCAACCAGAACACACTCATATCCATCAATCGTAATCTTTTTCTGTGCTTCCTTTTCTTTTTCCCGAAGCACATTGATATATCTTCTCGCCTGATTTGTAAATCCGTCCAATACCGCCGGATGTGAGCTTAGAATCAGATCATTGTTCTGCCACTCATTTTCCGCAACAATGCCCTTTGCCCAGTCCTTATTGTTCTGCGAAAAACGACCATCATAATCAAAATGCGTAACCGTGTTTGCAAGGACAAATTCCACACAGTCAATGCCATATTTATCCACGATTTCATCTGCGGTATTCCTCGGAAGTACAAAACCATTGAATTTCTCGGCAATCAACGCTTCGATGTCCTTCTTACATTCAAGTCGTTGTCCATGCTCCAGACGGGAAAGCTCACGTTGTCTCGCTTTCTCTGCCTGTTCTTCCTTATATGCCTTATAATTCTCTTTCCCCTGTGGAGATAAATATTTATCCTCATGGATCAGCTCCCGAAGCCTTTTTTCCACAACATTCCAGTTCAGAAGCACTTTTGCATACGGATTGCCATAACTTCCTTTCTCCAGACGGATACCTTTTCCATCATGTTCATTATGGGAATCATCATTGCCCGGCAGTCCGCCGGAACCACCACCAATGCCATATTCATTTTTCAGAAAAGCAACTGTTTCTTTCTGGTCATGTCCTTCCATGAAATACTCATAAATGCGGAAAGCTCCATGCTCATAGCCGCTTCCTCTGCCAAGTGCATAATCAATTTCATCCTGTGTAATAAAATCTTCCTGCTTTACCTCCACCGCATCCGGCAATGGAAACTCCAGTCTCTCCCTGTCAAGGTCAGCAATCTCCGATAACAGATATTCCGGTGATTTCACATGCCGCCATTTTAATTCGGCTTCACCCGATGCAAGACGCTCCGCCGCATCTTCCAAAACGTTTTTAAGCTGTTCCCTGCCCTCATGGGTAGAAAGAAGTTCCATGAGTTTTGCTTCACTCTCCGGATAGTTTCCGGCTTTTAATCCAAGTTCTTCCGGTGTCTCATCCATGCCATCCCGAAGAAAGAAAAATATCTGATTAGCAACACGGTTCCGCTCCTGCGTATCCACAAGAAATGCTTCACTCGCACTCATATAAGTGCCATTTTCAATCATAGAACGGATATGGTTCTCTACCTCTTCCCAACTCATAGTAACAAGTGGTGTTTCCTTTGCTTGTGTTCCATAGCCGACACTCATACCATGTTCATCGAACCACACTGATACGGGATTTCCATTGATTTCAAAACCTTTTCCGGTCTGTCCGTACTCATTTTTCAGAAAATCCCCCATCTGCTCGGCATTTCTGCCCTCTGTATACTTTGCAAAGATACGCTTTCTGCTGTGCTGTTTTCCTCCACCACTGCGAAGAATGGTTTCAAGCTCATTCTGTGGCAAAGAAAAAGCAGCGGGCATGGTATATTTCATACTTGCTTCCGCTGCTGCGACTGTTCCAACCTGCTCCTCAAAAGAAGGAAAAAGGCTAAGTTGTGTAAATATGGATTCCGGTGCGTCTCCCCGGAGAAGATCATCGGTATCTGTTACAGGCTGTAAACCAACTCGCCCAGAACTACTTCCTCTGCTCGGTTCCGGATGCTGTTCATCTTCGCTACCCAGAGCATCTGATCGGCTTCCTTGAGCTGTTCGGTCACTCCCTCTGTTGCCGCCATCTGGCTTATCAGCTTCTCCATTCTCTCCTCTGCCTGCTTCTGAATGGTCAGCAGGTGTTCTTTCAATGTCCCTTTCAGAAGAAACGCTGAGTACACGCCCCTGTGGTTCTCCTTCAGATAAGTCTCCCTCATCATTCCGTACTTCGTTATGGTTCCCTCCGGCTGAATGTCCGCCTGTAATGTCGGGATCAGATAATCCCCGTTCTTTTCGTATGTCAGATTCATCGCTATTGCCCCTTTCTACGCTGTTTGGATTGTTGTCAATATATTCCTCATGTCCGCTCTCGCTTTCACGCTTTAACGCATTGTAGTCTATTTCAGAAGTATTTGCAAGTCCTTTCTGCGTTAAATTTTCTGTTTGTTCCTGTTCGTGGCTTCTGTTATATGCCCTTATGGTTCTTCCAATCTCTAAAAGTACCGGTTTTGCAAGCTCATTGGCTGCATCTCCAAGTACTGCAAGGGTGTCCATGGAATTAAATTCATGGATAAAATCAAAAGCAAACTCCGAACCATACTCCTCCATATCTGCACCGCAGGCAGATAAAAGTGTAAAGGAAATGCTGTCCGATAATGTCTCCCTCAATCGGATACCGACATTCTGCTCATCCAGTCCCTCTAAGAAACTGCCCTCTGTCAGATACTTTAGATCAGGAAGCAGTTCTTCATAATAGTCTGCCGCAATCCTTCTGGAAATCTCGATCAGCTTTTCCTCAAATGACTGTTTCTCATCTGTACTGCCATAAGTCTGCTCCAGTCTGTTGATCACAGCATCCTTATGTTCCTCATGCACTTCCCAAAACTCTGGATAACGTCCGATGCGCCTTGCGGCATGGACGTCTGACACATCAAAGACGTATTTCAGCCTCTTTCCATGTGCATCGTCCTCATCAATGAGTGCAATGCCCTTAGCACCTTTGTTTACCCAGCAGTGCATCCGCTCATTCCATATTTCTATGGATGCACACGCTGTTGCATCCGGTCTTTGTGCATAGATTAAAAGCTGTTCCCGGAACGGGTACTTATACAGCCTTGCCGCTGTAGTCAGATACTTCATCCACTCGTCACGGTTTCTCACTACTTCTTTGGCAGTTTCCCGTGCCAGAGCAGATATAAAATCATATTTTCTCACGCAATTCTCTCCTTTTTTCTGATTTTGAACACGAAAAAAATGGCTATGGTTCGTTCATGAGCCATTGCCACCAACAAAAATAAACTCTATTTATAATTTATCATCTCCTTTCCAGCATTTTATTCATGTAAAAATAGCACCTAAGATTTCTCCCAAGTGCTATCCACAATCCATAATTTTATTTTATTTTTCTAAATTTTTATATTTAACATATTTCCCCATTCTAAATCTATTTCTTTCGGATTAAATGGCATCATACAGGCACATGGTGTGAATGTTAATTCGGCAAAATAATATTTATTACCTGTTACAAAAAAATCAACTCTTACAAATGGAAAGTCTTTACATAAATCTGAAGCCGTTTCAAGCATTTCACTATAGAAACTTGGTAATTCTATTTTTTCAATGCTATCATAATCATCTCTTTTTAAATTTATTTTACTACCATCCAAATTAAAAAAAGCCATTTTTGCTTGTCTATCGTGAATCATATCTACAGAGACATATATAAGTCTGGGAACTCCATTAAAGCAAAAGAATTTATAATCAACCAGATTATCCCCTAAAAATTCTTCACATGTAATTTTATGTTTTTTTATATTTGAATAATTACTCATATCTTTAACATTTATATCTTTATTTCTACCTTTTTGTTTAGTTCTTAAAACATTATTTAAGCTATATTCTTTATTAAAACTAGCAATACATAATATTCTCATCTTGTCTTGTAATTCAATTAACTTTGTATTCAAGTATT
>ERZ780226.1279-NODE-1279-length-19975-cov-3.543474_pt1 | contig 19975 bp, 17 predicted proteins | sample MGYA00511165_ERZ780226 | MGnify/ENA primary metagenome ERZ780226 (study PRJEB29588, sample SAMEA2152373) | human gut metagenome | biome: human gut; feature: human-associated habitat; material: faeces | place: Denmark | collected 2008/2010 ...
GGAGGTTTCCTATGGAACAATCCCACTCCTTTTCCGTCCGTGTAGAGCATCTTACGCCCGGTGAGGTCATGCAGTCCATGCGCCGGATGATGCTGAAAACCTATTTGATTCTCTGGGCTGCGGTGTATGCCGTGGTGCTGGCAGTGGCGCTTTTCCAACATCGTTTTTCCGTATTCACCTGGATCTGTCCGGGCATTATCCTGATTCTGCTGGCGCTTGCCTATGAGTTCTCCGGCAGGAAAAACTACGGTCCCATGAAATACGACGAGGCAATCCTGGACTACACCTTTACGCCCGAGGGCTACAGTCTGACCGTGGGCGAGCAAACTGCCACGTTCTCCTGGAAGCAGGCTGCCCTCCGCCGGACCCGCAGCGATTTTCTGCTGTATTCCGACAAGAAAAATTCCTCCGTACTGCCCAAGCGCTGCCTGACGGAGGAGCAAACACGACAGCTTCTTATCTGGGCTGCCCAGAAAGCATAATATTTCTATCAATCTTGTATGTTTTCTACAGATTTTGCAAAAAAGCAGCCGGAAAGATTGGATTCCAGTCTTCCGGCTGTTGCGCTATAATAAATAGCATCACCGCGTTACCGCTGCAAAGGAGCATGTGCATGGATCGAAAAACCGTTCGCGCCGCATTTCAGGCAAGCCTTCCGGTTATGGCTGGCTATATTGTGCTGGGCATGGGCTTTGGCGTTTTGCTTGCCGATCAGGGCTACAGCTGGGTTTGGGCGCTTTTGATGTCCGCCACCATCTATGCCGGCTCCATGCAGTATGCCGCTCTGGATCTGATCTCCGGCGGCGCCAGCCTGATTACCTGCGCCCTGATGACATTGATGATCAACGCCCGGCATTTCTTCTATGGTCTGAGCATGCTGGACAAATATCAGGATGCCGGGAAGAAAAAGCCCTATCTGATTTTCGCTCTGACCGATGAGACCTATTCTCTGGTTTGTACCTCCGCCCCTGAGGGCACCGATGCCACCGGCTATTACTTCTGGGTTTCCCTGCTGGATCAGATTTACTGGATCATCGGCAGCGTCATTGGCGGCGTATTGGGTCCCATTCTGCCCTTTGATTCCACCGGCATGGATTTTGCCATGCCCGCACTGTTTGTGGTGATTTTTGTGGAGCAGTGGCGCTCGGCAAAGCGTCATGTTCCTGCGCTGCTGGGTCTGGGTATTTCCCTGGGCTGCCTGCTGCTTCTGGGTCCCACGAACTTTGTTATTCCGTCCATGGTGCTGATTACCGTCGCCTTATGCGCCTGCCGCAGAGTATTGGAGGTGCAGCCGCAGTGAAATTCACCCTGATTCAAATTCTTGTAATGGCATCCGTCACCGCACTGCTGCGGTTTCTGCCCTTTCTGGTGTTTCCCGGCGGACGAAAGCGCCCCCAGATCATCACCTATCTTGGCACCGTCCTGCCCTACAGCGTCATGGCAATGCTGGTGATCTACTGCCTGAAAAACGTATCGCTCATTGTCGCCCCCCATGGCATTCCGGAGCTTCTGGCTGTTGCCGCTGTGGTGGGACTGCACCTTTGGAAAAAGAACACTCTGCTGAGTATCTTCGGCGGAACCACCTTTTATATGATTCTGGTGCAAGTGGTGTTCGCATAATACAACAATCCCCTGAAACAGACCGCAAATCTGCTTCAGGGGATTTTCATATCTTTTTACAGCGCTGCCGTTCCCATATAATCCGGGTCCTCCGGAGCTTCCTCCTGACCGAGCATTTTCTCCCGGTTGGTTCGCTGCCCCATCGGTTAATCCTCCCAGGGACGGATGCGATAAGTAGCTCCGATTTCCTGACAGATTGCCCGGCACTGCGTCTCTTCCTCGTGGGTGATGGTGGTATCTACGGTGGTCATAATCACCTTAATGCCCTGTGCCACGCACTTCTTTGCAAAGTCCAGCATCCCCGGGAACGCCTTGTCCCCAAACTGGCTGCGTACCAGCTTCTGATACTCTGCCGGATCGGGATCGTTCAGGGAAATGGACACCACGTCGATGCAGCCCTTCAGCTCACCGGAGATATCATGTCCCGCAATCAGGCTGCCCTGACCGTTGGTGTTGACACGGATGGGCAGGGGGCACCAGGTTTTCAGCCACCGCGCTACCTCCAGCAGCACCGGCAGGGCACAGGTGGGCTCACCAAAGCCGCAGAACACAATCTCCTCAAACTGGCTCATATCCCATTTCCGGAATTCGTCCTCCACCTCCTGGACGGTAGGCTCCCGCTCCAGCCAAAGGCTGTGACTCTCCCCCACATGGTCCATGGTCTGCCGCAGACAGAACGTGCAGGCAGAGGAGCAGCGGTTGGTTAGGTTTACATAAATTCCATTATGGACACGATACAGAATTTCCATGGTCAAAGACTCCTATCTTAAAAATGCAGCTGATGAATGACCTCTTCAAAGCATACCCCATCGGTGGTGGGGATATCCAGCTCAGAAGACCGCTTCAAGCAGGTGCGGATAAATCCGGCAGCCGTCCGAACGCTTTTGGCAAAGGGTACGCCATGAACCGCGCCTGCTGCCACAATCGAGGAAAACACATCGCCGGTACCCGAGCGCTGGGGTGCAATCCGCAATGTCCGCTGTACCGAGGGTCCATTGTCCCGCTCGTAGCAGTAGTTTTCCAGGAACGAGCCCCGGGATACTCCGGTGATTACCACCTTGTCCGGTCCCCGGTCGCAGAGCTTCTGCGCCAATGTCAGCAGCTCCGCCTCGGTAAAATGCTCCTGATATGGGGTGCCGGTCAGGATGCAGGCTTCAGTCACATTGGGGGTGAGAATATCCGCATATTGCACCAGCCGCCCGATGCCCTGACAGAGCTCCTGGGTATAGGTGGCGTAGAGCTTTCCATAGTCGCCCATCACTGGGTCCACAATCACCGTGGTGCGCTGGGTGGTAAACTCCTTCAGGAACTGCTCCACCAGCTCAATCTGCCGCGCGGAACCCAAAAAACCCGTAAGGATTCCCTCGAATTCCAGATCGAGCTTCTTCCATTCCGCCATATAGGGCGCCATGGAATCGGTAAAGTCCTTTACATAAAAGCTCTCAAAGCCCGTATGGTCGGAAAAAATCGCCGTGGGCAGGGGACAGCACTGAATCCCCAAATGGGAAATCAGCGGCAGTGCCACCGCAATGGAGCACCTGCCAAAGCCGGAAAGATCGTTGATAACCGCTATTTTTTTCTGGTGATTATGGGACAAGGGATGGTTCCCCCTTTCAGAATTCTTCCAAAGAAAACGCCAAAGGCTCCCCCATAAGGGGGAGCAATGACAACGCATTCAAGGTTAGATGCCAATCGTTTTTAGGCAATATCGCGCAAATCGGCAAGAGAGTCTGACGAGAGATTTTTCGTCAGAAAAGGTGTAAAACCGCAGGAATACTTTGTGTATTTCAAGGGTTTACTAACGCATTTCTGGCGAAAAAGATCTTGGGGACCCCGCCAAAGCCCAGCGTCAGCGGGTTTGGTGGGGTAAGGAGGAGTCCCACAAGGGGATTTCCTTCGGGCACAGCGGAGCGACTGAGCTTTTGCCCCCCAAAGGGCAAAACGAAGGATACGAAGCTTGCGACGACGCAATCCGCAGACGCATTTGTGCGGTGTTGCCTTAGGAATGTTCCGTCTCGGAGGGATCCGGCATACCGTACAGCTCCAGCAGCAGGAAGGACATCTCCAGACCCACGCGGGTGCCGTGGTCGTCAAGGCTCAAATCCATCAGCTGCTCAATGCGGCTGATGCGGTAGATTACATTGTTCCGGTGCATATGCAGCACCTGACCCGTCTCTGTGGCCTTCCGCTCATACCAGAGATAGGTGCGGAGTAATTGCAGATTGTTGGTGTTGTGCTGCTGGTCGTAGGCATAGAGCGTCTGGAGACCCTTGTAGTAAACGCTGTCCCGCCAGTTCTCTTCGTTGCAAGGGCTTTCGCCTAAGAGCCCGTGGAGTACCCGGGATTGGAAGGTACATAGTGGGGATGCCTCCGGAAGCTCCATGAGACTGTGGAGAAATTCCGTACCCCGCAGCGTGCCGCTGTATTTCAGGGCCAACGATGCCTGCGCATAAGCCCGCTGGAGATGCTCCAGTCCGGTAAAATCATCGCTGAGACCGCATCGTGCCTGATGGCGGGAGAGAAAATGGATAAGATGCTCCTCCGGAATCCCGATTCCCCCGTTTTGTCGAAGATGCATCAGCGCCAGCACCGACTGCTCATAGACCAGCACCTGACTGCCCGGAACCAGTTCAGACAGCTCCCGACCTATGCGCCCCAGCGCCATTTCCATGCCATCTCCCACAGACAGCCGCATCAGGCGGAACTGCCCCGTAGTTCTCAGCCCCAAATACTGCGCGCGCTCCATGATGTCCATGGGGCTGGTCAGAGCGCCGGTCAGCAGATCCTGAAAGAACGTGTCGTAGTTGTGGCTCAGGGCGTTTTTGTCCTTCCAGTTCCGTTCGGCATAGATGGCCAAAATATCGGTCAGGATGGTGAACAGCTCCAATAGACCATCGGACAGAGGATGATGGTCGCAAACCATTACCACATGGGTAAAATAGGTGTTCCGGAACCGAAAGACCTTGTTGACCAAAATATATTGGCTCATGGTTTTGCTGTCGTTAATCAGCAGGGACTGGGCATTGTTCCAGACCTCAAACCGATGATTTTGCCGAAACAGCTGCAAGGTGGACTCCGGGTGATAGCCAAACTCCGCCAGGGCCAGGCTCATGGGATCGTCGGTTTCGATGTGGGTAGTGCGGGCCAATAGCGTAAAGGCGGAATCCGAGATATTGATGGTGTTGCCGATGATCGGTTCGCTGAGCTCCAGAATGGTTTGCAGTCCGGCTTCGTGAATCAGGGCGTCCTGCATCTTACGGTACCATTCGCTGACCCGGTTGAAAATCTCCTGCACGGTGTTGAGCAGCAGCTCGGTTTCCATGTTCTCGTTGACAATAATCATTCCTTGCAGGCGCTCATCGGTTTCCTGCCCATCGGTGATGCGGTCCCGAATACAGAGATAAAAGCGATCCGGCACGGCAGAAGAGGCGCGGAGGGCATCGGAAAGGCGGCAGACGTGCAGCAGATCCTTCCGCATGACGCGGTAATCTCGCGGCAGCAGCGCCCCCCGGCAGAATACTTTTTCCGCCGGGTCGTCAATATGGACCTCCAGCGGCAGGGAACGAAGCTGATCGAGGATGATGTTCAAGGATAGATTCATAGATAATCCGCCGCCAATCTTATGTAATGATTTCTAAATAGTATTGAAACATATACTATTATACAGGATTCATTTTGAAATGCAAGTGTGATAAAAGTGGCGGTTTTGAGATTGTTATTTTCCGGCACAGACTTTTGTTATCCTACGAAATCAATTCCCCAAATGCACAAGTCCGCTCTGGGCAATTTTCTGAATCAGCGCGCTAATTTCCTCCCGGGGATGTTCCCGGCAGATACAGACGATTTCCGCATGAGCCTCCGGGAATGGAACTGGCCAATAATGGAGATTCGGGGCATCGTGCCCTTCAATGACCTTTGTCAGCAGCGCAAAGCCCTCCCCCAGTTCCAGCCGCACCATCAGGGTGCTGATATCCGGGCAGGCCACGACCTTGGAAAATGGTATTTTCCTCCCCCACTGCTCGATGCCGGAGAGCACATTGTCATTGGGCAGAGTCAGCTGCGTATGGGCGGCCAGGTCTTGAAGTGTAATGGTGTCTTGCTTAGCCAGGGGATGCCGCGTAGAATAGACCACCTGGAACTGCTTCTGCTGTAAAACCGTGGTGTGGATGCCAGGCCAAAACCGCCAGTCGTTGGAAGTGGTCACGCAAAAATCCAGCCGGTCATCCAGAAGGCTGTTCCGCAGCGCCACAAAATCCAGCAGGCGAATATCCAGCGCCAGCTCTGGGCAGTGCTTCATAAGATAGTCGGTGACGGGCAGAATGATATCCTTTCGGGACAGAGAAGAGAGGAAGCCAACCCGAAGCAGGGATTTCCCGGAACTGTTTAATTCTCTGGCCTTGCGGATGTCGCTGCGGATCTGCCGATTAATCTGGGTAAAGGAATCCCGCAGGAGGCTACCTGCCGGGGTCAATGTGACCTGCCGCGTGGTGCGGTAGAACAGGCGTAGTCCCAATTCCTGCTCCAGAGATGCAATCTGCTTGGTAACTGCCTGCTGGCTGATATAGAGATTCCGGGCGGCGGTGGAAAAGCTCAGACAGTTTGCCACCTCCAAAAATGTTTGAATGCGCTGCTGCAGCATTGGCGATACCTCCTATAATCCTATCAAATTCATAGGATATACAATTTCAAAGCGTTAATAAAACTAATATCATCATATAATAACAATTATAAATTGTAAATAAGAAAAACCATTGTTTCTCTTTCTGAGATGGTCTCGTTATAATGAAATTACAGATTATAAATTAGGAGGAAGAAATTATGATCCATCTCGGAAAAGACGTAAAGCTCAACGTATGTCCCATTCTGGTGACCCTGCACCACGACTATGTATTCGAAGGCCCCTGCCGCATGGGCAAGGACTTTGAGCTGACCAAGGAATTCGACGATATGGCCAACGCCGAGCTCATTAAGGGTGCCCATGAGGAGCTGGCAGAGAATCTCACCAGCCCCCATTTCAACGTCATGGAGCCCATCTGGATTGACCGAAATGAGGAATTCCTGGTGACCCCGGAGATTCTGGATAAGATGCTTCAGGGCAAGGACGATGTGGATATTTACATGATCGGCCCCATGGGGCGGTTGTCCGACCTGGTGATTGACTTTGTGCAGAAAGCGAAAAAGCCTATTATCACCATCCCCGGCCCTCAGTGCATGCAAACCATTCTGATTGCCTCTACTCGTGCCAGAGGACTGGAGAGCTATGCCTACCGCACCTGGAAGGAGACGCTGGATTTCCTGGAGGTGCTGCGGGTAAAGAAAATGCTGCGGGAGACCAGAGTACTCTGTGCCGCACGGTTCGGTACAGCCCGTTCCGTCAGCGATATGGGCAACTTCGTCAGCCTGGAGCAGGTAACGGATGTATTGGGCACCCAATTTACCTTTGTGAACCTCCATGAGCTTCTGGACCAGACGCATATTGGAAAGTCCGGTGAGAACTATACCCTGCCCGGACGTGCAGCGCTGAATCCCACGGAGGAAGACGTGAAGGAAATGGAGGCGCTGGCGGACGATCTTATCGGCAACGCAGTGGAGTGCGATATGGAGCGAAAGGAAGTTCTGAGCTCCGAGCGGTTCTATGTTACCGTAAAGAAGATGCTGGACTATTACGGCTGCAACGCCTTTGCCGCACCCTGCCCCGATGCCTGCGCTACCCGTCGGTTGAATCAGGAGCGGATGACCTTCTGCCTGACCCACTCTCTGCTGGGCGAGATGGGCATTCCTTCTGCCTGCGAATATGATATTCCCGCCTGCCTGTCCATCGCAATTCTCTCCTGCCTGGTGGACAAGCCCGCTTACATGGGCAACACCACCCACGACGCCAAGGCTATTGCCACCGGACGCTACGGCCTGTCCCCCTTCTTCCATACGGACATCAACGATTCCTGCATGGATGTGGTAAAGGCAGATCCGGATAACGTGATTCTCACCTGGCACGCAGTTCCCCGGCGGAATATGCAGGGCTGGGATGCACCCAAAGCCCCCTATGCCATTCGCCCCTTCGCTGCCAGCGGATTTGGTGCAACCATCCGCTATGACTTCAACCGGGATGTAGGTCAGGAGATCACCATGTGCCGGATTTCCCCCGACTGCAAGACCCTGTTTGTTGCTAAGGGCGAAATCGTTGGCGGCGTGGGCTTCGGTGACTATTCCTGCTCCGAGGGTGTATTCTTCCGGGTGAAGGACGGCAACGACTTCTTCCAGAAGCAGCTGGAGGTGGGCAACCATGTTCCGCTGGTATACGGCGATTGCTTCGATCAGGTCTGCGCCCTGGGCAAGCATCTGGGCCTTAAGGTCATTACGGCATAATGGAAAACCGGGAAGTCATTCTGGCGCGTCTCCATGCTGCGGCCCAGCGACTTCCACAGTATGAAAGCAGATATCTAAGCCTGAGCCAGCGGGATTATACGCATGTATACCCGCTGGTTCAGGGGTATATCCTGGATCGCTTTCTGCTGACAGAGGAGATGTGCGCCAGTGAAAAGCTGCTGGATTTGGCGGATGTCAGCCTGAGGTATACGCTGGCGCTGAAGCGCATGGGTATTGATCCCGGACAGATTTCCCGTTCCTGCTCCGGGGCCAGCTCTGTGATTTCGAAAAAGGTGCTGCTGATGAAGGCAGTGCAGGAGATATTCCATGTCTCCATGACTCCGGCGGAATTTGCGGAAATCAGCACGGTTTCGGAGCTGGCGGCGTTTATTTGCGACCATCAGCAGGAGAATACGGCGCAGAAACCAGTGGTGCAAGTAACATGCACGGAGGACGTGGCGTGCGCCTTTGATGTGGAGCGGATTCGACAGGACTTTCCCGCACTCTCACAGACTATCCACGGTCATCCGCTTGTATATCTGGACAATGCCGCAACCATGCAGATGCCAATGCAGGTGATGGAGGCGGTGCGAGAAGTGGAACTACTGCGGGGCAACGTCCATCGGGGCATTCACACCTTATCCAGCCGCTGTACCGATGCCTATGAGCAGGCCAGATCGGTCTGCGCCCAATTCTTTGGAACCGAGCCGGGGCATATCACCTTTACCTCCGGCACCACCGATGGCATCAACCGGGTGGCGGCGGCGTTTGCGGACAAACCTGGGGCAATTGTGGTCACGGAATTGGAGCATCACTCGAACTTCGTCCCATGGCAGCAGCTGTGCAAAAAAACAGGGCGGGAATTTCGGGTTTGTCCCATCCAGCCGGATGGAACGCTGAATCTCGATGCGCTGGATACCATGCTGACAGAAGGAACCGCGCTGCTTGCCATCAGCCAGTGCTCCAATGTGCTGGGCATGGCAACTCCGCTGGAAAAGATCATTCCAATGGCGCACCAACGGGGGATTCCGGTACTGGTGGATGGAGCACAGGGAGCTTGCCATATGCCGGTGAACCTAACAGCGCTGGACTGTGATTATTACGTCTGTTCCGGGCATAAGCTGGGCGCACCCTTTGGCGTTGGACTGCTCTATTGCAAACAGCCGCTGCCGCCGATGGTATACGGAGGCGGTATGGTGGAACGGGTCACGGCGGAGAAAACCACATTCCTTCCAACTCTGGAGGCAGGAACCCCCAATGTTTCCGGTGCGGTGGGCTTGATGGCAGCGCTTAGGTATCGGATGCAGCTGCCAGACGGGTGGCAAACTCATGAAGCGGCTCTGCTGCGCCATGCAGAAACACGGCTGCGCGAGATTCCGGGGATTCATTTTCTCGGCAGCGGCACCAGAATAGGCTGCCTGTCCTTTACGGTAGACGGAGTAGATGCCTTTGATATGGCCGCTGCGCTGGATCAGCTGGGCATTATGCTGCGATCCGGGGATCACTGTGCCCAAATTCTCCACAGAAGGCTTGGAGTTCCCTACAGCCTTCGTCTTTCTCCGGCGTTTTACAATACCTTTGAAGAAATGGAGCTTTTGGCTGAGACCATCCAAACTATATGAAAATAGAATGACTCCGCAGTGGGCTGGTTTACGCCGTGCCTGCTGCGGAGTTTTTGCCATTTTCATTATAAGCCAGGGATTATATTCCCAGGTCCTTTTCATATTTTGCTTTTCCTGACCGTGGCCGTATAATCCAAAGTGTAAAGAGCCCCCACTCGGGCGGCAAGGAGGAAGAAATATGTGCGCAGTGCGAAATGACCGTTATCCCCATGTATTTTCACCGCTGAAAATACGGGGTGTTACCCTAAAAAACCGACTGGAATATTCCCCTACCGTGGTGCTGAAATGCACGCCGGAGGGCGATGTGACAGAGGAAATGCTGGACTATGTGGAATATCAGGCCAAAACCGGCGTTGCCTATTTGACCATTGGCAATACTCCTGTGGTACACACCGGAAGCTCGGCCTGGCTCTGTGAGCTGAACGTCACCGAGGATCGCTGTATCCACGGCATCAATCAGCTGGTGGTGCGGGCCCGGGAGAACGGCGCGGAGATGAGCGTAGAGCTGGCCCATGCCGGACGGGGCGCAACCACCATGCCCGGCGTGATCGGACTTGCGCCCTCGGATGTCCCATTAAACGGCGGGCCGCTGGGATATATCAAGCCCATGAATTATGAGGACATGGCCTTTATCAAGCAGCAGTTTGTGGACTGCGCGGTACGATGTCAAAAGGCGGGGCTGAAAATCCTGATGATCCACTGCGGGCACAACAATCTGCTGGCGCAGTTCCTGTCTCCAGCCAGCAACCACCGCACCGACGAATACGGCGGCAGTCTGGAGAACCGGATGCGGTTCCCGCTGGAGGTGCTGGCGGCCATTCGTCAGGCGGTGCCGGATATGGTGCTGGAAATTCGGGTTTCCGCTCAGGAGGATACGCCGGACGGCCTTCAATTTGAGGATTCACTGGCGTTTATGGAGCGGGCCCAGGAGTTTATCGACATTGTGCATATCTCCCGCGGCGTGATCTTCTTTAACTACGCCTCCACCTATACCACCCCCACCTATTTCAAGGAACGGCGTTTCAATGTGGAATTTGCGGCAGAAGCAAAACGGCGGCTGCATATTCCCGTGGCAGTAGTGGGCAACATTACCTCGCTCCAAGAGGCGGAGGATATTATCGCCGGAGGAAAGGCGGATATCGTGGTAATGGCAAAGGCCTATATGGCGGACGGTGATTTGATTCACAAATCCGTTCGCGGCGATGCGGCGCTGGTTCGTCCCTGCACCCGCTGCGACTGGTGCGGTACAGCCAATAACTACGGAACGTCCATGCGCTGTGCCATCAATCCGCTGTTGGGCAAGTCCATGGATCTGGAGAGCCTGGTAAAGCCCGGACGGCAGCAGAATGTGATGGTCATTGGCGGCGGTCCCGGCGGCATGATGGCGGCGCAAACCCTGAGAAAAATGGGACATCAGGTAGACCTGTATGAAAAAACCGGTCAGCTGGGCGGGCTGATGCAGGATGCCACCATCGCGCCCTTTAAGGAATATCTCCGGCTCTATAAGGAGTGGGACATTCGGGAGACCGAGCGCTGCGGTGCAAACATTCACCTGAATACCGAAGTCACCGCTGAAATGGTGCTGGAGAAGAATCCTGACGCCATCATCGTGGCTACCGGCTCCAATTATATCATTCCCAGAGTGCCCGGAGTAGACGGTCCCAACGTCAAGACGGTTAAGGACGTGGAGCATCATACGGTTCCGGTAGGAGAAAACGTGGTGGTCTGCGGCGGCGGTATTGTGGGTCTGGAATGTGCCATCATGCTGGGCATGGAAGGAAAGTCCGTGATGGTGATCGACATGATCCCCGAGGAGGATTTCGGAAAGGCACTGGCGGTGTTTAACCACATCGAGGTCATGTACCAGCTGGAGAAATATGGCGTGGCATTGCAGGGAGATCGGCGCATTCAGAGCTTTGAGCCGGATGCCGTGGTAACTGTGGACTCGGAAGGCATCGAACACCGCTATTTTGGCGACACCTTTGTTTTAGCTCTGGGCGTAAAGCCTGAGGATCGACTGCTGGGTGAACTGAGAAAGCTGTATGCCGAGGGCGTTTATGCAGTGGGCGACTGTGTTGGAAGCGGACGACTCATTGCCGACGCCAATCAGGACGGCTTCCACGCCGCCATCCGAATCCGATAAGGACAGGAGGCAGAAATGAACGAGAATTTAAAACAATCTGCGCCGCTGATGGAACTGAGAGACATCACCAAACGGTTCCCGGGCGTAACAGCCCTTTCCGATGTCAGCCTGAGCATCCATACCGGCGAGGTGCTGGCGCTGGTGGGTGAAAATGGAGCGGGAAAATCCACGCTGATTAAAGTAATGACCGGCTTTCATCAGATGGACGAAGGCGAAATCCTAATTGACGGCACCCCAGTCACCTTTACCCACCCCAATCAGGCCATTGATGCGGGCATTGCCTGTATCTATCAGGAGCTTTCCATTGTACCGGACATTGATGTGGCAAAGAATCTGTTCCTGGGCAACTGGCCCAAGAAGGGCGTATTTCTGGATAACCGCACCATGTACCGGAAGGCAAAGGAAATTTTGAGCCGGATCCATCTGGACGTGGATCCCCATGTCAAGGCGTCGAATCTCTCCATTGCCCAGCAGCAGATGCTGGAGATCGGCAGAGCGTTGACCCGCGATGCCCGGATTATCATCATGGATGAGCCCACCTCGTCCCTGACGGATCGGGAGGCGGACATCCTGCTGGAGCTGGTGATGCAGCTGAAGCGGGAGGGCGTTGCGATTATCTATATCTCCCACAAGCTGGACGAGGTGATGCAGGTCAGTGACCGGGCCACCATCCTCTGCGATGGCAAAAACGTTACCACTGTGGAGACAAAGGACGTTACCCGGGATAAGCTCATTGAGTATATGCTGGGCCGCCCCATGGACGATATGTACGGCAAGCAGGAAGCAGAGCTGGGCGAGGTGCTGCTCAGCGTAGCGCATTTGACCCGGAAGGGCGTATTCACTGACGTGAGCTTTGAGGCCCGCAGAGGTGAGGTGCTGGGCTTCTTTGGACTGGTGGGTGCAGGACGTTCCGAGATCATGCGTGCGATTTTCGGTGTGGACGCCTATGACAGCGGCACGATTTCCATCGACGGAAAGCCCGTGACCATCTCCAATCCTGTTCAGGCCCGGCGGCACGGTCTGGCTCTGGTGCCGGAGGATCGAAAAAAAGAGGGGCTGGCCCTGCGGCTGAGCATCCTTAATAATATGACCCTGGTAAAAATTTCGGAGATCAACCACCTGGGCTTTATCGATAAGAAAACCCAGCGGAGTCTGGCGGACCAGTATGTAAAGGAAATCCGGGTGAAAACACCCTCTGTGAATCAGCTGGCAGGCAACCTCTCCGGCGGCAATCAGCAGAAGGTGGTCATTGCCAAGTGGCTTATGGAAAATCCGGATATTCTGATTCTGGATGAGCCCACCCGCGGCATTGATGTTGGGTCTAAGGCAGAAATCTATGAAATCATCTATGAAATTGCCAAGAAGGGTGCATCCGTAATTGTGGTGTCCTCGGATTTGACGGAAATTCTGGGCATCTGTGACCGGATTATCACCGTGGCAGAAGGTAAGATCACGGCGGAATTCTCCGGAAAAACCGCAACGGACAAGGAAATCCTTGCTGCTGCATTGGGAGGTGTACCGGTATGACGGCATTGAAAACAAAATATGCTGCGGTAAGCCAGTGGATGCAGAAGCACCACATTCGCGGCATTTATCTGATGATCGTGCTGTATGTCATCGTAGTGGCGCTGCTGAACAGCTCCTTCCTGACCGTGGGCAACTGGGTAAACCTGCTCCGTCAGGTAGCGGTATACGGCATCGTATCCTGCGGCATTACGCTGATTATGCTCACCGGACGCACGGATCTTTCCGCAGGCATGATGCTGACGTTCCTGGCGAATATCTCCTGCTATTATGTCACTCCGGCGGTGCAGAATCAGGTGCTGGCCATTGTGCTGCCCCTGCTTATCGGCTTGGTAGGCGGACTGCTCAACGGCATTCTGGTAGGCGTGATTCGGCTGAACTCCTTTGTTTCCACCCTGGGCATGATGAGCCTGTATACCGGCGCAGTACTGCTGTTTACCAAGAAAAACACCTCCCTCACCGGCGACGCTTCCATGACCTTCTATAAAGCGCTGGGACAGGGCAGCGTGCTGGGGATTCCGGTGCCGGTGATTATTCTGCTGGTGGTGGCGGCGATCTGCGGGATTGTTCTGAGAAAGACGGTCTATGGCAGCCAAATCTACGCCGTAGGCAGCAATATGATCAACGCCCGGTTCTCCGGCATCAATGCAACCGGCATTATCGTTTCGGTTTATACCATCTCCGGTCTGCTGACAGGGCTTGCATCGGTGGTGATGTGCTCCCGGATCATGTCCGCTCAGCCGAAAATGGGCGCAGGCTATGAGTTTACCGCACTGACCGCAGTGGTACTGGGCGGACTGTCCATCACCGGCGGCAAGGGCAATATTCTCGGCACCCTCATTGGCGTTCTAATCCTTGGCATCATCGACAATAGCTTTGTGATTCTGGGGCTGGATACCAACCTCCAGTACATTGTCAAGGGCGCCATTCTGGTGATTGCCGTTGCCATTCAGATTCGCAGCGAAAGGAGGACGGGTCTGTGAAAAAGTGCAAGGAATTGTTTGCGGAGTACAACATCATCCTGATCCTCGTCCTGATTCTGGGCTACGGCATCTGGTTTGTGCCCTACTTCGCCAGCGCAAATAACGTCTATAAGCTGCTGGCGGACTTTAGTATGTATGGAATTGCAGCCATCGGTATGTCCTTCCTGCTGATCTCCGGCGAAATTGACCTGTCGCTGGGTATGTCCGTGGCGCTGTCCGCAATTATGTCCTCGCTGGTTGGTTCCCGGTACGGCGGTGTAGCCGGTTTGATTTCGGCAATTCTGGTATGCGGCCTGGTGGGCGCAGTCAATGGCTTCCTAGTGACAAAGCTTCGGATCAGCTCTTTGATTGCTACCATTGCCACCATGACAGCCCTCACCGGCGTCTGTTATATCCTCGGGAACGGGGCGACCGTGCCCAATACCAGCCCATTTTTGCAGGGACTCTATGGCTTCCGGCTGTTTGGACTGAAATTCTTGCAGCTACCGGTCTTGCTGTTTGCCCTTTGTCTCATCGGCTTTGGGCTGCTGCTTCATCGGACCAGGTTTGGAAACGGCATTTATGTAGCGGGCGGCAATGCGGAAGCTGGCTATTCCTCTGGTATTGAGATTGGGAAGACCAAGACCATCTGCTTCCTTATTGGCGGTATTTGTGCCGGAATTACCGGTGTGCTGCTGTCATCCTATGTCTATGCCGGTGCGGTCAGCTATGGCGACGGACTGAATATCACTCTGATTTCCGCCAGCGTGTTAGGCGGCGTAAAATTTACCGGCGGCAAGGGCAGCGTGATCCGCACACTGCTGGGCATTGTTGTAGTGCGGGCAATTATCAACATTGCATCGCTTTTGTCCTTTGACGCTTGGGCGCAGAATGTGCTGACTGGCGCGTTGCTGCTGGCAGTATTGATTGTAGACCGCTGCACCAGAGAGCAGCGCCTGGAAGACGCCGTTTAATTGTCATTCACAGCGGAAGCTGTTATAAAAGGAGGAACTACTGATGAAATGTAAAAAGAACTTGTTATCCATGCTGCTGGCTCTGGTGATGATCCTTGGAATCTTTGCAGGCTGCGGCGCAACCCCTGCTTCCGGCGGCGCATCCTCTGCTGCTGCACCGGACAAAGCACCTGCTGCATCTGCAGCTGAGACCACCAATGATGCTCCGGCTGCCCCTGCGGACAAGCAGATTACCGTTGGCGTATCCGTTGCAACGGCCACCAACAACCCCCACATCGTAAGTGTCGTAAACTCCTTGATAGCCGCGTTAGAAGCGCAGGGCTGGACCACGGATCTTCAGGATGCAGACGGCGATGCCTCAAAACAGAGCACACAGTTTGACACGTTGGTTACGAAAAATGTGGATTTAATTGTTTACTGGGCACATGACGCACAGGCGGCGGTTGCGGACTGTAAGAAGGCCGCAGATGCCGGAATCCCTGTGATCTCCTTCTTTGCAGATTGTGCAGATGATGCGCATCAGTATATCAATGCGTTCGTAGGTGCAAATCAGCTAGCCATTGCCAATGAGGTTGGCATGTATACAAAGGATGTTCTGGGCGGCACCGGAAAAGTATGTATCATCAACGGAAAAGAAGGCAAGACCGATTTCGTGCAGCGTTCTGAGGGATTCCGAAAGGCGTTAGAGGGCACCGACATTGAGATTTTGGCTGAGGAGTACAGCGATTCTGACCGTACCCAGGCACAGACCATTATGGAGAACTTCCTGACCACCTATCCCGAGATTGATCTGGTATTCACCGCTTCCGACGATTTCGGTTACGGCGCTCTGAACGCCATTCAGGCAGCGGGCAAAGCGGGACAGATTAAAATTGTATCCATTGACGGTCAGCAGGAGGTCCTTCAGGCCATTAAGGCCGGGGATTGGGATCTGACAATCTACCAGACACCGGCAATGATGGCAGATAAGGTGGTAGAAGTGGCAAATCGAATTTTTGCAGGTGAAACAATCGAAGAATACAATCAGAATACCGATTATTATCTGGTCACGTCCGAGAATGTAGACGACTATCTGGAATAAATGAGCTGAGGTGCAGCATCACGGCTCAGTGGGGATGCTGCACCTCAACAGAAGCATACGAAATCCGGACGGAAGCCGCCTGGCACGGAGAATGAATCAACAACAAGAGGTGTAGTGCATGGAAAAACGATTTCAGGATAAGGTAATTGTGATCACCGGCGGCGCTTCCGGAATTGGAAAACAGGCAGCGCTTGATTTTGCAGCGCTGGGGGCGCGGGTACTGATTGCCACAAGGAAAAACATTACAGCGGCGGAGGCTGTGGTAAAGCAGATTATGCAGCAGGGCGGCACGGCAGCCTTTGTGCGCTGCGATGTGACCAATGAGACGGATGTTGCCAATATGGTAGAAACGGCAGTAAAGCGCTACGGCCGAATTGACATTGCGTTTAACAATGCCGGTATTGGTGCAGATGGCGTTACGATGGAACGGGTGCCAATTGCGGATTTGACGGAGCAGGACTGGGATCTGGTGTCGAATACCAACTTGAAGGGGCTATTTTTCTGCATGAAACATGAGCTGCTGCAAATGCGCAGACAAGGTAGCGGCTGCATTGTTACAACGGCTTCCTCAGCGGGAATAAAGCCGATCGCAAATTTCGGCGCTTACGGTCCCAGCAAGGCCGGAGCCATTATGTTAACGAAGATGGTAGCGCTGGAGAATCGAGGAACGGGAATTCGTGCAAATGTGATTTGTCCAGGCCCTACCTTAGGAACCGGCTTAGCAGACCGAACATTCGGCGCATATGATCCCGCACAGCCCCGCCCCAAGGCGGAGGGAACCAACGTCGATATGGGATATGTAACCGATATTTCTGCAGCGCTGCAATGGCTCTGCTCAGAAGAATGCCATCATATTAACGGCAATGTAATCACAGTAGACGGTGGACTGGACATTCTATAAAAAATACCGCTGCACAGCACGGTGCAGCGGTATTTTACGGTTAAGTTACAGCCCCGAGGGTTACATTCCAGGATTGCTCAGATTGCTTGTTGATATATTGGATAGCGTTCTCCCGGTCCTGCATAAAGAAGGCTTCTGCTTTCTGCAAGAAGAATAGGGCGGAATCGGTTAGCCGATTGCCTGGACGGCGGACAACACCCATTTGCGCCAAAGGAAGCGTCTCGTCAAAGCTGACATAAGCGATTGGCAGATCGGGAGTCAGCCGCTTAAACTTGTAGTAATTGGGCAATGGGGAAATGGATAGACCACGATTACTGCCGATCAGGGTGGCTTCAATCTGCGTATCGTCGCACTCAGATAATATTTGGAAGTGTAAACCGTAAACCTGCTCCATCTCGGAAAGGAACTCCGCGTCATCCCGGCAATAGTTGCAGATCAATGGTTCCGACGCAAGGTCCAGAATGGAGATATGCTTTTTCTTTGCAAGGGGATGGTCTTTATGCAGAATTGCAATACGTTCACTGGTAAGCAGCGGAATGAACTCCAGAATCCGCGTTTTCGGTGTGCCAAAGTAAAACCCAAAATCTGCATCGTCGGACAATACCCGGTCGTACACGTCCATATTGGCACATTTTACCTGTTTGATTCTAATCCGGCGATCAGCCGGATATTTTTGAAGAATTTCACCGATAAAATCAAGCTGACTGCTGACAACACGAAGCTGGTCAAAGTTTGCTTGTTCTGCCGCTTGGACAGCCTTAATTCCGGCATTCAGCTCGTTCAGTACCCGCTCGGCGTAGGAGAGGAAAAGCTGACCGTTCTCAGTCAAAGAAACCTTGCCCCGACGGCGCTCAAAGAGCTTGACACACAAATCGTCCTCCAACCGGGACAGAGAGGTGGAGAGGTTGGGCTGGCTGACAAACAGGGCCTTGGCTGCCCGGGTGATGTTTTCATATTGCGCAATGGTGCAGAAATACTGGAGCTGTAATAGGTCCATAAAAGGATCACCTGCCTCTAGAAAATGTTAAAATAAAATAGCCAAAAGGTATGCTATATGCATATTTTACAGCGCTCCCGGGGACCCGTCAAGATTTTTGTCCAATTATCCGGAGCCGGATCGGCTCAGTCCGCACCCAGAGCCTCACGCACCACATCCAGCTCAAATTCTTCTTTTTATGCGAAGATTTCAAGCAAACCTATATCATATGATTTCATATGCCGGATATTCACGCTTGTTACTCAGAAACCTACACCCCCATCATAAACTAGTGCTTCTCCCGATAATCCCGCGGGCTTGTCCCCACACATGCCTTAAACACCCGTGAAAAGTGGCTGGGCGAGGAGAGGCCCAGATAAGAACCGATGGCGGTGAGAGATTTATCCGAATAGCGGAGGAGACGCTTTGCTTCCTCCGTTTTTTCTTTCAGGATAAAATCCGCGATATTCTCGCCCGTATCTTCCTTGAATTTCTTCGACAGATAGGGGCGGCTCATATATAGGGAGCTGGCAATTTCCTCTGTTTTGATGGCATCGGAGAGATGGTGCTGCACGTAATTTGCCACATCCATGGTCAGCTTGGAGGGGACCTTTCCCCGGCGCAGCCGTTCCACACGCTCTGTGTAATCCAGCAGCATCCGATATTGCAGGTTCGTGATCCGGTCCGGGGCAGACAGCAGCTCACACTGCTGAATGTAGGAATCGCTGAGGGTAAACGCATCGTCTACCTGCATACCGCCCTGAATTGCGGCGCGGGCAGCCAGTGTGACAGTGACGATAAAGAGGTTCTTCCTCTGGCGCAGCGGTTCTCCCGCCACGATGCCGGCGCGAATCGCCGGAGCCGTTGCAAACCACTCCCGCAGTGCGGTGGTGTCGCCCTTGCGCACCATCCGCAGCAGGAGCTGTTCCACGTCGTAGGTATTATGTTCCGTCAGCGGCTGTACTTCCTGATCCACGGCGGAGAGCTTCTTTTGCGCGTGACTCCGTGCCTGCCGAATGACAAGCTCCATCTGCTCCTGTTCATAAATGCTGATGTCCTTTAATTGCAGCTTTTCCTCATTCAAAACATAGTTGATGGTACACAGCATATGTGCCGTCTCCAGTCACGCTTGTAATTGTGATTGCGTCCTTTTTTCAGGAAATAACCCCCATTTGTTTACTCGCATAAAAACCCACGCAAGGCAGATAATACATTTGACGATACAAGAAATTGGAGGAAGTTCCTATATGAAAGCAACTGGAATTGTCCGGCGTATTGATGATCTGGGCAGGGTGGTTATCCCCAAGGAAATCAGAAGAACCCTGAGAATCCGCGAGGGCGACCCCTTGGAGATTTTCACAGAAAAGGACGGCGAGGTCATCTTCAAGAAATACTCTCCCATGGGTGAATTGGGCGAGTTTGCAGCGCAAATTTGCGACAGTCTGGGACGGAACACCGGGCGGATTGCCGCAGTATCTGACCGGGACGCAATTATCGCCCTCAGCGGTGCACCGAAACGGGATCTCATGGACAAGCAGAATTCCCATGAGCTGGAGCAGATTATGGAGCAGCGGAAGTCCTACTGCTATACCGGCGGCAACCGGCTCCGGGCTGCGGAAAGCGTGGACGGCTACTATCTGGGTGTGGCGTCCCCCATTCTCTCCGGCGGCGACCTGATGGGCTGTGTCATGGTACTGATGGACGACAAATCTGCGCCGGTGGGAGAAACCGAGCAGAAAATCTGCCAGACTGTCGCAGGGTTCCTGGGTCAGCAGATGGAATCCTGAATGCGCAAAAAGAGGTCGC
>ERZ780226.1280-NODE-1280-length-19965-cov-6.372777_pt1 | contig 19965 bp, 22 predicted proteins | sample MGYA00511165_ERZ780226 | MGnify/ENA primary metagenome ERZ780226 (study PRJEB29588, sample SAMEA2152373) | human gut metagenome | biome: human gut; feature: human-associated habitat; material: faeces | place: Denmark | collected 2008/2010 ...
TCGGCAAAATCGACTGACCTTTCTTTTTTACCCAACAATATCTTTAATTAAGGGAGAACGGGCTTTCCTGCCCGGACATTCTGATGCTGCCGGAGATCGCGGAGTATTTCGGCGTGAGCGTGGACGCGCTCTTCGGCCGCGCGAGCGTGAGCGCTGCGCCGCTCGCCGCGCCAGCCCCGGCGGAGCCGGTCGTTGTCTACCATGATCTCCCGTGGAGCGACGAGGAAACGGTGCTGCACGCCGTGCTCTTCGTCGGGCATAAGCTCGTAGGTCATACGCCGTTTTCGCGCGGGGCGCGCGAGCGCGTGAACGTGGATTTTCGGTATGACGGCCCGGCGCTCGACATAAAGAGCGAGTTCTCCGTCATCTGCGGCGCGAACACGACCGTCGCGGGAGACGTAAACGCGGGCGACGGCGTGCAGTGCGGCAATGTGCTCGGGCACGTCAACGCGGGCGACAGCGTGACCTGCGGCAACGTTGACGGCAACGTACACGCCGGGGACAGCGTGGAGTGCAGAGACGTCGAGGGCGGCGTGACTGCCGGGGACGGCGTCCGCTGCGGCAATATCCGCGGCCGCGTCGTAGCGGGCGACAGCGTCACCTGCACCGGACTTTCACCTGACAAAGAATAAGGCGAGCGCGTATAATTTCGCTCTCATAGAGGGAAAATGAGTGTAGCCCTACATAAGATGTATCGGGCGAGCATTTTCATCTGGAGAGTGAATCGCATGAGTACAGTTCGGAGAGGGGACATTTATTTCGCCGATTTGAGCCCCGTCGTCGGCAGCGAGCAGGGCGGCATGCGCCCAGTGCTGATCGTGCAGAACGACACCGGCAACCGCCACAGCCCCACCGTGATCGCCGCCGCCATCACCTCGCAGACCGGCAAGGCGCGTCTGCCCACGCACATCGAGCTTGCCGGCGCGAGCTGCGGCCTGACGCGCGACAGCGTTATCCTGCTCGAACAGATCCGCACGATCGACAAATCGCGCCTGCGCGAGCGTATGGGCAAGCTGCCCGACGCCGTGATGGACCGCGTGAACGGCGCGATCGCCGTGAGCTTCGGTCTCGGCGGCGGACGCCCCGGCGGAACGCTGCCGCAGTAATTATCCGTTTGTCCCGTCATAGAGCGAGCACCCCGTCCATAGGATATGGACGGGGTGTTTTTTCTTCAAACGAACCCCACTGCGTTGAGGGGTTCGTTTGAGGGGATGCGGCTCGCCGCAGCGCACTCGCTTCGCTCGCACGTTTGCGAGCCGAGCGGTATTTTCTCCGACGCGCATGTCGCCGGAGAAAATGGAACGGACTTTATTTGCTCCTGCGGGAGCAAACTCTGCGAGGCACAGAGGGAGCGTAAAATATGGATGGAGTGATAAAATGAGTGAGACGTATCCGGTTCTGATAAACGGGGAGAAGAAGGGGACGCTGACCGTTTCGCGCGAGGGGCTGACGACGCGGTTTGACGCCAAGTGCGAGGATCCCGGCACGCTCGTGCGCCTGAGCGTATACGGCGGCGGAAAAGAGGGCTATCTCGGCGTGATGACGCCGGAGAACGGTGTGCTGACGCTGCACCGGCGGCTGACGCGCGCCGCGCTCGCGGCGTTCCCGGCGGAGATCGAATTCGCCGCCGAAGCCGGGCGGAATACCTCTGCGCCGGAGCGCAGGCCGGAGACCGGGCAGACGCCGGAGAAAAGACCGGAGACGGCTCCGGCGCAGGCCGCGCCCGTCCCTCCCGCGCCGAAGCAGACCGCCGCGCCGAAGCCGCGCGAGCGCGCGGGGGATATCGTCTGGCGCGACGCCGGGGACGGGAGCTTGTACACGGTATATAAAAACCAGCCGTACCGCGCGATCCCCATGGCGGCATGGGGACTGCCGACGGAGCGCATGGTGGAAAAGCGGACGATCCACGGCGTGGAGTACGCCATTTTTGCGCTGAAAGACGGGCGGATTCTCTGACAGCATATTGCATTTTATGCGGATTGATGGTATAAAAAGAAAAAAACATGAAAGGCGGCGGTTTTATGAAGATCATCACCATCAGCCGGCAGTACGGCGCAGGAGGACGCGAGATCGGTCTCGCGGTGGGGAAAGAGCTCGGCGTAACGCTTTATGACCGCGACATCATTGCCGCCACCGCCAAGGCGAGCAGCATCGATGCGAGCCAGATCGAGCGCGAGGGCGAGGAGATCTCCGCCACGGAGAACATCCTGCGCAACATCACGCCCATTTCCTACGACCAGAAGGATTACATTTACGAGACCCAGCGCAGCGTTATTCTTGACCTTGCCGCGAAGGGACCGTGCGTCATTCTCGGGCGCTGCGCGGACGTTGTGCTGCACGACGCCGGGATCGAGACGCTGAATGTGTACATCTATTCCGACGAGGCGCACCGCGCCGAGCGTATCTCCGGCTATCTGAACACGACCGACACCGCCGAGATCGTCCGCGCGATGAAGAAGAGGGACCGCGCCCGCCGCAGCTACTATGAGCACTACACCGGCCAGCACTGGGGCGACTGCCACAACTACGACATTACGCTCAACAGCGGCTCTCTCGGCGTGGAAGCGTGCGTGCAGCTCATCTGCGCGGCGGTGAAGGCTGCGGAAAACAAATAAAAAAATTCCCGTCCCGGTGCCTGTCGGCCCCGGGGCGGCGTGCTTTGCAAAGGAGAAATCGCTATGGCAAAGAATACAAGTACGGCTCTGCGCGAGCAGGTCATTTACAGCGTGTATGTGCGCAACCATACGCCGGAGGGGACGTTCCGCGCCGTGATCCCCGATCTTGACCGCATCCGCGCGCTGGGAACGGATATCGTCTGGTTCATGCCCATCCACCCCATCGGCGAGAAGGGCAAAAAGGGCAGTCTCGGCTGTCCCTACGCGAACCGCGATTACGGCACGGTCAATCCCGAGTACGGCACGCTTGACGATTTCAAGGCGCTCGTGGACGCGATCCACGCGCGCGGCATGAAGTGCATCATCGATGTGGTGTACAACCACACGTCGCCGGACGCGGTGTACGTCACCGAGCACCCGGAGTTTTATTACCGGAAGCCGGACGGACGCTTCGGCAACAAGACCGCCGACTGGACGGATGTTATCGATCTGGACTATTCCTGCGCCGCGCTCTGGGACGCGCAGATACAGCATCTGTGTTATTGGGCGGGCATCGTGGACGGCTTCCGGTGCGACGTTGCCTCGCTCGTGCCGGTGGAGTTCTGGCGCCGGGCGCGTGAGGCCGTGGAAAAGGTGCATCCGGGGTGCATCTGGCTCGCCGAATCGGTGCACCGGAGCTTTCTTGTGTTCAACCGGCTGCGCGGCATCACCGCGGCGACCGATAACGAGCTTTACGAAGCGTTTGACATGGAATATGAGTACGACATCCGCGAGACGTTCGATAAGTATATCGCCGGGGAGCAGCCGCTCAGCGCATGGATGGACATGCTCGGCTTCCAGGAGGCCATCTATCCGGAAAACTATGTGAAGCTGCGGTACATGGAAAACCACGATATGCCGCGCATCGCCGGTCTCGTGCCGGACGAGAAGGCGCGCCGGAATTTCACGGCGCTGCTGTACTTCCTGAAGGGCACGGTGCTGCTCTACGGCGGGCAGGAATATTCCTGCGATCATGTGCCGAGTCTTTTTGATAAGGACGTGTTCCCGCGCACCGGCAGGGACATCACGCCGCTTTTACAGAAGCTCAACGCCGTGCGGCGGGAGCATCTCTCCGCGGAGGACTGGTTCACCGCGGAAGCGGATGACGCGAACGATATCGCCGTCTGTCTGCGCGACGACGGGAAAACAAAAAAGCTCGGCGTCTTCTCTCTGAAGGGGAAGAGCGCCGAGGTCGGGGTGCCGGTGAAGGATGGAAATTATGTAAACTATATCACCGGCGAGACCGTGACCGTGCAGGGCGGGAAGCTGCGCTGCGCCGGGGAGCCGGTCATAATCTCCGAGTAATAAAAACGCCTCCCTCTGACGAGGGAGACTTGGGGACGCGAAACCCTTCCGTCAAAACCTTTGGTTTTGCCACCTCCCCTGTTAGGGGAGGCAAGAGGGGGTGCGGAAAACGATCTTGGCCCCCCTAACAGGGGGGCTGGCAGCCGTCAGGCTGACTGAGAGGTTCACTCCGCCGGGAAGCGTTTGAGCAGTTTATAGACCGGCATGAGCTTTTCGTAGGCGTCCAGAAGCACCTGCGGCAGCTCGCTCGTGTACAGCGCCCCGCCGTGGTCGTATTCGGCGCAGAGACTGATCCATTTGCGGTTGTACCACGGGTTGAGCACTTCGCCCACATCCTTTTTGAGCCGCTTGTACGGCTCGCCTTCGAGATGGAATTCGCTTTTTGCCACGCGCTTGGCAAGCCGCTCCATCTCGGCGGGATTCGCGTCGATGTACCGGCGCAGCGCTGCCATCTGCTCCGCGGTCGCGGTGTAAAACCCGACGCCGTAGCTGAAGGAGGCGGGGGAGAGCTCAAACCAGAACACGGGGCTGTTGTGCCGATCTTCACCCGTCCAGAGCGTGAACCAGAGGTGGTCCTTGTACGGCCCGCGGCCGAAGAGCCGCCGCGCGTCGCGGTAGATGCGCGAAATGTGGAGACAGTACGGCTCGTCCGGGTGCTTTTGGCGCATAAGCGCGAGCGTTTCCTTTGCAAGTGCGTCGAACGGCTCCTTTACCACGCGCAGAAACTGCTCCTTATGCGCTTCAAACCACGGCTTTTCGTTGTGGAACGCGAGTTCCCAGAGAAATTCTCCGGTCTCGCTCGTAAATCCGGTAAACGGCATAAAATGACCTCACGATGGAAAGCGCCGGGGCGTTCGCCCCGGCGCTTGGATTTTGGGAAAACCGGCGATCAGGCCTTGCCGTCGCAGCCGAGCACGTCCACGATCTTGTGGCGGACCATGTCGTGAATGGCGGTGCGGGCGGGCTTGAGATAGGCGCGGGGATCGAAGCCCTCGGGGTGCTCGTCAAAGTACTTGCGGATGGAGGCGGTCATTGCAAGACGCAGGTCGGAATCGATGTTGATCTTGCAGACGGCCATGGTAGCGGCCTTGCGGAGCATTTCCTCGGGGATGCCGATGGCGTCGGGCATCTTGCCGCCGTGCTCGTTGATGATGCGGACGAACTCCTGCGGCACGGAGGAAGCGCCGTGCAGCACGATGGGGAAGCCGGGCAGACGCTGCGCGACCTCCTCGAGAATGTCGAAGCGGAGCTGGGGCTTCGTGCCGGGCTTGAACTTGTACGCGCCGTGGCTCGTGCCGATGGCGATGGCGAGACTGTCGCAGCCGGTGCGGGTCACGAATTCCTCGACGTCCTCGGGACGGGTGTAGGAGCTGTCCTCGGCCTCGACGTGGACGTCGTCCTCCACGCCCGCAAGCGTGCCGAGCTCGGCCTCGACGACGACGCCGTGGTCGTGCGCGTATTCGACGACCTGGCGGGTGAGGGCGATGTTGTCCTCGAAGGACTTGCTGCTGCCGTCGATCATGACGGAGGTGAAGCCGCCGTCGATGCAGCTCTTGCAAAGCTCAAAGCTGTCGCCGTGGTCCAGATGCAGGGCGATCGGAAGACCGGTCTCCTGCTCGGCAGCCTCGACGAGCTTGACGAGATAGGTGTGGTTGGCGTAGGCGCGCGCGCCGCGGGAGACCTGCAGGATGACGGGAGCTTTGACCTCGGCCGCGGCCTCGGTGATGCCCTGGACGATCTCCATGTTGTTGACGTTGAACGCGCCGACGGCATAGCCGCCCTCATACGCCTTGCGGAACATTTCCTTTGTGGTTACGATCGGCATGATATTTACCTCCATTATATAAAGTATATGGATACGCTCTTTTGCACATCGGCATTATATCAGTGTTTTCGCGCCGCGTCTACTGCCGAAATACTGTTTTTTCTCCCCTTTGCCGAAAAGAAACTGGCGCGTTTGTGAAAGATTCCAAAAATTTTCGCTTTAGCATTTTAAATTGTTTCGCATTTTTCTATTGACGCATACTTATGCAGCGTGCTATGATATGCCCATCTTTTGAAGGAGGTGCCGCATGAACTGCTTCGGTTTTGGTTTTTCGATGAACAGCGCTTCTTCCGCCGCAAATTGCGACGGCTCTTGTGCTGCGCGCACTTCCTCTCACTATGCGGTTATTGCGGGCATCGCTGCGGCGGTGTCCGTTCTTTTTATTTCCGCCCTTCTCAGCCTGCGACTGTCCCTTGGCCTCCTTGGGCTTATTCTGCTTATTACCATTATTGTATCCATTATTATGATTATTTTCGTTCTGCTTGTACGCAATTTTTCCGAGCACCGAAAGAGATAAATCCGGTTTGATAAATCCGGCCTTGTCCTTTCGGACAGGGCCGTTTTTATATTCATTTTTGTGTTTAAAACCATTGGAAAAGGAGAAATGAAACAATGAAAAAAGTAGTATGCATGGTACTCGCCGCCGTAATGCTCATGGCATGTCTCGCCGGCTGCGGCTCCACCCCCGCCTCCACGCCCGAAGATTCGGACTCCGCCGCGTTCAAGATCGGCGGCACGGCTCCGCTGACCGGCGGCGCCGCCATTTACGGCAACGCCGTGAAGAACGCCGCGCAGATCGCCGTGGACGAGATCAACGCCAAGGGCGGCGTCCAGTTTGAGCTGCGCTACGAAGACGACCAGAACGACCCCGAAAAGGCCGTCAACGCCTACAACACGCTGAAGGACTGGGGCATGCAGATCTCTCTCGGCTCCGTCACCTCCAAGCCCTGCGAAGTTACCTCCGGCGACACCTTTGCCGACCGCATCTTTGCTCTGACGCCGTCCGCCTCCTCTGTCGCCACGACCGAGGGCAAGGATAACCAGTTCCAGATGTGCTTCACCGACCCCAACCAGGGCAGCGCCTCCGCGCAGTACATCGCCGACAAGGGCCTCGCCACCAAGGTCGCTGTCATCTGGAAGAACGACGACGTTTGCTCCAAGGGCATCTATGAGACCTTCAAGGCCGCCTGCGATACGCTCGGCATCGAGATCGTGAGCGACACCACCTTCGCCGATGGCAACGACACCGACTTCTCCGTCCAGATCGCCGATGCGCAGTCGAAAGGTGCGGAGCTCGTGTTCCTTCCCGTGTACTACCAGCCCGCTTCCCTCATCCTCGCGCAGGCCGCAGCCGCCGGTTATGAACCCGAATGGTTCGGCGTGGACGGCATGGACGGCATCCTCACCATGAAGGGCTTTGATACCTCTCTCGCCGAGGGCGTCATGCTTCTGACCCCGTTCAACGCCGACTCCACCGACGAGCGCACCGCCGCCTTCGTCAAGAAGTACCAGGATATGTACGGCGAAGTTCCCAACCAGTTCGCCGCGGACGCCTATGACTGCGTTTATGCCTACGCGCAGGCTCTCGAAGCCGCCGGCGCTACGCCCGACATGAGCGCGGCAGACCTCTGCACCAAGATGATCGAGCAGTTCACCTCCATGACGTTTGACGGTCTGACCGGCAACGGCATGACCTGGAACGAACAGGGCCAGGTCACCAAGAGCCCGAAGGGCATGGTCATCCAGAACGGCGCTTACGTCGGTCTGGACTGATCGGGAAAAAGCCCGACCCACGAAACAGCTATGGGACGGAGGACACCCTCCGTCCCATTCCCCGCGGGAAGGCGCGCAGCGGAAAGAGGCCACACCGAAGCCTTTTTCCGATGCGCATTTTCCCCTGTCCCCGTATTTTAACTTAGAGAGAAAAAGAGAAAGAAATTGACCCGAAAGGGGTGTCAGCCTTGAGTTTTCTGAACTTTCTGATCAGCGGCGTCAGCCTCGGCAGCATCTACGCGATCATCGCCCTCGGCTACACGATGGTCTACGGCATTGCGAAAATGCTGAACTTCGCCCACGGCGACGTCATCATGGTGGGCGCGTATATCTGCTTTTTTGCCTGCACCAAGTTTAATCTTCCGCCGATCGTCGGCGTGATCCTTGCCATGATCGTCTGCACCGTTCTCGGCATGACGATCGAAAAGCTGGCGTATAAGCCGCTGCGCGCGGCGACGTCACTCGCGGTGCTCATCACCGCCATTGGCGTGAGCTACTTCCTCCAGAACGCGGCGCTGCTGCTCTGGGGTTCCAGTCCGGTCGTGTTCCCGAACTTCTTCAAGTCGGCGGGCGGCGAGACGGGTATTGCCCTCTTCGGCGGCGAGCTGCGTGTTTCGTATGTCGCGCTCGTGACGATCGCCGTGTGCGTCGTCATCATGGTCGCGCTCTCGCTCTTCATCGGCAAGACCAAAATGGGCAAGGCGATGCGCGCCTGCTCCGAGGACAAGGACGCAGCGCGGCTCATGGGTATCAACGTGGACGCGACGATCTCCATGACGTTCGCCATCGGCTCCGGCCTTGCCGCGGTCGCGGGCGTGCTGCTCTGCTCGGCGTATCCGACGCTCGTCCCTACGACCGGCTCCATGCCCGGCATCAAGGCGTTTACCGCCGCCGTGTTCGGCGGTATCGGCTCGATCCCCGGCGCTCTGCTCGGCGGACTGCTGCTCGGCGTTATCGAGATCATGGCCAAGGCGTACATCTCCACGCAGATGTCGGACGCCGTGGTGTTCGCGGTGCTGATCATCGTGCTGCTCGTCAAGCCGTCCGGTCTGCTGGGCAAGCAGGTCCGCGAGAAAGTGTGAGGTGGGTACGATGAAAAAAGTTTTAGCCCGAATGAAAATCAACCGGCGGCAGTGCATCACATATGCCTTTGTGATCGCTGCGTATATCGTTCTCCAGATCCTCTCCGGACAGAAGCTGCTTTCCTCCACGGCGCGCGGCATGCTCGTGCCGATCTGCGCTTACGTCGTTATGGCGATCTCGCTCAACCTCACCGTCGGCGTGATGGGCGAGCTGTCGCTCGGCCACGCGGGCTTTATGAGCGTCGGCGCCTTCATGGGAACGACGGCGGCGGTGTCGCTGCAGGGCGTTATTGCGAGCGCTCCGCTGCGTCTCGCCATCGCAATGGTCATCGGCGCGATCTTCGCTGCCATCATCGGCTTTCTCATCGGCATTCCGGTGCTGCGTCTCCGCGGCGACTATCTCGCCATCGTGACGCTTGCCTTCGGCGAGATCATCAAGAGCATTTTCACGAACCTTTATATCGGCCTGGACAGCCGCGGCTACCACATCCGCTTCCTGCAGGCGCCCGAAAATCTGGAGGAGGGCGGAAAGCTTATTCTCGGCGGACCGATGGGCATCGGCGGCGTGCAGAAGATCGCCACGTTCACCGGCGGCTTTGTCCTCGTGATGCTCTGCCTCATCGTGATCTTCCATCTTGTGAACAGCCGCACAGGGCGCGCCATTCTTGCCATCCGCGATAACCGCATCGCTGCCGAGAGCGTCGGCATCCCCGTGACGCGCTACAAAATGACCGCCTTTGTCATCTCCGCTTCCATGGCGGGCGCGGCAGGCGCGCTCTTCGCGCTGAACTACTCCACGATCGCCGCGAACAAGTTCGATTTCAATGCGTCGATCCTCATTCTCGTGTTCGTTGTGTTCGGCGGGCTGGGCAATATGCTCGGCTCGGTCATCGCCGCGGCGCTGCTCACGGCGCTGCCCGAGGCGCTGCGCAGCTTTGCCGATTACCGCATGCTGATCTACGCCATCGTGCTCATTCTCGTGATGCTCGCGACGAACAACGACGATTTCAAGGCGCTGCTGCGCCGCGTGATCCCCGGACGGAAGGAGGAGAGGGAAGATGTCTAAAAAGTTTGAAAAGGGGAAAATGGTCGAATTCCCGAGCACAGCCATCATCCCCGAACGCGATCTGGACAAAACGCCCGTGCTCGAATGCCGCCATCTCGGCATCGACTTCGGCGGTCTTCGCGCCGTGGACGACTTCAATCTCACCATCGGCCGCACGGAGATCGCCGGACTGATCGGCCCGAACGGCGCGGGCAAGACCACCGTTTTTAACCTCCTTACCAAGGTCTATCAGCCGACCCGCGGCACCATTCTGCTTGACGGCATGGACACCTCCGGCAAAACGACCGAGCAGATCAACCGCATGGGCATTGCCCGCACGTTCCAGAACATCCGCCTTTTCAGTAACCTCACGGTCGAGGACAACGTGAAGATCGGCCTGCACAATCAGGAGCCGTATTCCACGTTTGAGGGCATATTCCGCCTGCCGCGCTACTGGCGGCAGGAGCGCACCGCGCACGAGCGCGCGCTGGAGCTGCTGTCCATTTTCGATATGCAGGACATGGCAAACGTGCAGGCCGGCTCGCTGCCCTACGGCGCGCAGCGCCGTCTGGAGATCGTCCGCGCTCTGGCAACGAACCCGTCGCTGCTGCTGCTCGACGAGCCCGCCGCCGGCATGAACCCCTCCGAAACGCAGGAGCTCATGGAGAACATCGTCAAGATCCGCGACATGTTCCAGATCGCCGTCATGCTCATCGAGCACGACATGAAGCTCGTTATGGGCATCTGCGAGGGCATCTGCGTACTGAACTTCGGCAAGGTGATCGCCAAGGGCACCGCAGAGGAGATTCAGGCGAACCCCGCCGTGATCGAAGCCTATCTCGGCAAGAAGAAGGAGGGCTGACGCATGCTTCTCGAAGTCAAGGACATTCAAGTGTATTACGGCGCGATCCACGCCATCAAGGGCGTCTCCTTCGAGGTCAACGAGGGCGAGATCGTAACGCTCATCGGCGCGAACGGCGCGGGAAAGACGACGACGCTCGACACCATTGCGGGACTTCTCCGCAGCCGCGGCGGCGACATCGTTTTTCAGGGTGAGAGCATTGCGCACAAGGCCCCCCACCTGATCGTCAAGGACGGTCTGGCGCTCGTCCCGGAGGGACGGCGTGTGTTCGCGCAGATGACCGTGGAGGAAAACCTTGAAATGGGCGCGTTCACCCGCGCCAACTCCACCGTCGAGCCGGGGCTCGAAAAGGTGTACGAGCTGTTCCCGCGCCTGAAGGAACGCCGCCGTCAGGTCGCCGGAACGCTCTCCGGCGGCGAACAGCAGATGCTCGCCATGGGCCGCGCGCTGATGAGCGCGCCGAAGCTCATGATGCTCGACGAGCCCTCCATGGGTCTTGCGCCCATCCTTGTGGAGCAGGTGTTCGATATCATCCAGTCGCTGCACAAGGCAGGAACGACGATCCTGCTCGTTGAGCAGAACGCGCAGATGGCGCTCTCCATCGCCGACCGCGCGTACGTGCTCGAAAACGGCAAGGTATCGCTCTCCGGCACCGGCGAGGAGCTCGCAAAGAGCGAGCAGGTGCAGAAGGCCTACCTCGGCGGATAACCGCTGTCATAAAAGTTGCCCCCCAGTTTTACTGGGGGGTTATTTTTTCGCGCCGGCAAAAACTGGCGGTTGACGGAGAGGGGGCGGGATGGTAGGATACAGTTACAAATTGTAACATTTTAAATCGCGACCGAGAGGAGGGAAGGACTTGCCGAAAAATCGACGCTTTCTGCGCCGTACCGCGGCGCTTATATTGGCCGTGCTGCTGCTCGCCGCGGCGATGCCGTCCGCGCTGGCAGCGGATACGAGGACCGGCACGGTGAGCGCGCCGACGGGCATCCTCCTTCTGCTCGCGTCGCCCGGTGGCGAGGCCGCGGGGGAGGTGCCGGACGGGAGCGCCGTTTCGATCCTCAGCGAGGAGACGGACGCGAACGGCACGCTCTGGTATTACATACAAAAGCCCGGCGGCGAGACCGGCTACGTCCCGGCGGAGAGCGTGACGCTCTCAGAGCCGGAGACGACCCCGACGCCGGAGAAAACGCCGGTATCCGAACCGGAGCCCACCGCGGCGAATGACCGCGATGCCTATCTTACACAGCTCCGCGCGCTCGGCTTTCCGGAGAGCTATCTCGAAGGCCTCTGGCAGCTCCACAGCCGGTACTCGGCGTGGGAGTTCCGGCCGTTCTTCACGAATGTCGATTGGAACACCGCCGTGAACGAGGAGAACGTCCTCGGCAAAAGCCTTGTGTGGGGCAGCGCCCCGTCCTCGTGGAAATCCACGCAGGAGGGCGCGTTTAACTGGACGGACAACACATGGATCGAGCTCGACAGCGGCGGCTGGGTCGCCGCGTCGCGCGAGATCATCGCGCACTACATGGACCCGCGCAATTTCCTTGACAGCAGCGCCGTGTTCCAGTTTCTTTATCAGGGGTACGACGCGGCGTCACAGACGCGCGAGAGTCTCGCGGTGCTCGTGTCCGGCACGTTCCTCGCGAATACGACATACGATACCGACCTCGACACTTCCAACGGCGTGAACACCTACGCCGAAACGCTCTATACCGCCGGAGCGGACTGCGGCGTCAGCCCGTACATTCTTGCGGCGATGATGCTGCAGGAGATGGGCACGAACGGCGCGAGCGACAGCATCAGCGGCACGAACCGCCGCTTTCCTGGGTACTATAACGCCTTCAACATCGGCGCTTACAAGACCGCGGAGTATTCCGCCGTGGAGCGCGGATTGTGGTACGCCAGCGGCGGCCATAACGGGAGCGGCACCTCGTGGGGGCGGCCATGGAACAGCCTATATAAAGCCATCCGCGGCGGCGCGGCCTTCTATGCCGCGAACTATGTTGCCGCGGGGCAGAATACGCTCTATCTCAAGCGCTTCAACGTGCAGGGCGAGAACATGTACTGGAACCAGTACATGACGAACGTTGCGGGCGCGGCGAGCGAGGGGCGGCTGCTCTCTTATGCCTACAGCGAGGAGATGCGCGCATCCAAGCTCACGTTCAATATTCCGGTGTATCTCAACATGCCGGATACCGCCGTGCCTGCTCCGACGGGCGACGGCTCGCCGAACACGAAGCTTTCCTCACTTACAGTGAGTGCTGGCGCGCTTTCGCCGGAGTTCCGGCGGGATATCCGGGAATATACCGTCATCGTTCCGAACGAGACCGAGCGTATCACCGTAACGGCCTCGCCGCTCAACGCCGCGGCGAGCGCCGCCGGGACGGGCGAATATGCACTCGATGTCGGCGTGAACACCGTCACGCTCACCGTGACGGCGGAATCGGGCGCATCGGAGACGTACACGCTCTTCATCCACCGCCGAGCGCCGGACGCGCCGGTGACGGTCACCGGGCCGTATTCCTTCAGCGCGGACGGGCGCGTTTCGGGCGTCGCGCCAGGCACGACGTTTGCCTCGTTCACTTCGTCGCTCGGCGTGAGCGGCGGAACGCTCACCGTGACGGACGCCTCCGGCGCTGTCAAAGCACAGGACGCGCCGATGTGTACCGGCGATTTTGTGAAGATCACCTATGAGCAAGACGGCGCGGAAGCGGTGTTCGCTTCCGGATACGTCGTCGTCGCGGGCGACATCAACGGCGACGGCGCCGTCACCATCAGCGATCTCATCAAGCTGCGCAACCACCTTCTCGGCACCGGCGAGCTGACCGGGCTGAGTCTGGCCGCGGCGGACGTGGACCGCAGCGGCACGGCGGCGATCAACGATCTTATCCGCATACGAAACCATCTGCTCGGCACGGCGACGATCACGCCGTAAGGAGGGCTTGCCGATGAAACAAAGAAAACCGATCCTCGCGCTGCTCGTCGCCGCAGCGCTGCTGCCGTGGCTCACGGTGAGCGCCAGGGCGGCGGACACGGACGTGATGTTCTCCGATCCGCGCGTCGTTGTCGGAAACACTGTCACGGTGAACGTGTATACGACCTCCGCCGTTGCGGGCATCGATCTGACGCTCGTGTACGATACGGACTATCTTACCTACACCGGCGCATCGGGCGGGCTCGGCAACGCGGCGGTGCAGGATAACGGCGGGAGTTTGCGCATCGTGGACTACAGCGGCAGCGGCGAGGGAAAATTCTCTCTCAACCTGAGCTTCACGGCCCGCGCCATCGGCACAACGGCGCTCCGCCCGACGGCGTGCAGCGCGAGCAACGCCGGGGGCGACGCGGTGAGCGTGGAGTACGCTTTCCACAGCGCATCGGTGACGATCACGTCGGCATCGAGCGACTGCACGCTCTCCGCACTCTACATCGATCCCGGTACGCTCTCCCCGGCATTTTCCGCCAATGTGACAAACTACGCCGTGACGGTGCCGTATGAAACAACATGGCTCGCCGTGAGCGCCGTGAAGAACGACGCTTCGGCCACCACCGCCGTGAGCGGGAACGGCTCGCTCTCCGTCGGGCTGAACTATGTGACTGTGACCGTCACCGCCGGGAACGGCGCGCAGAGGGTCTATACGCTCGCCGTCACGCGGCAGGCGCAGGACACCGCCGCGCAGCCGACAAGCGACAACCATGTCGATACAACTGAGCCGGAGATCCCGGAGGCGACGCCTGCCGCCGGTCGGACGATCTTCACCGCGGAGGGGAGAACGTACACGATCCTCGATGCCGCGATGCTCTCCGTCCGGCCGCCGGAGGGCTGCGTTCTCGGCGATTACGCGCTGCTCGGCAGCGTGTGCCGGGCGTATCTGCCGGAGGACGGGGGAGAGTACGTTGTGTTCTACGCGCGGCCCGAGGGCGGCGAGCCGGGACTTTATATCTACGATACGCGCGAGGAAACGATGCAGCGCTACGGCCTTATCGCCATGCCGGAGGCGGCACCGACGCCGGAACCGTCCCCAAGCGCGGAGCCGACGCCATCGCCTGCGCCGGAGACGCCGGATGCTTCGGATGCGGAGATCGAAAATCTCCGCTGGACGGTCACGGTGCTCGCCGTCGCCGCTGCCGTGCTCTTCATCGGCGCGGCGGTACTCGGTACGCTCCTCATCCGCAGCATCACCCGCCCGGTGCGGAAAGTGAAAAAATAAGACCATGCCGTATGCGCGCAATTTGCGCATACGGCCGGTCTGCGTCAGAAGGGAAAAGAAAATGACAGATTTGAATGACGGTATCCGCACCGTGGATGCGGAAATTTCGCTCGTGCCGTATTACCCGAACGAGGAAACGGCGCTTCCGTGGTATCAGGATCCGGACGTGTGCCGTCAGGTCGATAACATCGATCATGTCTATACGAGCGAGCGGCTCAACGCCATGTATACGTATCTGAGCACACACGGGGCATGCTATTATATATCGTACCGCGGCGTTCTGGTGGGCGACGTGTCGCTGCAAAACAGCGGCGAGCTCGCCATCGTGATCTGCAGGGAGTACCAGAACCGGCACATCGGCCGCCGGTGTATCCGCGCCATGCTCGATCTTGCCCGCGAAAAGGGCATGGAGCGCGTGACGGCGAACATCTATTCGTTCAACACGCAGAGCCGGAACATGTTCCTCACGCTCGGCTTCCGGGAGACCGGCGGGGAGTGGTTCGCGCTTGAGCTTTGAACGCGGCTTTTCTGGACAAACGGTGTGCGCTGTGCTATGCTGTTATACGGCGGAGTAGACGTTTTCCGCCGCATAAAGAAAGGAGAATCCCATGAGCCTTATCACACTCATCCTCGTCCTTGCGGCGGCGGCCGTGCTCATCGTGCTCGGCACCACGCGCAGAAAGGACGGCGGCGACGGGAAAAAGACCCTGTCGCGCACGATCGTGACGGCCGCGGCGGTGCTCGTGCTCGTCGGCGCGCTGGGCTTCGGCTCGGTGTACCAGCTGCAGGAGGACGAATACGCCGTTATCACCACGTTCGGCAAGCCGTCCGTCGTGAGCACGTCCGGCCTCAAGTTCAAGATCCCCATCATCCAGCAGAAAACCATCGTCAGCAAGGCGACGCAGGGGTTTGCTCTCGGCTACGATCTGCGCACGAACGTGAACAACGAGGACGAATCGCTCATGATCAGCGTGGACTTCAACTTCGTCAACGTGGATTTCTATGTGGAATACCGCGTGGACGACCCGGTGAAGTACCTCTATAACAGCGAAGAGCCGGAAGCCATTTTGAAAATGCTCTGCCAGAGCTACATCCGCGATACGATCGGTCTTTACGGCGTGGACGATATCATCACGACCGGCAAGGCGGAGATCCAGGGCGTTATCCGTGACAAGATCAGCACCCGTCTTGAGCAGGAGGATATCGGTCTCGTGCTCGTGAACATCGCCCTGCAGGACGCCGAGCCTCCCACGCTCGAGGTGCAGCAGGCGTTCAAGGCGGTGGAGACCTCCAAGCAGGAGGCGGAGACCGCCATCAACAATGCGAACAAGTACGCCAACGAGCAGCTGCCCGCCGCCAAGGCGAACGCGGACGAAATTCTGCAGCAGGCCGAGGCCTACAAGGAATCCCGCATCGCCGAGGCCGAGGGTCAGGCCTCGCGCTTCACGGAGCTGTACGCCGAATACTCCAAGTATCCGGAGATCACGCGCCAGCGCCTGTTCTATGAAATGATCGCCAAAGTGTTCCCGGATATGAAGATCGTTATCACCGGCAGGGACGGCAGCACGCTGCAGACCGTTCTCCCGCTCGAGAGCTTCACCGGCACGAACACAACGACCACGACAGGGGAGGAGCCGTAATTATGGAAAATAATAACACCCGCCGTCCCGCCCGCGTCGGCCGGACGATCCTTATCGCGGTGCTCGCCGTTGTGATCCTCGTGCTGCTTTTGAGCAGCTTGTACGTCGTACAGCCGAACGAATACGGCGTCGTGCGCCAGTTCGGCGCGGTCGTTGATGTAAAGAGCGAGCCGGGACTGTATTTCAAGATCCCCTTTGTGCAGGAGATGAGCACGCTCCCCAATACGGTGCTGCTCTATGACCTGCCCGTGAGCGATATGATCTCCGCGGATAAGACGACGCTTATTGCCGACTGCTTTGCCATCTGGCGCATCGAGGACCCGCGCCTCTTTATCGAAACGCTCTCCGGCAGCGTATCCAATGCCGAGGGGCGCATCAACGCGAACGTGTATAACGCGCTCAAAACCGTGCTCTCGTCCATGACGCAGGCGGAGATCATCTCCGGGCGCGACGGCACGCTCGTGCGCACCGTTATGGCGACGATCGGCGATTCCTTCGACCGCTACGGCATTGAGCTCATCGCCGTGGAGACGAAGAAGATCGACCTTCCGGACGACAACAAATCCGCCGTGTTCAGCCGCATGATCTCCGAGCGCAACAACATTGCCGCGGGCTATCTTGCCGAGGGCGAGAGCCGCGCCAAGGAGATCCGCAACGAGGCCGACAAGCAGGTGCAGATCCTCCTCGCCAACGCCGACGCGACCGCCGCTACGGTGCGCGCCGAGGGCGACGCGGAGTATATGCGCATTCTCTCCGAGGTATACGACTCGCCGGAGGAAGCCGAGTTCTATACGTTTATGATCGCGCTCGACGCGCTGCAGGCGTCCATGACCGGTGCGGAAAAGACGCTGATCCTCGACGCCGACAGCCCGATCGCAAAGCTCTTCTATTAAAAAATTGAACATTCTCTATCTCATCAGCTACGCCGGAAAGGCGGGTACGGAAAAGTACGTCGAAAACCTGATGCGGACGTATTCCGCGCAGGGACACCGCTGCTTTCTTGCCTACATGGACGGCGGAGAGCTCGCGGAAAAGGCAAAGGCTCTCGGCTGCGGCGTGTTCTGGCTCGACCTGCGCGCCGCGCACGCGCTCGCCGCGGCGAAGAGCATTGCCCGGCTGTGCGCGGAAAACGGCATCGACGTTATCCACGCGCAGTACCCACGGGAAAATGTGATCGCCGTGCTCTCGCGCCTCTGGCGGCGGGAGACGCGCGTCGTGTTCACGAGCCATCTTACGGTGCGCCAGAGCTCCCTCTGGCGTGCCGTCAACCGGCGTATCACACCGCACGATGCCGCATGCATCGCGGTTTGTACGCAGGGGGCGAACCTTCTGCGCGAAAACGGCGTCAATGAAGAGAAGGTCCGCGTGATCTTCAACGGCGTTGCGCCGAAGCCCCTGCCGCCGCGGCGAAACGTCATCCGGACGGAGTTCTCGCTGCCGGAGGACTGCTTCGTCTTTCTCACCATGGCGCGCTATGCGCCGGAAAAGGGGCTTTTCTTCCTGCTGGACGCGCTTACGCAGCTCAAGGAGCGCACGGACGCTCCGTTTGCTTGTCTCATCGCGGGCGACGGAGAGCTTTTTGACGCCGTGGGCGAGGGCATCCGTGAGAGGGGCCTTGACGAAAACGTCATCCGCGCGGGCTACCGCACGGACGCCGAAGCGCTGATGTGTTCCTCGGACGTCTACGTGAGCAGCGCGCTGTATAACGAGGCCATGAGCTTCGCCGCGCTCGAAGCGATGGAATGCGGTCTGCCGCTTGTTATGACGGACGTCGGCGCGGGCGCGGATCTCGCTGACGGCTGCGGGGAATGCGTGCCGTCCGGCGACGCGAGCGCTCTGTGCGATGCGCTGCACCGGCTCATGACGGACGGAATGTACCGCCGCGCCTGCGGCGAAAACGCACGCCGCCGCGCCGTGACGGAGTTTGACCTCACGCGTCAGACGGAAGAGCTGCTCGCACTTTATCAAAAAGGGTAAACCAGCCGCGCTGCGGCTGAAAAAAGGTATAAAAAAAGAAAAGAGTGATTGCAAACGATGAAACGCACCGTAATGACCGTACTGCTGTCGGTGATCCTTGTCATCGGCGTCGTGTGCGGCGTCTACTTTCTGAAGCAGGCGGCGGCTCTCCGTGCCGACGGCGAGAGCGCCGTGGCCACGGCGCAGGAGACGCTCGCCGCGGCACAGACGCGGCACGACGCCGTTGATCCCGAGACCGAGACCGGTGCCGCCGCATGGACGGCGGCGGAGCAGGAGGTCTTTGGCGAAACGCAGGAAAAGATCGACGCGCTCAAAGCCGACAACGCCGCGCTCGACGAATCGATCGCGGCAGTGGAAAAGGAAGTCGAAACGAAGCTCGCGGACGAGGACACCGCGTACTACAATTCCGTCTACGAGGAAATGCAGAAGGGAGTGGATCAGGTTGAAGAATACCTTAAAGGTAATTAACTATGTTCTGCTCGGCCTCGCGCTCGTCGCGGTGGGATTCGGCGTGTTTGCCTTTTTCCAGTATCGCGCCGTGCCGATCGCGGAATACGAATCCAGCGCTGCCGACCTTCGCGCGCAGACGCAGCTCGTCGATGAAAGTACCGACAAGCTCAGCGAGGACATGAAGGCACAGCAGGACGCGCTGCGCGAGGACATTTCGCAGGGCGGCGACGAGGGCAAGGCGCTCGCTTCCGAGCTTGCCGCGGCGCTCTCCGATAACGAGGATAAGACCGCGCAGCTCGAAGAGCTTCGCGCCGAGAACGAGCGGCTCGATAACATCGTGGAAGAGACGCTTGCCAAGCGGCGCGAGTATGCTTCCAAGATCCGCGAGCTGGAGGAAAAGGTGCAGGCCGGCGAAACGGATATCAAGATCTGCTACTGGACATTTGACGACGGCCCCACGCGCCTCACCACGCAGGTGCTCGACAAAGCCAAGGAGCTGGGCGTCCATGTGACGTTCTTCACCTCGCACGAGGCGAACGAATCCGAGGACGAGCCCGAAATGCTTCGCCGCGAGTTTGCCGAAGGCCACGCGGTCGCCAACCATACATATTCCCACCAGTTCGCTGCCATGGGCAATCTCTACCAGAAGACCGAGGGCCTGATCGAAATGATCCAAAAACAGGACGAGTGGGTGTACGAATGCACCGGCTTCCATACGGAGATCTTCCGCTACCCCGGCGGCTCGGCGTGGGCCAAGGCGCTGCTCGGCACCGACCCGACCGAGGCCGTCAAGGAAGCGGGCTACGAGTGGATCGAATGGTCGTGCGACGTGTTCGATAACGGCGTCGCCGGAAAGACCGCCGATGAGATCCAGAGCATGGCCGTCTGGCAGGTAAAGCAGCTCGACATTGCTGTCCTGCTCAGCCACGACTGGAACGCCAATACGCTCATCGCGTTCCCGGGCGCTGTCAAGCAGCTGCAGGACGCGGGCTATGTGTTCCTGCCGCTCTATCCCGAATCGGTCACCATGGGCGAGAATACAAAGATCAAATTCAGCTGATATACGCATAACGCAGACAAGCGGCGTGACGGTTTCCGTCACGCCGCTTGAGCTTGTCAAAAAAGTATTTTTGACAAGCTCTCAAAC
>ERZ780226.1287-NODE-1287-length-19912-cov-3.252808_pt1 | contig 19912 bp, 17 predicted proteins | sample MGYA00511165_ERZ780226 | MGnify/ENA primary metagenome ERZ780226 (study PRJEB29588, sample SAMEA2152373) | human gut metagenome | biome: human gut; feature: human-associated habitat; material: faeces | place: Denmark | collected 2008/2010 ...
AGAGCGGCATTTGCCTGCCGTTCATGTCGCAAAGCACAACGGCATGTGTGCTGACGCAGGCCGTAGGATAGAAGGCGTGCAGGGAGCAAACTGCTTTGAGGTTTGCATTCACAAATTCTGTTTGGTAGCAATCTACCGTCCAGGTCCACGTCCGGGGCAATGACCTGTTCGGCTCACAGTATCAATGTAAGCTACCGCTCAAGACACAGCTTCCCTCGGAGATCGCCGCTGCCGCATTTCGGAGTTTTAAAGAGCGGTATTCTTGGAACACGAAGGTCAGAAGAGATAAAGTCAAAATGCCGGGGCTAATGTATCAATAAACGATGTTTTTCAAATATTTTCTGCTTTATGTCCGTGCTATGAAGCGCTGAAAGCGAAAGCGGCGAAGTTCGACGCGGTGGAAGAAGCAGGAAAGACCGATTTGCAAAAGGCGCAGGGCTGCCGGGATTTCCAAGCGGGCTCTGCGCCTTTTTTATTTTCAGAAAAATAGCACCCCGGGCCGAAGGATGGGTGACCGCGGGGCGCTTGACAGATTTACAATTGAATTATATAAAACCGTAAAGGAAATGTCAATAGAAAATTCGAAAAAATGTGGATATTTTTCATGTTTTTAACCTGCTTTTAACGTATTCTTTTCTTTTACCTTTGCAGAAGTCTATTGCAAACCGACACGCAGCGTGGTACAATCGATTTAAAGAAGTACGTGGAGGAGATTTTGTCGTGAACATGAAAACAATCGGTTCCGCCGTTGTAATCATCTTGGCCGCCATAGTCGGGCTATTCCTCGGCACTGCCATGAACGACGGGTTAAGCGGCTCCATACTGCTCGCGGTCATCGCAGGGTTCGTCTGTGTGATCTATACGATTGAAAACAGTGGCAAGAAGTAGGGGATTTTTTATGATTTTACGGTTTAAACAGCGCTTTTTTTCATGGTTCGACAGCTACGATATTTACGATGAGAACGGCAACACGGTGTATGTCGTCAAAGGGCAGCTCTCCTGGGGACACTGCCTGAAAATTTTTGATGCTTACGGCGAAGAGGTCGGCACGGTAAAAGAACGCATCTTCACGTTCATGCCGAAATTCGAAATGTATTTTAAAAACCAATATGTCGGTTGCATCAGCCGCGAATTTGCACTTTTTAAGCCGAAATACAACGTAGAATGCAACGGCTGGCATGTGGAGGGCAACGTTTTGGAGTGGGATTATACCGTTGTTTCCGGAAGCGGTCACGATGTGGCAAGCATCTCCAAAGAGCTGTTCAACTGGACGGACACATACCTTTTGAACATATACGACCCCGCAGACGCACTGTGCGTTTTGATGATCGTGCTTGCGATCGACGCCGAAAAGTGCAGCCGAAATAACGGCTAAACGCTATTTTTGTACAGAAAAGGCCTCCGCTCAAGACTGTTTGGCCCGAGCAGAGGTCTTTTCTTTTCCCAAAATTTAAAATGCGTAGAACAAAATGCCGAGACCGGCGGAAAGCACGATCATCAAAATGGGCGAGGGTGCTTTCTTTTTAAAGTGCTTATAGCCAAAGTGCAGAATAATCAGCAGCAGCAAAATCACAACACCGCGCAGATCGACCTCGGGGGCGCTTCGTATGGTCGTAAAGCTGAATAGCGTGCTAAGGCCCATCGTCAGCGCCGTAGCTAAAATGAGCGCCACCACGCACGGACGCACGCCGGAGAGGAATGCCTGTACACCGGCGTATTTCAGCAGATTACTCAACACTGCCGCAATGAGCAAAATAATGACGAACGAGGGGAGCACCACGCCCAAAGTCGCGAGCAGACTGCCCAACACGCCGCCTTGCGAAGATCCGATGAACGTCGCCATGTTGACGGCAAGCGGGCCGGGGGTCGATTCGGACACCGCAATGAAGTTGATGAACTCGCTTTCCGTGAGCCAGTGATTCGAGAGCACGGCTTCGCGGATGAGGGAGATCATGCCGTAGCCGCCACCGAACGACACTGCGCCAATCTCAAGGAAGGTCAGGAATAATTTAAAATAGATCATTTCACGTCACCGCCTTTTCCATGCAGGCGCTGTATGAAGTAGGCCGCAAGACCAACCACACCGCTAAGCAAAATAAAGTAGATAGACGAAAACGAAACCGCGAAAACGGAAAACGCTATCATGCAAACCGCTACGCCTGTGACAAGCACGGTATTGAGGACCGTCTTTTCAAGACTTTTCAGCATGCGCACACCGGCGGAAAAGATGAGGTACACAACGCACACCTGAATTCCGCGGAACGCGCAGGAAACGAATTTCAAGCTCAAAAACTGGTCAAAGAATAGGGAAATGAGGTAGATGATGACAAACGAAGGGATACACACCCCAAGCGTGGCCGTCGCCGCGCCGGGCACACCGGCAATGTGATAACCGATATACGTTGCGCTGTTAATCGCTATCGGGCCCGGCGTAGACTCCGCAATCGCGATCATGTCGAGGAACTCTTTTTTATCGATCCACTTTTTCTTTGCGATAAATTCATTTTCCAGCAAGGCAACCATCGCATAGCCGCCGCCGAACGTGAAAGCGCCGATCTTCAAAAATGTGAGGAACAGCGTGCATAGTTTTTTCATTTTTCAACCCCATTTTCTGCTGATTTAAACACGATAATCATACACCGTTTCACCGAAAAAAGCAATAAAAAGGAAGCAGGAGCACTTTCGATGTGTTCCCGCTTCCTTTGCTTTATTTTGAATTACTTAGAGAAGAGGTTTGCCACACGGTTCCAGAAGCTGTCTTTGGTTTCAGTCTCGGTCGTGGTTTCTTCCGTGGTGCTCGTGCTGTTGCTGCTCGAGTCCGTTGCGGTGCGCATTACGTAGCTTACGGTCATATCCGTACCGTCTGCGCGGCCGGAGCCCTTGAAGCTGTCCGCACGATCCTTCATGATGTCAATCACGCGTGCCAGCGTGGAATCCGGGTCGGTAATTTCGCTGAGGCCGTCGAGCTTATCATTGATTGTATCGGAGAACTCTGTCATGCCGTCGCTGAGTTCAGACGTGCCGTCTTTAAGTTCTGCGCCGCCGGTCTGGAACTGACCGATCGCATTCGATACGGTCTTGCTGGAGGAAGAGAGCGTCTCCATGCCGCCGAGCAGTTGGTTGGTGCCTGCATCGAGCGTGCCTACGCCGGTTGCGAATGCAGAGGTGCCGGTTGCAAGCTGAGAAGCACCGTTGCCAAGCTTTGCAGCACCGTCGGAAATCGCGTTAGCCGCACCGACAACCGTGTTGGTATCTGCCGGATTCTCTGCGTTATACAGCGCGCCGGTCAGCGTATCAACACTGTCCATCATTTCGCCTGCCTGCGAGGAGAGGTCTTTGAATTCACCCATCAAACTCTTGAGCTCATCGGTGTTAATGTCCGGAATTGCCGCTGCAACCTGCTGCACAGCGCTCTGTTTTGCCGCCGCAAGTTTCTCGGAAGACGTTACTTTTTCCGTAACAGCCGGGGCAACCTGTTCGGCAACCTTCGGACCAACCGTGCTTGCAATCGTATCCGAATCAATATCGTTTACAACCTGACCCATTGCCGCTTTTACAGCAACTGTTGCTGCGTCGGAAAGTTTTGCTGTAACTGTATCGGTAATTTCGCTACTCGGAGAAGCCGGAACATCGATTTTTGCTAAGATTGCATTTTTTTGATCCTCAGTAAGGAAATTCGGATCACTTAAAAGTTCTTCGAGTGCCGTCTTATAACCGCCTTGGAATACATCGGTCGAAAGTGCCGCCGCCTGATCTGCTACCTGATCTGCGCCAACTGTCGCATTATCGGCCGCCTGCTGAACGTTGCCTTTGATTACTTCCGCCGTCTTCTGAGAAGCAACTGTTGCCGCATTGCTTGCAGCAGCTTCGGAAGCCGCTTTCGCTGCGCCGCTCGCCGCGCCATCGAAAACCTGTTCAGCGCCTGCGCCGAGCTGTGCTTTGAGTGCTGTCATATCCGGGATTTCAACGGTCTCCAGCTTGCCGGAAAGCTCGGTCATTTTGTCTTCAAGCGCGGTCTTCTTTTCGGAAGCCTCTACAAGGCCCGGGACAAGCTGTTGATTCATGACGCCCGCAAGCTGTGCGGTACTGTTCTGCAGCTGAATAGCGCCGAGGGAAAGCTCGCCGGTCTTCGTTGCCAAGAGCTGTGCGTTTTCAAGCAGGTTCTCCGTGCCGTTTGCAAGGGTCTGTGTGCCGTTCAAAGCGCTGTCCACGCCGGCATCGAACTGGCTGTAACTCGAAGCAAACGTGTCAAGGCTTTCGACAAGTGTGCCCACAGCGTCATCCAGTGCGCCGGAACCATCCTTCAGCTGATCGATTGCATCGGTCAACTCATCCATCGTGTCGCCAAGCTCGTCGGAAACCTCATCGAGGTCGAGGTCGGAAAGGTTCGGAGCCGCGGCGAAGAGAAACGTCGGGACGGTGCAGTCCGTAACATCCGCTTCGAGGGTAAGGGTATCGAGCATCAGGTCGTCGAGCTTATCAAAGCTGTCGGGGAGCAGGTCGCTGACGGCTTCCTTCATGCCCGGCATCGCAAGGTAGCAGGCAACCTGCGTTTTGGAATCAGACTCCACAAGACCGTGCTCTGTCGTGATGTTCTTGAAGTTTTCGCTCGGCAGCACAGCCGCCGCAACGGTGAAGAACGGGGTATAAACGGTGCGCTTTTTACCGTTTACGGTCACTTCTTCGCCGGTGTTGTTCGTCAGCTTAACGGTTGCGACAAGATGGCCGCTCTGACCCTTGAGTTCATCGGCCGTAACCGCCTTGCCGTCCAGCGTATACTCGATGGAAACGCCAACCGGCGCCTGTGCGCTGTTCTTGCCCTGATAATAAATATCGGTTTCGTCCGTCGTCCACTTGAGCGTATTGCCGGACTGTTCCGGCATCACGTCGCTCTTGAGGTTCTGGATATCGGAAAGGTCGCTTTCGTCGGTAACGGCATCAAAACCGTCATCGCTGTGCAGCCAATCGCTGGTGATCTGCTCCTGCACGGAACCGTCTGCGTTCAGGATGAGATAAGAGGTTTCTTTTTTCTCAACGGCAGCATCCGCCGCGAAGGCCGGGGCAGCGCAGCCGAGGAGGAGAAGTGCGGAAATCGTAGCCGCAACGGATTTTGTAAGATACTTACTCATATTGATCGAGATCCTTTCTCTGAATCGATTATGCCTTTTTCTCGGTGATTTCGGGCTTTTTCAGCCAATGGAACGTGGTCTTTCTGAGAATTGGTTCCGTAATGACGAGCAGTGCCGGCAACACAAGCAGGATAACTGCCATACTGATGAGTGCGCCGCGACTGATGAGCTTGCACAGCACGCCGATGAGTTCCATACGGGAGACGAGGGACACGCTGAACGTTGCCGCGAAGAAGGTGAGACCGCTTGTTAAAATACTCTGACTGCACTGTTCAACGGCAATTTGAGCCGCTTCCTTTACAGTGTGACCCGCGTTACGTTCTTCACGGAAACGCGTAGTCATGAGGATCGCATAGTCGACCGTTGCACCGAGCTGAATGGTGCCGATAACGATGCTTGCGATAAACGGCAGCGTCGTGCCGGTGAAATACGGAATGCCGAGGTTGATCATGATGGCGCTTTCAATCGCCGCAACGAGCAGCACCGGAACAGAAGCGGAGCGGAACACGATGGCGATAATGACGAACACGACGATGATACTTGTGATGTTGACGTTATTGAAGTCGACATCCGCAACCTCGATCAAATCTTTCGTCATCGCGCCTTCGCCGGTGATGACGCCGTTCGGGTCGTACTTTTTCACAATATCGATCATTTCGGAGAGCTGGTTATTTTGCTCGTCACTGCCGCTCTTATAAGAGGAGTTTGCAAGGATCATCTTGTGGCCGCCGGCCTCGAAGATGTCGCGCACGTCGTCAGGAATAAACATTTCCGGGATCGCGCCGCCGACGAACTTTTCATAGCTCAAAACCTGGTGAATGCCGTCCACGCCGCTCAACTCATCGGAAAGATCGGAGAGATTTTTTTCGGAAAGGGTATCGTCCACAATGATGAAGTGGGACGTTGTCATATCGAAGTCTTCCTTCAGGCGGTTCGTACCCGCAATGCCGGGAAGGTCCTGCGGAAGCGCATCAAAGATCGTGTAGTAAACGGAAGTCTTTGACTGTGCAATGAAGAACGGAATAAAGATTATGATAAACGCAATCAAAATCGGCACACGGTGCTTCACAACGAAGTTCGAGGTACGCTTGAGCTTCGGGATGAACGTGCGGTGCGTGTGCTTTTCAATGGCACGACGGAACGTCATGATAAGGGACGGTAAAACCGTGATGGTGCAGATAACGCCGAGCAGAACACCCTTTGCCATGACGACGCCGATGTCTTCGCCGAGCGTAAGCTGCATGGTGCACATGGCAAGGAAGCCTGCAATCGTTGTAAGGGAGCTGCCGGTAATGGAGGAAAACGTCTTTTTAATAGCCGCCACCATGGCGTCCTCATCGGATGCCGCCGTCAGCTTTTCTTCTTCGTAACGGTGCAGCAGGAAGATGGAGAAGTCCATCGTAACACCAAGCTGCAGGACCGTTGCCAATGCTTCCGTAATGTAGCTGATTTGGCCGAGGAAAATGTTCGTGCCGAAGTTATAGACGATTGGGAACAGCATGCCGAGCATGAAGATAAGCGGCACAATCGTTTCTTTCAGGCTGAGGAACAGAATCAGCAACGAAGCGCCCACAGCGCAAAGGATATACAAGGGCATTTCTTTATTGATGAGGCTCTTGGTATCTTCCAAAATAGCCGACATACCACCGATGAAGCAATCTTTATTCAAGATGTTCTTGATTTGCTTCTGCGCGTTCATCGTTCTGGCATCTGCGCTCGGGGCATCGAACTGAACGATGAGCATTGTTGCGCCGGAATCGTTATAGAAGAACTTCTGAATATCGCTCGGAAGCATTTCCTTCGGCGTCGTCACATCGATAAAATCGCTCGTCCACATGACCTTCTGTACGCCTTCGACCCCTTCAAGATCGCTTTTCAGTTTTAAGGTATCAGGCGTAGACATGTTTTCAACCGTAATCATGGAAACCGATGCCATATTGAAGTCATCCTCCAAATACGTCTCGCCGATCATGGAATCCAGATCTTTCGGCAGGTAGGTCAAAATATCGTAGTTAATGTAGGTGCCGAGCGCACCGAACACCGAGGGGATCAAAAGCAGAACCGCTAAAACAAGAATCAGCTTTCTGCGCTTCACGATCCATCGTGCAAAGTGCTCCATTTAGCACCGCTCCTTTCCTTCGGGAACCATCCCGTTTATTTCGTTATGTAGTTTAGTCCAAAAATGACCAATAGTCAATATTAAAAACGACGAACTGTGTGGGCAAAATAAATTGACTATTAGTCATTTTATTCAAATCTGTACAAAATGATGTTTTTGGCTTGCTTTTTACGGTGTATCCGCCTTATACTATAAGACAAATAAAGGGATTACACAGTCAGATTTGAATGTTGGGAGGCCACAGCCATGTGCGGCGGTGTTGAACAGAAAAAAGAACAGAAAAAGGAGGGGCTGCTCGAGGCGGCCTATCAGCTTTTCCTTGAAAAGGGCGTTAACAAAACCTCGGTCGATGAGATCGTAAAGAAAGCGAACGTCGCAAAGGGTACGTTTTATCTGTATTTTCACGATAAAACCCAGCTTCTGCAGCAGCTCACATACCGCATTTCCGCGCGTGTTTTGAGTGAGGCCTATGAATATGCGGAAGAGCATAAGACCGGCGTTTTTGTAGAAGACATCATCCTCATGGTCGATTACATCGTGGAATACTTTAAAAGAAGCCGTCTGACACTGCGGCTTTTAGAGCGCAATTTCTCTTGGCCGATGATTGAAAAGCAGCTTGATCTAAGAGAAGACCCGTTGTGGGACAAGCTTGTCACTGCCATTGAGAGCAGCTCGCTCGCCGTGGGCTGCACAGAAGATGTCTTATATAAGCGCGTGTTTTTGGTGGTTGAGCTCATCGGTTCCACTTGCTTTGCCACGATGATTGAAAATAAGCCGGATACAATAGATAATATGAAACCCGTGCTTTACGACATGGTGCGTAAGATGCTTGCGTAGTGTAAAGCGTATCGACTTTGCAAAGTTGAGTTGCTTTGTAAAGCCATATCGACTTACACATAAGTCTCCCGGGGCTGATTTAAAGCTCGCCTCGGGAATTTTCTATGTTCGATTGAACTTTTTCGCAAGATATAGTAGAATAGAAACCAATAGTAAAATAGAAACCAAAAAACGAAAAGACACAGAACCAACAGAACGGAGATCATTTGAACCTATGGATAAATCGGAAATCCTTGCACTGCGCCGCGCAGTGCTGGAAAAAGACTTTGCACGCATGAATGACCGCCAAAAACAGGCCGTGTTCACCGTAAACGGCCCGCTGCTCATTTTAGCGGGCGCAGGCAGCGGAAAAACAACGGTGCTCATCAACCGCATCGCGAATATCCTGCGCTACGGCGACGCGTACAACAGCACCTATCTGCGTGACGATCTCGATGAAAATGATATTGCCGCGTGCAAAGCTTATATTGAAAACGGCACGCCGCTCACAACGGAAACACAGGAGCATTTGAGTGTTTCCGCATGCGCACCGTGGCGCATCATGGCTATTACCTTTACAAATAAGGCCGCAGGCGAGCTGAAAGACCGCCTGTGTGCCATGCTGGGCGAGACCGCCAACGACATTTGGTCATCGACGTTCCACTCCACCTGCGCGCGTATTTTGCGCCGTGACGGCGAACGCATCGGGTATTCCTCGCACTTTACGGTGTACGATACCGACGACCAGCGCCGCTTGATGAAAAGCATCTTAAAAGAGCTCGACATTTCGGAAAAAAACATCACGCCAAAATCGATTTTGAACGAGATTTCCCGGGCAAAGGATTCTTTAATCTCGCCTGCTGAGTACGCCCTCACGGTCGGCGACGATTTCAGATTAAAGATTATCTCCCGCGCGTATACAACGTACCAAAAGTGTTTGGAAGACGCCGATGCTATGGACTTTGACGACCTCATCAACAAAGTAGTGGAGCTCTTCAAAAAGTGCCCGGACGTTCTGGAATACTACCAGAACCGTTTCCGCTACCTAATGGTTGACGAGTATCAGGACACAAACCATGCGCAGTACACATTTGTGCGCATGCTGGCCGAAAAAAGCGGTAACCTCTGCGTGGTCGGCGACGACGACCAGAGCATCTACAAATTCCGCGGTGCGACGATCGAAAACATTCTGAGCTTTGAAAATACGTTTCAGAATGCGACGGTCATTCGTCTGGAGCAGAATTATCGCTCGACGCAGAATATTCTGGACGCCGCAAACGCCGTCATTGAGCATAACACCGAGCGAAAAGGCAAAACGCTGTGGACGCAGAACGGCACCGGTGCCATGATCCACCTGCACACGGCGGAAAACGAAACGGACGAAGCCGAGCGCATCACGAAGATCATCTTAGACGGCGTTGCTGCGGGGCGGAAATTCTCTGATTACGCTGTTTTGTACCGCATGAACTCTCAGTCGCTGACATTTGAACGCAATTTTGCAAAATCCGGCGTACCGCATAGAATTATAGGCGGCACGCGCTTCTACGAGCGCCGTGAGATCCGCGAGATGATCGCATATTTGAGCGTTATCAACAATCCGAGTGATGAAATGCGCCTGCGCCGCATCATCAACACGCCGAAGCGCAGCATTGGCGACCGCTCGGTCGAAGTCGCGGCGCAAATCGGTCAGCAGACGGGTGAGACACTGTTTGAGGTCGTCTCGCACGCGAAAGACTATCCCGCACTGTCCCGTGCCGCAAACAAAATGACGCTTTTCGCCGCACAGATGCAGGGACTCATCGAGCTCAACAACGACGAAAAAGTCACGCTCGGCGAGCTTTATGACGAGCTTGTGGAGCGCATCGATTACCTGAATTTTCTTAAGACCGACGACCCGGAATCCGCAGAAGACCGCGCCGCGAACGTGCAGGAGCTTGCTTCCAACCTGCGCCGTTTTGAGGAGGAGAACCCTGAAGGCACGCTTTCGGATTTTCTCGAAGAAGTTTCGCTCATTACGGACATCGATAATTACGATAATAACGCCGATTCCGTCGTGCTCATGACGGTGCACTCCGCAAAAGGTCTCGAATTCCCGGTGGTGTTCCTGCCGGGCATGGAGGAAAACATTTTCCCGGGCATGGCAAGCGTATATGTACCGTCCGAAGTGGAGGAGGAACGCCGTTTAGCGTATGTTGCCATCACGCGTGCAAAAGAGGAGCTGTACATTTTCCACGCGGAATCCCGCATGATCTTCGGCATGACGAACCGCAACCGCGTTTCACGCTTTGTGGAAGAAATCCCGGAGACGCTCGTCGAGCACACCCGCTCCCGCGATTACAGCGCGCGCCCGGTCTCTATGCCGAGCTTCGGCGGTGCGAAGCCGTTCGGGGAAGCACCGAAAACAAAATCCGTTGCGGAAGCCGGCGGATTCACGCCGAAGCCGCGCGTAAAGCCCGCGCCTGCCGGTACATACCGCGTAGGCGATACTGTCCTGCACAAGGCGTTCGGCACGGGTCTCATCGTTTCCGCCACGCCGATGGCGAACGATACGCTGCTCGAAGTCGCGTTTGACAAAGTCGGCACCAAAAAGCTGTTTGCAAACTTCGCAAGACTGACAAAAGTATAAAAAAAGTAAGCCGTGCACCTGTTTTTAAAGTGCACGGCTTATATTATTCAAACGCGGTTCTAATTTTGTCTGCCGCAGCCACAGCCGCAGTCGCTCGCTTTCGGCGGGAAAAATTCGTCGGTCGGGAAATCAATCTTGCGGAACAGCTCGCAGGGGTTGTCGCCGGAGGTGACGCATTCCTTATCCGGAATGCAGAAATCAAACGCGGGAATGAGCATCTGCACATTCCGCACAATCTGCACGATGGTAAACAGGCCGATCGTCACGTATACGGTGTTTTTCTGCTCTACCGTTTCAAACGCGCCGCCGTAACGGCTTGCAATGCAGTCCGGGATTACGCAGCAGGGCTCGCAGCCGCAGCGGCAGTGCTCGCAAAGCTTTGCGGAAAGCGCTACCGGCTGCGCGACCTGCACAGTCGCCTTGGGTAAGACCTTATTGCCCTGTAAATCGGCTTCGTCACGGCAGCTCTCGCTTGTAAACATCTTCACGTTGCCCTCACTGCCGTAGAGAATGACCTTCTTATTGAAAATTGAAATACCGCTTACGCGTTCGCAGCCCACTGTCGCGCCGCCGTACAGCTCCAAAGATACGTCAAAGAAAAACGTGAGATCAATGGAATAATACCCGCGGTTAAAGGGGATCGGCTGCATATCAATGTACACAGAGATTACATCAACGTCCCGCACCCGCACATTAGCGGAAGCGTCCACAACGGGCTGCACCGAGGCGGGAAACAGCACACGTAAATCCTCTAAGCAGTCTTTATCTGAACAGGAATCGTAAATGCGCATGGCATCTATGCAGACGGCTTCTTTTAACGCTGCGCCGTTTTCGCAATCGGGTGTCCGCTCATTTTCAGCCATATTTGTAAACCTCCTTTGTGGTTTCTCAATGTCATTGTACGGAAAAGGGCGGGTATTGTGCCTGTCCCGCCGCTTTGCTCGGTTTTTTCGCATTGTAAGAAATTTTTCGGTTGTATATTTCGCCGCAGTTTGCTATAATGAATAGGAATGTACCGCGCTGCGGTGCAAAAAGTCGGCAAAGGCCGGCAAATTTACGCAGAAAGCAGTAAATGAAACTTATGGCATTGATTGTAATTGAAGGTCTGGACGGCAGCGGCAAAGGCACGCAGGCAAAGCTTTTGTATGATTACGCTTTATCGCGCGGCCGCGCACGGCAGATAACGTTCCCGGATTATGACTCTCCGTCTTCATCGCTTGTAAAAATGTATCTGAAAGGCGATTTCGGAAAAGAGGCGGGAGACGTGAACGCCTACGCCGCAAGCGCATTTTACGCCGTGGATCGCTTTGCAAGCTACCGCATGAAGTGGAAAGACGATTATGCAAGCGATGTGCCGATCATCTCCGACCGCTATGTGACGTCCAACATTGTATATCAATTAAGTAAGCTGCCAAAAACGGAGTGGAAAGCGTTCGTTTCGTGGCTTGAAGACCTGGAATATGAAAAATTCGGGCTGCCGAGGCCGGATCGTGTGATTTATCTGGATGTGCCGCCGAAAATTTCCCAAAGGCTGCTCACAGAGCGCTACGCAGGCGACACCACCAAAAAAGACATTCACGAAAGCGACATACATTATCTGCTACATTGCAGGGACTGTGCACTGTACGCCGCAGAGCATTTAAACTGGACCGTATTAAACTGCGCCGAGGGCGACACCTTGCGCAGCATTGAAGATATTCATCACGAGATCAAGGAAAAGCTGGAGGATTTATTATGATCTATGTATTTCTTGCAAACGGATTTGAAGAGATCGAAGCGCTCGCGCCCGTGGATATTCTGCGCCGCGCAGAGCTTGAAGTAAAGACCGTCGGCGTCGGCGGCAAAACAATTACCGGCTCCCACGGCATCACCGTAACAGCTGACATCGAAGAAAAAGACGTTATAACGGACGATATGGAGCTGATGATCCTGCCCGGCGGCATGCCCGGCACACTGAACCTCGAAAAATCGCCGATCGTCACAACCTGCGCGGAATACTGCGCAAAGAACGACATTTACCTTGCGGCAATCTGCGCTGCACCGAGCGTTCTCGGCCATCTCGGCCTCCTGAACGGTAAGGAAGCCATCTGCTTCCCAGGCTTTGAAGGCGAATTAAAGGGCGCCACAATCTCCGAAAAGCCGGTCTGCGTAGACGGCAAGATCGTCACGGCAAAGGGTATGGGCGTTGCCGTGCAGTTTGGCTTGACGCTTGCTGGATTGCTGACCGACAAGGACGTTGAAAAGAAGATCCACGACGGCATTCAGTGCACGGATTGATGACCGATACAACCGAAAAAAACGCACTGCGCCGAAAAATGTGTGCGGCACGCAAAGCCTGCACGGATCGCGCTACACGGGATGACTGCCTTTTGCAGCGGCTCATGGCACTTTCGGTGTACCAAAAGGCATCGTGCGTTTTGAGCTACGTAAGCTTCGGCACGGAAGCGGATACGCTCAGAATTCTCGATCGTGTACTTGCAGACGGCAAAGCGCTTTACGTACCGAAATGCGTGCCAAACACGAACCGCATGGTGTTTTACCGCATCTCGGCTTTACGCGATCTTTCGCCGGGCGCTTACGGCATTTTGGAGCCGAAAGAAGCAGAGGCATATCAAGATGAGGCGAATGCACTGTGCCTTGTGCCGGGACTGGCGTTTTCAGCAGACGGCGCACGGCTCGGGTACGGCAAAGGGTACTACGATACGTTTTTTGCGCAGCACCCGGTTTTAAAGCTCGGCCTATGCTACGATTTTCAGCTCGTGCCGCAAGTGCCGACGCAGCCGCATGATGTACGCATGGACGGTATTTTGACCGACAAGCGGCTCGTTTTGACGGCAGATGAAGAAAGGATGGAATGAAAATATGAGTGATAACGGCAGGCGCTACGCCCCGAAGGACGCGACACCGCGCAGCCAGAATTCGCGCGAATTCAAGCTGAATCTTTCCGAAGATCAGCTCAATCACACAGACGAACTGGAGGACTTGCAGGGCTATGCCGGCAGCCGCGCACCACAGCGTGTGGAAGAAAGCTCTGCCGGTGCACGCTCCGCCCGTGCGGAACGCAATCAGAAAAAGGAAGCGAAGGAGCACAAGAAAAGAAACCGTGTAAAGGCCAGAAAAAACAAGCGCATTTTCGCGTTCACGTGGCTTGCCATGGTTATTCTGGTCTCTCTGACCCTTGCTTCGTACCTGATTGGCGGCTCCAACGATTTTCTTGGTGTAGACCGCATGGATTCCGAAGTGGAGGTCACGATTCCCGAAAACGTGACGCAGGAGCAGCTGACAGACATTCTTTACAAGAGCCACGCGATCGATAAGCCGGAGTTTTTCTCCCTTTTCTGCAAATTCACCACGGAAATGGAGTATTTTGAACCCGGCACGTATACGATCAAGACAAACTACGATTATAAGCAGCTTGTCAATACCTTACAGTCCGGTCCGGATCTCGGCGAAGAGATCACCGTCATGTTCCGTGAGGGCATCACGGTGCAGCAGCTTGCCGCTTTGCTGGAAGAAAACGGCCTGCACACTGCAGACGAGATCCTTGAAGCTTGCAACTCTTCGAATTACGACAGCTACTCGGATGTTGCAGCCATCACGAACACAAGTGACCGCTACTATAAGCTCGAGGGCTATCTGTTCCCGGATACGTACCAGTTCTTTGAAAACGATACGGTAGAATCGATCCTTGACCGCTTCCTCAATAACTTTGAAAATAAGCTCACCGACGAAATGCGCGATGACATTGCGAAATCCGGCTATACCACGGATCAGATCATCACGCTCGCTTCCATCATTCAGGCAGAAGCCGCAAATACGGACGACATGTATATGATCTCCGCTATTTTGCGCAACCGACTGGAAAACGGCGCGGAGCATGACATCCACACGCTGGACTGCGACTCCACAGTTTATTATCCGTACAAAACCGCGAATGACGCGCCGGAGGGCTTCGTAAGCTCGTACTCCACGTATGACAACAGCGGCCTGCCGGCAGGCCCGATCTGCAACCCGGGTCTTGAAGCTATTAAGGCGGCAATCTATCCGTCCGAAGAGGGCAGCGAGTATTACTTCTTCTGCCATGACAGTGACGGCACCCCGTACTATGCTTCCACAATGGACGAGCATTTGATGAACATGGCGGAAGCCGGTCTGCTGTAACCGACACAACATTTACGATAACAAAGCTACCTGTGCCTTTCCGGCGAATTTTGTCCGGGAAGGCACAAATGCAGTAAAGGAATGAATTTCATGGAACAAAAACGATATAACGCGCCGGAGCTTCTGGCGCCGGTCGGCGATATGGAGCGCCTTATTTCTGCCGTGCGCTACGGTGCGGACGCGGTGTATCTTGCCGGTAAATCCTTCGGCATGCGCTCTGCGCCTTCCAATTTTACAAACGAGGAGCTTGAAGAAGCTGTAAAATACTGCCACGCGCAGGGCGTGAAGGTCTATGTCACCTGTAATATTTTGCCGCATAACGCAGAACTTGCCGCGCTGCCGGCGTTTCTCGAGTTTTGCCAGGCAATCGGTGTAGACGCGTTCATCATGACCGACCTCGGCGTGATGGCCATGGCAAAAAAATACGCGCCGAATGTCGTGATACACATTTCCACGCAGGCCGGCGTTGTGAATTATGAGACCGCAAACGCGTTTTATAACATGGGCGCAGAGCGCGTCGTGCTGGCACGCGAGCTCTCGTTTGAAGAAATCGCGGAGATTCGCGCAAAAACGCCGAAGGCGCTCGAAATCGAAGCATTTGTGCACGGTGCGATGTGCGTTTCGTTCTCAGGCCGCTGCCTGCTTTCAAACTACATGACCGGCAGAGACGCAAATCACGGCGATTGCGCGCAGCCGTGCCGCTGGGATTATTACCTCATAGAACGCACGCGTCCGGATCAGGTGTTCACGATCGAACAGGATCAGAAATCGACGTATGTCTTCAATTCCCGCGATATGTGCATGATCGAGCACATTCCGCAGCTCATCGAATGCGGCATTTCGAGCCTCAAAATTGAGGGCCGCGCAAAGTCCGCGTATTACGTTGCCTGCGTGACGAATGCGTACCGCCACGGCATCGATGCTGTCATGAACGGTGAGCCGCTTCCGCAGTGGGTCGTGGACGAGACAGAGAAGATCAGCCATCGCGCGTACAGCACCGGGTTTTACAGCGGTCACGAGCCGGGGCAGACCGTAAACAGCGGCGGATACATCCGCGGCTGGGATGTTGCGGCCGTGTGCACCGGCGAAGGAAACGGCATGATGCGCCTTTCACAGCGCAACCGCTTCTTCCGCGGCGAGACTGTCAGCGTACTGGAGCCGGGCGAAGTGCCGTATGACCTCACACTTAGTGAAATCTACAACGAGGATATGGAGCCAATCGAATCCGCACCGCACGCGACGATGACGGTCTACCTCAAGACCGACCGAAAAATCAAAGAGGGCGCGTTTCTAAGAGTGAAGCGCGGCTGAATAACACCTCCGTTTAGGGCCCATACTTTTCCTATACGGAGGTGTTTTTATGTCTACACGCAGGATCATTGCAACGTATGCGTTTGTGATGTTCTTTCTTGTCATCGCACTGCTCGGCACCGTGACCGCCGCTTTCGGTGGTACAAGCTATACGGAGGCCGCCGGGCGGCAGAGCGTCACCTGGACGAGCAGCAACCGGAAGATCGCCACCGTCAGCTCCAGCGGCGTCGTCACCGCCAGGGCGCGCGGCACAGTCACCATCACCGCCAAGGCGCGCGGCACGATCTACGACCGCAATTTGCAGCCACTCACAAACGCCGAGCGTGTTTATGTCGCTGCGGTAATCCCCTCGCGGGAAACGCTTGCCAAATTAAACCGCGCTGTACCGGAAGAAAAACGCGAAGTCCTGCGCACGGCGCTTGAAAGCGGAAAGCCGTTTCTGATCGAAGTCACAACACCCGTCAGTGATGACGGCATCCAGACATTTTCCGTCACAAAACGGTATGCAAACCCGCAACCGGCGGCGAATCTGCTCGGGTATCTCGACAGCGACTATAACGGCGCAGACGGTGTGGAAAAAAGCTTCGACGCACTGCTTGCAGAAAACCACGGGGAAATCGACGTTACCTTCGCCATTGATGCGCTCGGCAATGCCATCTCCGGCGAAACAATGCACGTGGAAAACACATACCGCTTTGCGGACGGCGGCGTGATGCTGACACTGGATAAGCGCATACAGCAATGTGTGGAAAATGCCTGCGCGGAAATCAAAAAAGGCGCCGCCGTCATTTTAGACTGCAAAACCGGCGAAGTTCTGGCTTCCGCAAGCTTCCCGGCCGTAGACCCGAACGACCTTGCTGCGTGCATGGAAAATGAAGATGCACCGTTTGTGAACCGTGCCCTGTGCGCGTATACGCCCGGTTCGGTCTTTAAGCTCATCTGCGCCGCCTCGGCGCTCGAATACGGCATCGATTACAAGGAGATGTACACCTGCACCGGAAGCATTGTTGTTGACGGCCTCACGATCACTTGCTACGGCGGCAAAGCACATGGGGAAGTGAATCTCCACACAGCATTGCGCAGCTCGTGCAACGGGTATTTCATACAGCTCGCGCAGAAGCTCAGCGCGGAAAAGATTTTAAGTATGGCGGAAAAGCTCGGCTTTGGTACATCTGTTTTGCTTGCAGACAATTTAGAAACGGCCGCAGGCTCGCTTTCGAACGCGCAAGCCCTTAAAAACGCCCGTGCGCTGGCGCTGTTTTCGTTCGGCCAGGGTGAAACGACTGTCTCGCCGCTGAATTTGGCCGCTGCCGTAAACGCCATCGCCGCTGACGGCATTTATATGACGCCGCGGCTCGTATACGGCACGGTCGATACAAATTTATCCGTACAGGAAACCGAAGAAAACACCGGTGAAAAAGTCATGGAGCCGACGACCGCCGCACGCTTACGTGCCTATATGGAAAGCACAGCACGATTCGGTACAGCACGGATCGGCGCGCCGCAAAACTGTGTTTCCGGCATCAAGACCGGCACGGCGCAGACAGGTGTATATGACGAAAACGGGGAAGAAATCGAGAATTATTGGTATGCAGGCTACATCTGCAATGCACAGGAAGAGCCGCTTTATACCCTCGTCGTGTTGGAAGAAACTGCCGGCGAAATGCATGTGCCGCAGGCTTTCCGCAAAATCGGCGAAACACTTGTCGATTTTAATTGACAAGCCGGTAAAAAAGCACTATAATAAGATACGTATAAGGGGTGGAGATATGGCAAGCCTGAATCTTGAAGATATGCAGCAGATTCAAAAAGAACTGCAAGCTAAATATCTCGAAAAGTGGGGAGGCCTTTCTCCAAAAATCGGTCGCGATAAGCTCCTTTGGATGATGATCGAAGCCGGTGAAGTTGCCGACATCATCAAGAAAAAGGGTGACGATGCGATTTTGAACGACCCCGAGACCAGACACCACTTCACGGAAGAAGTGTGTGATGTGCTCATGTATTTAAACGATGTTCTGCTGTGCTACGGCATCACGCCGAATGAAGTCGAGAACGTATATCTCGAAAAGCACAAACGAAACATGAGCCGCTGGTGATTTTAGATTTTAATTTGTTTTATAGCAAAAGGCACGGGCAAATGCACATAGCTGTACCGAACAGAGAGCGGATCCACAGGCTGGAAGATCCTCGGAAAACGCCATGTACAGGCCAACCCGTATGACTGCCGCACAGTGATGAGCTGTGCCGTTTTCCGCGTTAAGGAGTTCAAAGTGGTGTATGAAGAAAAGCTTCATGCACAATTTGGGTGGTACCACGGAACTGTCCGTCCCATTGCGGAGGACAGTTCTTATTTTTTTGTAAGGAGTGGCAAAACATGAATATGGACTATTGCCTTTCCGAGCTCAAAGCCCTGCTTTCCATCGATTCTCCGTCCGGCTTTACGGATAAAGCGGCGGACTATCTTATCGGTGAACTGACAGCACTCGGCTACGCTCCGGAAAGAACAAGAAAGGGCGGCGTTTTCTGCTGCCTCGGCGGCGAGGGCAGCCCGCTTGTGCTGATGGCACACGTAGACACGCTCGGCGGCATGATTTCCACAATCAAGCCGAACGGCCGCATCACGATCACGCCGATCGGCGGTCTGCGCGCCGAAAACTGCGAAGCGGAGAACTGCCGCATTTACTCGCGCTTCTCCGGCGTTTACAGCGGCACCTTGCAGCTTTGCAATGCGTCGATCCACGTGAACGGCTCCTACGGTGAAAAGCTGCGCACATTTGAAACGACCGAGGTCGTGCTCGACGAACCGGTAAAATCCGCCGATGATGTGCGCGCACTTGGCATTGAAGCGGGCGATTTCGTCTGCTTCGACCCGCGCACCGTCATCACGGAAAGCGGCTATATCAAGAGCCGTTTCCTCGATGATAAGCTCAGCGCCGCCATGCTGCTTGCTCTCGCAAAGGAGATCAAAGACAACAACCGCACTTTGAAGCGCAAGGTCTATCTGCACTTTACGGTGTATGAGGAGGTCGGACACGGTGCTTCCGCTTCCGTGCCGAACGATGCCGAAGAGCTCATCAGCGTAGACATGGGCTGCGTGGGCGACGGGCTCACCTGCACGGAGCGCGAAGTTTCCATCTGCGCGAAGGATTCCGGCGGCCCGTACAATTATGCCGTGACAACCGCGCTTGTGGAAGCGGCGAAGTCCGTCGGTGCAAAGTATGCCGTGGACGTTTATCCGCACTACGGCTCCGACGTAGAGGCCTCGCTGCGTTCCGGCTGGGACGTGCGTCACGGCCTCATCGGCGCAGGCGTTTACGCTTCACACGGCTACGAGCGCTCCCACATTGAAGGCGTCGAAAATACGTTAAAGCTGCTTGAGGCTTATGTTTTAGACTGAGCTTAGGCTTTTTATATTATTCTATCTGCAAATTATAGAAGGAATGGTGAATACAATGCAGTGGACAGGATTAAATGATCTCAGAGAAAAGTATCTTTCTTTCTTTGAGTCTAAGGGACATCTGCGCCTGCCGAGCTTCCCGCTGATTCCGAAGGATGACAATAGCCTTCTTCTGATCAACTCCGGCATGGCCCCGATGAAAAAGTATTTTACGGGTGAAGTGACCCCGCCGAGAAAGCGCGTTACCACCTGCCAGAAGTGCATCCGTACCCCGGATATCGAGCGCGTGGGCATCACGGCCCGCCACGGCACCTTCTTTGAGATGCTGGGCAACTTCTCCTTCCAGGATTACT
>ERZ780226.1290-NODE-1290-length-19895-cov-9.084173_pt1 | contig 19895 bp, 15 predicted proteins | sample MGYA00511165_ERZ780226 | MGnify/ENA primary metagenome ERZ780226 (study PRJEB29588, sample SAMEA2152373) | human gut metagenome | biome: human gut; feature: human-associated habitat; material: faeces | place: Denmark | collected 2008/2010 ...
TATACCAGCATGGAGGAAGTGATGAACGGCAGCCAGAGCAGCCACATGGTGATGGGAGGGCTTTCACGATGATCATTCGGGCGGAACTGAAATGTAAGCAGACCGGGTGTGAGGCAGACACCTGTGCCGTGGATAAGCTGGGTGGATGCTCCGGCAGCCAAGTAAAATCAAATCACATCAACGAGAAGCAGATCGAGAAATCGGTCTGCTTCTCCATTATTTCTAAATGACAATAAGGAGGAACCAACCTTGAAAGCATTGAGAACAAGGATCATGTCGGCATTTCTTGTCATTATGACATTATTGACGCTGCTTCCGACTTCCGCACTGGCCGCATCCGGCAGCGGAACGGGCATCAAGCCCACCGACAACACCAACTACTGGACAACACGACTGCTCCATGACGGGACTCCCTACAGCTATAAGCCTCCTATGGCGGCAGGCAAGCTGCTGTACTGCCTTGACCGCGGCTACGGCTACCGCTGGGGCACTGCCAGCTTTCTGAACAGCTACACCTATACCTCCGCCACCGGAGCGGACGCGGATACCGTGCTGAAAACGGCGCTGGCGCAGAGCGGCATGGGTGAACTGGATGCCCAGCAGCTTGAAAACTTCAAATGGATGATGACGTTCATTTCGGACTATAAGGGTGACATCCCCGGCAGCCTTTTTATGGCTGCGCAGACGTATGTGTGGGATCACCAGACCTTCAAGGGTGAGGGCGATGGTGACATCGATGGCGGTGGTTACGCCAACGCTGATACCTATGAAATGTACATGGGCTATATCGATTGGATGTTGAACCAGAAGGCCAAGGAAGACGCAGAATTCCAGAAGCAGATCGAAGAATACGCTGCTCAGGGCATCGTCGCTACCGTTGTCGAAGATGATGCTGCCAAATGGGCGGTCTACGCAAAGTCCAGTGTCAAGGGCCGACAGTCTTTCTTTAACTACTACGCGCCGAGAAAGCTGGTTACCAACACTCCTGGCGATGAACCGGATCAGCCGCCTGCGGGTGACGCTGACATTACTTTAAAAAAGGTAGCCGCCGGCACCACCCGCGGCCTGGACGGCGCTAAATTTAACGTCTACCGCGACGGTCAGATCGTTGGTAGTGATGTGACGATGAATGGCGGCATCATTGAAGTCAAGAATGTCACAGAAGGCCTGTGGTCCTTTGTTGAGGTTGAGGCCCCGGAGGGCTTCTGTGCGGACTCCACGCCCCTCAGCGTCTATGTCGATACCACTGATGGCGACAAGCAGTATACCATTGTGGCAGAAAATTACGCACTGCCCAATATGAAGATCATCAAGCGCGACGCCATGAGCGGCAAGCCGATTGCCGGGACGGTGTTCTCCATTAAGTCTGTCACGGGCAACTTCTCCACGTCCGTTACTACCGGCACGGACGGTTCCGCAACGCTCTCGGCCATTCCTGCAGATGTTTATGTAGTACGGGAAGAATCCGTGCCAGAGCCGTACATTGTGAGCAATACGGAGCAGACCGTGGCGCTGCGCCCCGGTAAAACCTCCGAGGTCACCTTTGTGGACTACGAAAAGCCCGGACTTGAAGTTTTGAAGAAAAACATTGCCAACGGAGAGCCTATCGAGGGCGTCACTTTCCGTATCGAGCAGATCGACGGCAGCTTTTCTACCAGCGCCACGACCGATAACCATGGGCGGATTTTCCTCGACTCTGTTCCTGTTGGCACATTCAAAGTAACGGAGATCAATGTTCCCAACCATGTCATTCTCTGCCCCATCCCGCAGGAAGTGGCATTGAAGCCCGGCGAAACCTCTACCGTCACCTTCTTCAATGCCCTCAAGCCCAGCTTGGAGATCCGCAAGGTAGACAGTGTCACCGGTGATTCCGTCAAGGGTGCCAAGTTCCAGATCTGGTATGGCAGCAACCATACCGACACCGGTGAGCTCAACGACCTCGGCACTTACTTTTCTGACGCAAGCGGAAAAATCATTCTCCCCGAGATCAAAGATGGCTGGTACAAAGTGACGGAGCTGGAACCGGCGTCCGGGTACACCATCAAGGAGCCTGCCACGCAGGAATGCTTCATCGCCGGTGGTGAGAGCAAGGTGTTGATTTTCGAAAACACACCCCTTTCCGCCATCATCATCCGCAAGGTGGACAGCGAGAGCGGTCAGCCGCTGGAGGGTGCATGGTTTAGAATCCGCTACCTCGGCGGCACCTCCGGTACGGGCGGCACTGTGGTTGGCGAGTACAAAACATCCAGCAATGGCACCATCGTTGCAACCGGCCTCAAGGCAGGCACTTATGTCTGCGAGGAGATCTCCGCGCCGGACGGGTATGTGATCACCGACGCCGCGGAAACGGTCTATCTCTCCGGTAAGGATCAGGACGTCATTACCGTGACCTTCGGCAACGATAGGATGGGCTCGCTGCTTGTCGTGAAAAAGGACGCCGTGACCGGCGCTCCCATTTCCGATGTGGAGTTCTTCATCACCGATTCGGACGGCAGCGTGATCGGCAACGCCAACGGAAAGTATGTGACCGACAGCGCAGGCACCATCCGTATTGACGGCCTGACACCCGGCATGACGGTCATTGCAAAAGAGGTACGCGCCAAGGATGGCTATATCCTTGACGATACCCCGCAGAGCATCAAGATCAAGCGCAATGCCGTGATGACGCTGGAATTCCGCAATCAGCCCAAGGGCGGCGTACTCGTCAAAAAGGTGGACGCTGTAACAAATGCCCCCATCCCGGATGTTGAGTTTCTTGTCACGGATTCCGACGGCAATCTCATCGGCAACGCCAACGGCAAGTTCGTGACGGACAGCGCAGGTACTTTCTCTATTACCGACATTGCCCCCGGTACGACGCTCATCATCAAGGAAACCCGCGCCAAAGAGGGGTACCTGTTGGACGATACGCCGCAGACGGTTAAGGTCAAATCCAACGAAGTCACCACGGTAGAGTTCAGAAATCAGCCCAAGGGCAACCTCATCATCGTCAAGCAGGATTCCATCACAAAGGAACCGCTGGAGGGCGTTCAGTTCAAGATCGTCTATGCGGATGGCTCGTATGTAGATGCCGAGGGCGGCACGCTGTCCTCCAACGGCCTGTACTGGACGGATAAGGAGGGCAAGATCACCCTCTCCGGCATTTCCGGCACCGTTGTGGTGACGGAGGTTGAGACGATCCCCGGCTATACTATCGACGAAAACAGCCGCACGCAAACCGTTACCATCAATCCCAATGATACCCAGACGCTTCACTTTTACAACGATCCCGTGGGCGGCGTGGAGATTATCAAGGTCAATGCGGATAAGACCTCTCAGCGCATTCCCAACACTACCTTTGAGATTCGCAAGGTGGACGATGCGCTGGTGGACACCGTGACCACAGGAAAAAACGGCAGCGTGTTCTGCTCTTTGCCGGATGGCGCTTACTACGCCGTTGAGGTCGAGGCAGCGGATGGCTTCCGACTGGATAATACGCCCCATTACTTTGAGGTCAAGGGCGGCAAAACCACCACGCTGACCGTCAAGAACAAGGCGCTGTCCGGCATCCTCATCCACAAAATCGACAGTACCACTGGCGAGGGCATCTATGGCGTAACCTTCCTGCTCTATGACGGCAATAAGAATCCCATGGGACAGTATGAATCCGATCAGGACGGCTATGTTTACATCACCGACCTTGAAAAGTCCGGCCGCTACTATATCCGTGAGCTGGAAAACGAGGGCTACCATGTGGACAAGCAGCTCAAGACCGTCTATGTAACGGCAGGCAAAACCATTGAGATCGAGTGGGAGAACGAGCCTGTTACCGGTCAGATCCAGATTTACAAGTACGCCGCTGAATATAACGAAGTCACCGGCACAGCACCCGGCACGCCGTTAAAGGGAGCAGTCTATGAGATTGTCAACGCCCGCAGCGGCAAGGTGTTGGACTACATCACCACCGATGCGAGGGGTGTTGCGGCCAGTAAGCCGCTGCCTTTAACGCGGTATCAGATTCGTGAGGTCACAGCGCCTGCGTATTGGCAGGTGTCCTCGGAAGTGTTTGATGTTACGCTGGAGTATCCCGGCCAGATCATCAAGCTGTCTGCCTACGATAAACCGTCCTCTCTGGGGGTTACGATCACCAAGCGCGGCAATAGTGCTGTGATGGCTGGCAGTCAGATGCGCTATGACTTCACCGTTGCCAACACCAGCAATGTGCCGCTGGAGTCATTCTTCTGGCACGACCGCATTCCTACGGATATTGCCAACGCGACCGTGCTGAGTACCGGCACCTACAGTGCGCGGCTTACCTACCGTATTCTTTATAAGACTAACTACAGCGCGAGCTATCAGGTGTTGGCGTCCAATTTGCTGAGCAGCAACAACTACAGCTTTGCCCTAAACGCCATCCCCATGCAGGCAGGTGAGGTGGTAACCGACATCTATTTTGACTTCGGAACCGTGCCGGTGGGCTTCCAGTCCGTGGCGAATCCCACTCTGAGCGTGATGGTTAAGGGCACGGCGGTCAATGGCTACCAGATGGTCAACCGCGCGGATGCCGGCGGCAAGTATCAGGGTACCTGGCAGACCGCAACGGCCAGCTGGGTAACGATTATCCGAAAGATCGGCACTACCCCGAAACTGCCCAAGACGGGATATTAACTACTGAAAGGCGGCAACCAGCTTTACGCTGGTTGCCGCCTGCTATATACAAATCAAGCTTCAATCATTGTGCGGAAATTGACTTGATGAGTACCGTTGTCAGAACACGCTGGCTTTCTCTGCTGCAGGATTCACAAAACTGATTTTTCATTGCAAAATCGACCGCAGAGGAAATGCGCCGAAGATCCTCAGAATCTAATGTATCCGCTGCAAGATGCTGCCATACACGGGAATAGGCCGTTCTTAGGTTTTCTGATATATGATTACCAGAAAAAAAGGAGTCGAGAACTCCTTCAATCATTGCAATTTCCTCGCTCGTAAATATCAAAGCTATCACCCCATAACGATTTAATTATAACGAAACAATACCTTGATTGCAAGGACACTTTTCTTGGCTCGTACAATGAGTAACGGCAAATATCAAAAAATCTATTTTACTATGCAGCTTAGCTTTATTTTCATATGACAAAAAGATCGAAATTCCCGATTCCAGTATTCTCGCGTAAAAAGGAGCCGCTTTCTATGATCAGAAAATGCTACAAATTCTACACACTTATTATGACCCTGATGTGGGTTATGGCCGCGATGACCGCATCAGCCTTTGCCGTAGACGATATGTGGACTGTTGCCAACCGCATTATCGTAGATGTTTACACAAAAATTGTCGGCATCAGTACGGTGCTGGCAGGTTTAATGTCCGCCGTTGCCGTGATCGGCGCAAAGATTTCAAATAATCAGCATAAGACCGATCAGGCGTGGGATTGGCTCAAGCGCATTTGGGTCGCATGGGCCATTATCAACGGCATCGGCGCTTTTATCGCCTATGTTGCACCGCTCTTCAGCGGCCTTGCTACTCTGACGCCGTAATGAGGGTAAAGCTCCGGCGCAAAGGAGGTGTCCCCGTTGCTTGAGCTTATTTTTCAAGGCTTTCTCGAATGGGCCTATGGGCTCGCTCTGGAATGCTGGCAATATTTCTCTACGGCGCTGCTGGATATTATGAGTATGGATTTTGCATATCTGAAAAGCCACGCTCCCGTTGTGGACGAGATCATGCAGATCCTTCTGGCAGTCGGTTGGGCGCTCCTGATCGGCAATCTGGTTTTTCAGGCGCTCAAAAGTATGGCGGTGGGGCTTGGCTTTGAAGGAGAAGATCCAAAGCTGCTCTTTGCCCGCACCTTCGTTTTTGCGTTTTTACTGCTGGCAAGTCCGCAGATCTGCGAGATCGGGCTGAGTATGACGTCAAAGATCATTGAGCTGCTCCAGATTCCTGACGCAGTTAATGTCACATTTGTAGATGAGAGCGTATTCGGAGCCATAGGTGCAGCATGGCTGCTGGTCATTATTTTCGGCATTATCGTGATGTTCAAGGTGTTTAAGCTTCTTTTGGAGATTGCGGAGCGATATGTCATCCTCGCCATGCTTACGATCACAGCGCCGCTGGCCTTTGCTATGGGCGGCAGCAAAAGCACCTCGGAGATTTTCACAGGCTGGTGCCGGATGTTCGGCAGTATGTGCCTTTTGATGGTGACAAATGTGATTTTCTTCAAAATGCTGCTGTCTGTTCTTGCCACAGTTCCCAGCGGTTTAGATGTTCTCCCGTGGATCGTGCTGATCCTTACGATTGTCAAGGTCGCACGGAAAGCAGACGCCATTGTAACACGCATCGGCTTAAATCCCGCTATCACCGGCGACTCTCTGGGAAGAGGACTCCCCGGCACGCTGACTTATATGGTGGTTCGCAGTGCGGCTTCTCAAATTACAAAGGCAGTGGGCAAGTCCGCAGGAAACGGCGGCAAAGGCGCTGCGCCCAACGCGCCGTCCGGCGGCCCCCGCATGGGCGGGCCCAGCGGAGGTCATGGCAACACGGCGGAGTATGTCCGGCAAAGCGCAGCGCAGCAAAGCAGCACAAATCAAAGCACATCACAGAAATCGTCTGATGCGCAAAGCGCCTCAGTACATACAGGCGCGCCGCAATCACCCTCGCAGGAAAAGTCCGCCCCATCTGCTGCGCAGGACAGTATGCCTAAAAATTCGACAGCGCCAAGGCCCTCGCAGGAACGGAAAAGTTCTGTTCCTCTCGGCACACGCCGCTCTCCGACACATATCAAGGCTGCAACAAAGATACCGCCTGTCGGTGCGCAGAATGCATCCGGCAGACCCGGTACGGCAGGAAAAGCTGGCGCTTCGGCACGCCCCAGTGTGGCGGGAGCGGCAGAGACTCTTCAAAGCGGCGTGCGCTCCCCAGCCTCGCAGCGCATGAGAGTACATTCGCCAGAGACAACGCAGCCCGGCCGTGCAGGAACGCCGGCAGTACCATCCGCTTCCCGTATGAGTCAGATAAACGCACAAAAAGTACAGGGTGGAGCAACTGGTCAGGTGACGCAGGCCGCAGAGCACACAGGGATCACGGTGGGACAAACCACCGTGAACACTTTGCAGGACAACTCTCCAAGACCTGCGGCGGGGATTGGTGGTGCGATGCTTACCACCGCCTCTGTTCGCGGCGGAATACAGACCGTGCAGCAACATACACCCAATGCGCGCTATACGCAGCGGCCACCCAAGCAGCCAACCGGTCAGGCATCGCCGCCTCGGGCGGAAAGCCCGCACCCCGGCACCGCAGGAATGCAAAGCGCCGTTTCTGCGCAGCGGCCGTCTGGAGAACCGCGACCCGGCAGGAATGGTATTCCAAGCCGCACGGCAGTTTCTCCGGATGCACGGCAGCATAGTCCGATCCGGCAGGAATCGCGCAGTGCTTCCGCAGCCGCCGCGCCGACACTCAAAGGGACAGCGCCTAACCGACACCCCGACCCGGCAGGAACGGCGGCAGGCGTCCCATCGGCATCACAGTCGCGGCAGACAGTCAGACCGTCCGCACCTTCTGCGAAAAGCAGCGCACAGCCCGGAAAGAAAGCGGTATCCACAACTGCGGCACTCAAAGGCAGCGTAAAGGCAGACGGCGATGTAAAACCGTCAAGAAAACAGCGGGGTAAGAAGCATGGATGAGAAAGACAATTCCCGATCTTCCCTTCAAACGGCGGCTGATCTTGGCCGTGCCGCAAAAGCAGCCTACCGGATTGCGCAGGCTGCTGCGGTGTCTGGTGTTCACGGTGCCGCTGCCGCTGCGGTAAAAGAAACCGTTCCGGCCCTGGTAAAGTTTCTCCTTGCCGTTCTGCTCATCATGATCGTGATCCCGATGGTAGTATTTACAGCGCTGCCCAATATTTTTTTCGGCTACGATTCCTCTAATACCGCTTCGGTGATCCATATGACGGAACAAGCCATGCGTATAGGCGGGGCGTATATGAGTCTGGATGATTTCGAGCGAACGCAGATCGACTCCATCGTAACCGGTATTGCGGCGGAATATGAGGCGGATGGAACGGCAATTGACCATATTGAAGTCAAAAACACGATGAAAGAGGATGACCTGCTCTGGATCATTGCAATCAATTCCGCCGCCTATGAGCAGGATCTGGACGCCATGAGCGCGGAGCTGATTCAGAATTTCTGCCGATCCACCCTGTCCTATCAGCCATCGCTTTCTCTTCTGGGTGGCAGTACCTCCGCAACGCTGGAGGTAGAGATCAAGCGGATCGATCCGGAAGAGTTGATGGAGCAGATGGGCTTCAATGAGGATGCCAGACAGTGGGCAGGCGCCCTCTTTGAAACGCTGAAGGATAGCGGCGCGCTTGAGAAGTACGGCGGGTACTTCAGCGCCTACCAACCAGATTACAGCGGGGATGGCTCCTATTCCGGCGATATTCAGCATGGTACAAGCTATGATAATGACATTGACATTTCCCGTTTTGTCAGCCCGTCTACGAAAAATAATCTCGACCTTGCCGCCTATGCGGTGCAGGCGTGGGAGAACAACTGGGGCTATGTGTGGGGAACCTACGGCAATATTCTCACAGAGTCCCTCTTTGCCTATAAAAAGCAGCAGTACCCGGACGGAGTCGGCAATTACGCTGATTTTATTGAAGCAAACTGGCTGGGACGGCGCACGGCAGACTGCATCGGCCTGATCAAAGGCTATGCGTGGCTGGATGCTTCCACCATGCGCATCGGTTATGCCGCAAACGGAATGCCGGATTACGGTGCGGATCAGATGTATCAGGCGGCAAAGAATGCCGGCATTCAAGGAACAGACTACGGCACGGTATCCTCCATGCCGGAAATCCCCGGACTGATGTTATGGAAAAGCGGACACGCCGGCGTTTATATTGGCGGCGGTTACGCAATAGAAGCCATGGGAACGCGAAAAGGTGTTGTGAAAACCGAAGTCAGCGGACGCGGCTGGCAGGGGTGGTGTAAGCTGCCCTATATCGACTATCTGGAGGTGGAGTAATTGGCGGAGACAACCTATTTACGCTATATACGGCTGAAATGCGGCATTACGCTGATGGAATTGGAAGAGCACAGCAGCTTCAGCAACCAGTATTTGAGCCTGCTGGAACTGGGCAGGGCAAACTGTACGCCCAGAAATGCGGAAACGCTGGACCGTGCCATGCTGGATATCATTCTCTCCCGTGCAGAGGAGCTGATGAAGCTGGCACAGATTTGCTATGAGCACAAAGGACATCTGTTAGATGCCGTGGAGGTGGATCCGAATGAACTATGAGGTCTATCACATTCCTACCAATTTTACAGATGCAGGCCGCGTTATGGGACTCTTTGAGCTGCGGAATCTGGTGGAGGCTGTCCTCCTGACGCTCCCGGCACTGTATCTTTGCATTGCTTTTCTTCCGCTGGATCTGACTCCGAAAATCATAGTGACGCTGACGATCATTGTGCCGCTGGGCGGCTTTGGGCTGATCGGCATCAGTGATGACAGTATGACACGGTGGCTGGGAAGCTGGTGGAAATGGCGGAGATCCCGCCGGATTATCTTATTTCGAGGGGAGGTCAGGAAATGAATCTCAAGGAACTGATTTTTGGAGGAAGCGTTCATACCGACGGCAGCGGCGGAGTATACCGTGACAGCGTGCAGGCGTGGCTCCCAATCAAAAATATCATCGGCGGCGTAGTCATCACCAAAGATAACCGCTTTGTGAAGATCATGGAAGTGCTGCCTGTCAACATCTATCTGAAGTCTGCCATTGACCGGCAGAATATTATCTCGTCCTTTGCATCGTATTTGCAGATCGCGCCGGATGAACTGCAGATGATCGCCCGCACGCTGCCCGCGGACACGCAGGCGTATGTAGAGCAGATGCAGCGCTATGCAGAACAGGAGGAAAACGAAGCGTGCCGGGAGATGATCGAGGATAACATTCGGGAGATCGGTCATGGCATCGCCGGCGGCGCCATGCGGCATCGCTTTTTCCTTGTGTTTCAGTATGAACCCTCCATGCGGGCCAAGCGCAACACGGTGCAGGCCATCATCCAGCGGCTCAACGAAGAGGCCGACACCGCAAGGCGGTATCTGGATCTATGTGAACTGGAGGTATTGGAGCCTCAGTATTCCGATAATTTTGTGCTCAAGCTGCTCTATGAGATTTTGAACAAGAAAACCAGCCAGCGTGTGCGTCTGCCGGAGGGCGTTTTCGATATGACAACGGCCGTTCACGGCATTTATGAGGAGTAAGACGATGCAAGTAAAGAAAAAACCGAAAAAAACTGCAAAAGCAGTTCCAGAGAAGTCCAGAAAGAAAAAACAGCCTTCGGAAGATCAAATCAAAAAACAGCCTTTTTTGAAGCGGATGCTCTTTGGCGAGGAAAAGCCGGATCTCAGTGAGCTTGAAGCCGGCTCCACCACCATTCTCGACATTCTCTCTCCCACCACGGTGGATACAAAAAGCCGTGACTACATCATCGTAGACGACGTGTATCATGCTTATCTCTATATCACGGGCTACGGTTACACCACCACGGTTGGCACCTGCTGGCTTGCGCCTTTGGTGGAGGCTGGCGAGGGGATCAACCTGAGTTTTCTCGTCAAGCGTCAGCCCAAGGAAAAGATCCTCTCCAAAATTGCTCAGACCACCATGGTCAACCGCTCCCGTATGCGGGATGTAGGCGATACGCGGCAGGACTACGAGGAACTGGATAGTGCAATCAGCTCTGGCCTCTATCTCAAGGATGTAATGAACCGGCAAGGCGAGAATTTCTATTATATGCACACCTTGATCGAGGTGACGGCGCCTGATCCTGAAACGCTGGAACAGCGCGTCACAGAGGTGGAGAAGTTGTGCGTATCCGTGGATATGATCGCACGGCGCTGCGACTATAAAAACGAGCAGGCGTTTCTCTCGGCCCTTCCCATTCTGGCGCTTGATCCGGATATTGAGCGTAAGGCACGCCGCAATGCGCTGACCTCCGGCGTAGCGGCGGCCTTTCCGTTTGTTTCCTATGAGCTGAGCGACCATGACGGGATCTTTCTGGGACTGAACCTCTACAACCGCTCTCCGGTATTTCTCAATCCCTATGATGATTATAAGTACACCAGCGGCAACTGGTGGATCGGCGGCTCCACCGGCGCAGGCAAAACGGTGACGCTGCAATGCCTCGGCGGGCGGCTGCGGGAGCAGGGCAAGCGGGTCATCATCATTGTTCCCAAGAAAGGGCATGAGTTCCGCCCCCTCTGTGAGCGTCTGGGCGGGCTGTATTTGCGGATGTCGCCATCCTCAAAGGACTGTCCGAATCTGATGGCGATTCGGCGGAAATCGCTGGACTCCTACGCAAAGCTCAAAAATATCGCCGCGCGGGATGACTCTGTGCTGGCAGACAAGATCGCGCAGCTGATCATCTGGTTTTCTCTGAAGAAAAAGGATCTGAACGAAGAGGATAAGAGCCGCCTTGACTCCTCGCTGGTGGAGGTTTATAAGCGCTACGGCATTACCTTCGACAACAGCACCATTGTCGATGAGAACGGAAATTTCCGCACCATGCCCATTCTCTCGGACTGGTATGAGATTCTTTATCAAGAGCAGGACACGCGGCATCTGGCAGTAGTGCTCTCTCGCTATGTCACTGGCTCGGCTGCGGCAATGGCAGGCCGAAACGACATTGAACTTAACAATAAGTACATTGTCCTCGACCTCTCTGGTATGCCGGATGATATGATCGCGGACGGCACCTTCTGGGCCACCAGCATCGCCTACGACCTCATTATGAACTGTGAGGACGAACTCTCGGCGCTTCTGGCAGACGAGTTATGGAGTCTTGTGGGTGCTACGGCAAACCCGCAGGCGGCCGGGTTTGTGCTGGAAATGGTAAAGACCATCCGTGGCCTTGGCGGGATCGCAGTTACCAGCACCCAGGGAATGCAGGACCTTTTCAGTCTGGAGGGCGGGAGTTACGGCAAAGGAATCCTCGATTCCAGCCGCATTAAACTGGTTATGCAGATGGAGGAGCAGGAGGCACGGCTCATTCAGGATAAGCTGAACCTTTCCGAAGATGAGGTTCGGCAGATCACCCGCTTTCGGCGCGGCGAGGGACTTCTCTGCATCGGCTACAACCATGTTCCCATTGCGTTCCACACGACACCAAAGGAATATGAAGCCATTACCACTTCACCCACCGATCTGCGCATAAAGCGAACGGGGCAAATCGATGAATGATCTAAAGCGGGATATGATGCGGATTCAGGAGCTGATCGGCAATGCCTTCCGACAGACCGGCTCTCTGGTTGCCCTGACAGACGGCGGGCAGATGAATCCAAACAAGCTGCAAAAGACATTGGAGCAGACGATGGAACAATTTGAAGCAGCCACTCTGGAACTGCGAAAACTCTGCGAGCGGTACGCACCGGGAAGCGGGGGCTTTGCGAAAAAGCCGATTCTGCCATCCATGGATGTAACGGGCAGCGTGGAGGCCTTTGGCTATGGCTGGCTCCATATCACGATCAATACGCTGCTGCCCCATTGCCGGTATCAAAGCCCAAACTGGCTCAGCGATACCATTCGGCGGCTGCTGGACAGCTATGAGGCGTGTGGAAAGGAATTGCCGTTTTTTGAGCGGGCCATGCTGATCATTGATGAGCATACCGCCATGGAAGGCCGGCATATTTTCGATCAGGACAACAAGGGGTGGAAGGCAGTCAGCAACGCCATCAAAGGAAGACTTATTCCGGATGATGACCAGCATACGCTGGCAGTCGCCCTTCTTTCTACGGCAGTGCAAAGCCAGGAGTGCTGTCATATCACCGTCCTGCCCCTGTCCGATGCTCATGACTTTTTCTCCGCACATTCCAGTGACTATGCCCCCGGAAACTTCTATTTCGGTGGATGGTGCTGATGGGCAAAGCAGGTGAAAAAGCTGCGAAAACACCCAACAGATTGCTGCCTGATTTCAAGCGCCTTGGAGCTGCTTTGCAGCGCGGCTGGCCTGTTGGGTGTCAGCGGGCTTGGAAGGCTTGAAACAACAGCTTTTTTGAGAAGTGTTTTTGGCCGGTTTTCGCATACTGACCTGTCTACTATGTGGGGGCAACAGGCTGCGCCCACATAGCGGCTCGTAAGGACGCCGAAATTGTTCTTGCGCCGTTCTCGGCGCAAGGGCGATTTCGGCGTTCGCAGGAATTGGGAAGGGAGTGGTTCATGTGTGCTTATGAGCGTAAGAGATATGGATGTTCTGAGGCTTCTCTGCTGGTGTCAAAATGTGCGTCCCGATGATTTGAGCAGTATCTCTACAGAAACAGAGCGTGAAAACTTGATAACGCTGGGCTTGATCAAACGCCATCAACGAAGTGACACGCTGCTTCTCACAAACAGCGGTAGAGCCTTTTTGCAGGCAGCCTTAGAGGGTGATGTTCCAAACTTGACGCTCTCGTACCATGATGCGGCGATTGAGCGGCGTGTGCGGCTTTCCTCTCTGATGATGACTGCTTACCATGCGGGGATCAATGTATTCACAATAACAGCGAACAGTCTGGCGGAGCCTTCCACGCTGTTTATTACTGCGATTACAAGAAGCCGCGGACACAATCCATGGGGCAGCGCCCGCGTCGGGGCGATTGCACATCTGGGCAGCACTTACTACGCGGTACATTATATCTATTCTGGAATCGGCCGCATGGCGGTCAATGACGAACTGGCAGCGTTTCATAATCACACCAATTTCGGCAAAGACACGCAGCGTGCCTTTCTTTTTGCCGGAGCTTCCTACGCTGACATCATAGAGGAACTCAAGGTGCGTGATGAAAAGCGGGATACCAAGCTGATCCGATACAGCGAAGCCTATCGAGGACTTCATTATCCCGTTCACCTGCTCTCCTGCGATGAAACAGGCGCGCGGCAGCTTCAAATTATGGCTGTTCCGGACTACCGCGTGAAGATTTCAAAGCTGATGCTGCGCTCTGCTTACCGCCCTCCGCCGGAGGATGCTCCCGCATGGGATGCCACCTACCAGAACCGTCCCTTCGTCATTGGAGCGGATATGAACCTGCGGCGGATCGACGCCGCCATCGCAAGCGCGAAAAAGAGGGGATGCCTGCCGATTTCACTGGCCGCCTTGGATGCTCAGGGTGATGCGGTGCTGCTGCGGCGCTATAAAGATACCGGCTACGCCGTCATCTATAAGGTGACAGAGAGCGTTCTGACGGAGTTGTTTGGCCGTCCGCCATCGCTCTATCTTCCCCCTTGCACACAATATCTGACGAAGAAAGGAGCTGTGGTGGATGCCCCGCTTATCCAAGTTGATCGAAAAGATAGAGGATCGCCTCGCAAATAAATGGGGCTGCTGGTATGAACGAAATAAGGCCCGCGTGCCGCTGTATGCGGTGCTGGGCGGCATCGGCTGGTATCTCTACGGAATGTTCCTCAATTCCCTCAAGTTGGGAAAGGAATCCGTATTCAACACCACCGGTGAAGTGATCGAGAGCATTTGGGTATTCAACCTCTTCAAAAATCTCTTCGCTGTTTTTACGCCCTTTGGCCTTGGCGTTTCCGCCTTCATTGCCCTTATGGTCTGCCTCATTACGAAAAAAGGCTACAGCTGGTTTTCAGGCTACAAATTTACCCGGGACGCCCGCGGCTTTGATATCCTGCCGGACGGCACTCACGGCACCTCCGGATTTGCGACAAAAAAGGAGCTTGCTGAGCATCTGGAGCTGGGCAGCGCCGAAGAAGTTACCGGAATGCTCCTTGGACGCATTAAGGCGCGGCCGGATGATCCGGAAAAATACGCCACCTACGTGGCGCACCGCATGAAGCCCGGGGAAAACAATAACATCCTCTGCATCGGCGCACCCGGATCCTATAAGTCCAGAGGCTTTATCATACCCTTCCTCATGGGCTGCGCGCAGCGAAGCAGCGGCGGACACCATGAATCCGTTGTCGTGACCGACCCCAAAGGCGAACTCTTTGAAAACCTTGCGCCGTATTTTCGGGAGCATGGCTTCTATGTCAAGGCGGTCAATTTCCTCGATATGGCGCACTCTGACGGTTGGAACTGCCTTGCGGGACTGGAAGCAAATCCTGACCTTGTAACCACCGTGGCCAACACCATCATTCAAAACACCTCCGGCCCCAAGGAGGCGGATGACTTCTGGAGCCGTGCGGAATTGAACCTCCTGATGGCACTTATCCACTATGTCTGCAATCTGAAGGATGCCCGCGGCAATCTTCTTCCGTTGGAGCAGCGCAGCCTCGGAGACGTCTATAAGATCCTCGCCTATAAAAGCGTCAACGAGATCAACCGCATCCTTGCGGAGCTGCCGCCGGAGCATCCCGCCAAAGGGCCCCACGGCCTCTTTCTGAAGGCAAGGGAAAACCTCTGGGGCAATATCATCATCGGTCTTGGCAACCGTCTCGCGGTCTTTCAGAATCCGCTGGTGGACAAGATCACCCGCAACCACGATGTAGACCTGCTTCTTCCCGGGCAAAAGCCCTGTGCGTACTTTGTCATCATCTCCGCACAAGATAGCGCCTATCGATTTTTAAGCTCCCTCTTTTTCTCCCTGACCTTCCCGCAGCTCTCCAATTACGCCCGTCTCCATGGCGGGCGGCTTCCCGTACTGACAAACTTCTGCTTGGAAGAATATCTCAACATCGGCTACATGGAGGGCATCTCTGATGTTTTCAACTCCATCCGCGGCTTCAATATGTCTGTGCAGGTGGCGGTGCAGTCCCTCTCCCAATGGCAGGAAAAGTATCCGGGGAAGGAATGGGAAAATCAGCTCGGCTCCTTTGACATGACCCTCTACATGGGCTGCAACGATATGACCAGCGCGGAATACTTTGCTAAAAAGTGCGGTAAGGTCACGATCTCCGTCACCAACAATCAGTTTCCCTTGGCACCGCTGTTTTCCCCCATCTACAGTACCACCCGCCCCTATTCCCAGACGCGAAGCAACACCCAGCGAGATCTCCTCCAGCCCGATGAATTCCTGCGGCTCAATAAGTTTCTCTGCATTGTGATGTTCAACCACTATAAGCCCGCCCAGCTCTATAAGATCATGCTGGAGGAACTGCCGGAATACAAAAAGCTGAAAAAATGCAGCGTCTTTGACTATGTGCCGGAATGGAAAAAGAGAGAAGAAGAGGGTGCAAAGCATCGCACGGCAGGAAATCGCACATCGGCCGCTGCAAGGAACACATCGTCTGCTCCGCCCGCATCGCAGCCGTCGCCTGCATCGGGGAAACGGCCGGATATGCAGCCGCAGATTTCTCCAGTCGAAGAAGCCGCAACCAGCGGAAGCTCCTGCGGAAATGACAGCATGACGCCGGAGGAGATCGGCCTTGTGGAGATGACCTGCGAAGCCATTCTGGAAGGTGATGATCCGGAACTGGAAGAGATGGATGATCCTACGCGCATTCCACCCGGGCGCGGAATATGAAAAAGAGGTCGAGCAATCGGCCTCTTTTGAAGAAGATATTCCATTGTCAGGGTGCTGTCTGACCGTACTCTCGCTTCATGGCGTCAATAGAAACGCCCCATTGCCTATATCGAAAAAGAAAGAGGAGGTGCCCGTTATGAGGGCAGCGAAAATGAAAGAGCGTCCAACTTTCCAACTGATGTGCCAGACAGATGTGCAGAGTATTTATCATATGCAGATGCCGCGCTGGTTATTTTCTGATCCACGTTACTGCGAGATGAGCCTGGATGCCAAGGTGACCTACACCTTTCTCTTAAACCGTTTCCAGCTTTCCCGCAAAAACGGTTGGGTCAATGACCGCGGCGAGGTCTTTGTGATCTTTCCTCGCAAAGCGCTTGCCAAAGAGCTGCGCATCTGTGAGCAGCGGGTCACGGCAGCTTTTAAGAAGTTGGTGGAGCTCAAGCTGGTATGGGAAAAACGTTGCGGGCGAGGTGATGCCAATCAGATCTATCTTGCCCGTGTCACACCGATCGAAGATCCGGACTATTCCTGTGCGCCGTTTATCACGGAGGATGAATCGGAAGTACGCGGTTCAAGAACCTCGGATCTGGAGGGTCTTGCTGACGGGAAACCCTCAGCAGCATGCCAAGAACCGCAGAATCTGCTGTCCAAGAATCGTGAAGATCGCGCTTCAAGAACTGCAAAATCCGCGTTCCCAGAACCGCAGAAATTGACGCCAAGTAAGAAAGAAAAAAGAAAGATTGATCAAAGTCATATGGAAGTCCGTCCGTCTGTCAGAGCCCCAGCGCAGGACGGACGGACCGACGGGGACGCAGAAGAAGAACTTTTGGATATTTTGGACGGCTGCGAGCTTGAATGCTTCGCACCGGAAACCGCTCTGGTGTTTGAAAACGCCATTGAGCGGCTTTTTTATGCCGACAGCTTCCGTATTGGCAATGCCACGCTTCCGCAAAGCCGCGTGCGGGCAAAGCTCAGACGGCTGGACGGCATGATCCTGCGGGAGGCAGAGAGTAAGCTCCGCGCCAATCAGGAGCGGAATGTAAAAAACAGCACGGCCTACACCATGGCAGTGCTGTTCAACTGCATTGCCGAAAGTGAGAGCGATCTTATGATCGACCCATATCTCAATACCATCTGCGCGGCCGTTTGAAGGGAGGGAAAACAATGCTGCTATCCAACCAGCAAAAGTATATCCTCGAAATACTCAAGGAGTTTAAGTACCTGCGTGTCCGCCAGCTCCATGCTCTGGTGCAGGCCCATTACCGTACACAGGGAATCAAAATTGACGAAAGGCGCATGGAGATCATGCTTCGCCAGATGCGCACAGGCACCAATTATGTCTGGCTGCGGGGTGATGTGGTTTCTTACGGAGACCGCAGGATAGACCCTCGGCTATTGGAAGCACTGGACGTTATGCTGGAGCTTACAAGGGTGCAGCCCGGATTTTACTCGAAAGACGGACTGCATGAACCCTTTCTCCTGCGCTTTACCGGAAACGGAAAGGGGGCCGGATACCTTTTCAGCGTGGCATGGCTGGACGCCGCTACTCACATTGCAACCGTTCCCCGTATGAAGGGCGAGCGGATCATCTGGATTTCTGAGATCGGTTCCTTTGGAGAAATCGATCTGCCCCGGCACCACTTTTTTGCCGCCCGTCAGGAGAACGGCACCCATCGCTTTTTTGGCTCCAATGAGCCGGAAAAAATATAACACTTAGGAGGAACATTATATGGCAAGGAAAAAAGTTGCCCCGGAAGAAAAGATCGTAAATGCTGTCGGTGAAGAAACTGCCCTGGGGAGCGTCCCTGCGGATACCGCGCCGCCTGATGAGACAGGCGCAGATAGCGGAGACTTTCCCGCAGAGTTGCCGGAGGGGGATCTTTCTGCGGAGGAAACGGCAGAGCAGTCGGAGACGCTTCCTGCAATGGAGGCAGCCGAGGCGAAGCCGTTTGGACTATCTGCAGCAGAAAAAACTGCATCCCAAGAAGAAAATGATACTGTTGAGAAGAGAGCGGAAGAAGCGGAACTGCACGAAGAGACGTCGGAATTTCTTGAGGCAGCAGAGGATTTGCATTCAAATCTGCCCGCATCTGCGCCGCATGGTTCTGAGGCCGATGGAGCGGATTGGGGCTTTGAAGAGCCGGTCACGGAAGAAGCCGCTGCAGAACCTGCGGAGGATGAATACCTGGCAGCAGATAACGCCGAAACGCTTGATGCGTCGGATGAAAAGAGCGAGCGCACGCTCTTCTACGAGCTGGACTTCAATGAACTGGATCGGGGGCTGAGCGAAGAGGAACGGAAAGAATGGAACTCCATCTATGCCTCTTTCCGCGGCCGCAGCGCCATTACCGGAACGATCATCGGTGTGGATCTCTACGCAAGATACCTTCCGCGCAGCGAGGCAAGAATGCTTGAAAATAAGCGGGAACTCTGTGCCGTTGTGGTGCCGTATCGCATCCCCATTCTGATCCGCGAGTCCGAAATGTGGGAACTGGGAGAGGAGCGACCCGACTTCGTGCTTCGAAATATGGTGGGGGCCAGCATCGATGTAATCGTCACCAAGGTGGAGCGTACCGCTAACCGTGCACAGGCGTCCCGCCGTCAGGCCAGTCGCAGCCAGCGCCGCTTTTTTGCTGCCCGTGAGGATCTTCATGCTGTCGGTTCCCGCATTACCTGCAGGATGCTGGCGGTCGGCCCCCGCCGTTGCCTTGTGGACTGCTATGGTTACGACCTTGATATGACGCAGAAAGAGATCCGCTACGCGGCCATCCCGGATCTTCGCACGGAGTTCCACCCGGGTTCGGAGATCGACTGCATTGTAAAGGAGTATCACCCCCGTACTGGTGAACTGATTGTTTCCGCGAAAGAAACGGAAGTCAACCCCTTCTTTGGTGCGGAGGAGCGTCACCCAGTAGGCTCCCGCCGCTTTGCGATGATCTCCGGAAAATATGGCGGCGGCGTGTTCTGCAACCTCCCTGATGGCGTGACCTGCATGTGCAACTACTCCTATCAGCACGAGGATGCGGACTTCATGGTGGGCGAACACGTCATGCTGATGGTGCAGCGCTACGATCAGGAAAAGCTCCAGATGTACGGCAAGATCATGAGCAAGTGGTGATCTTTCGTAAACGTCTTGGATCTTGAAATCTGTTTGCAATTTGGTGATGCTGTTTTTGCTCTGTGTGCAGTACTTTCTGAACGTGCGAGGCGGAGGTGGTATCACTACCCTCGGAGCGTTTTGCATATTCTCGAAACGCCGGACGGCCGCTTGTCAAAGCGACTAACTTGCCATTTTCTGAGGTCGGGTGGTCATCATTGATTCCAATGGTGCAAAATGTGCTTGACAGGTACAGTCTACTTATGATAGACTTCAAGTATCAGAAGTCTATCATAAGTAGACCCGCGAAGAAAGGGGGCACACATGGACGGTTACAAACTGGGCGTTGTTGAGACGCGTTTTGCAGAACTC
>ERZ780226.1295-NODE-1295-length-19874-cov-9.748373_pt1 | contig 19874 bp, 17 predicted proteins | sample MGYA00511165_ERZ780226 | MGnify/ENA primary metagenome ERZ780226 (study PRJEB29588, sample SAMEA2152373) | human gut metagenome | biome: human gut; feature: human-associated habitat; material: faeces | place: Denmark | collected 2008/2010 ...
GGCTGCATCGGCATCTGCCAGTACGAGCCTGTCGTGGAGGTCTACGAGCAGGGCAAGGAAAAAGTCACCTACGTTAAGATCACGCCGGATAAGGCCAAGCGCATCGTCGCCGAGCACATCAAGGGCGGAAGCGTGGTAACGGAATATACGATAGGAAATTCTAAGATTTAGTTGGAGGGTATTTTGTTATGATTAGATCGCATGTACTGATATGCGGCGGTACCGGCTGCACCTCCTCCGGAAGCGCGACGCTGCTGTCCGCGCTGGAGGAAGAGCTGAAGATTCGCGGGCTGGACGACGAAATCAAGGTCGTCAAGACTGGCTGCTTCGGTCTCTGCGAGCTGGGGCCGATCATGATCGTGTATCCCGAGGGCACCTTTTATTCGCGCGTGACGCCGGAGGTCATCCCCGAGATCGTTGAGGAGCATCTGCTCAAGGGCCGTCCCGTCACCCGTCTGGTGTACGACGAGACCGACGTCCCGCTGCCGGAAGGCCAGTCGGTATCGCTTTCCGACACGAACTTCTACAAGAAGCAGAAGCGCGTGGCGCTGCGCAACTGCGGCGTCATCAACCCCGAGGCCATCGACGAATACATCGCGATGGACGGCTATCAGGCGCTCGGCAAATGTCTGACCGAGATGACGCCGGCGGAGGTCATCCAGCTCATCTCCGACAGCGGTCTGCGCGGCCGCGGCGGCGCGGGCTTCCCCACCGGCACGAAGTGGAACTTTGCCGCCAAGAGCGTTTCGGATAAGAAATACGTCGTATGCAACGCGGACGAGGGCGACCCCGGCGCGTTTATGGACCGCTCCATCATGGAGGGCAATCCCCATTCAGTCATTGAGGGCATGATGATCGCCGCGCTCGCCGCCGGCAGCGACGAGGGCTACATCTACGTCCGCGCGGAGTATCCGCTGGCAGTCGAGCGCCTGCGTATTGCCATCGCCAAGGATGAGGAGCTTGGCCTGCTCGGGGACAACATTCTGGGCACGGACTTTTCCTTCCATCTGCACATCAACCGCGGCGCGGGCGCCTTTGTCTGCGGCGAGGGCAGCGCGCTGACAGCATCCATCGAGGGTAAGCGCGGTATGCCGCGCGTCAAGCCGCCGCGCACGGTCGAACAGGGTCTGTGGGCGCGGCCCACGGTGCTCAACAATGTGGAGACCTATGCGAATGTTCCGCAGATCATCCTGCGCGGCAGCGCATGGTTCCACAGCATCGGCACGGAGAAAAGCCCCGGCACAAAGGCTTTCGCCCTGACGGGCAACGTGGTCAACACGGGATTGATCGAGGTGCCGATGGGCGCGACGCTGCGCGAGATCATCTTCGACATCGGCGGCGGCATCAAGGACGGCAAGAAATTCAAGGCGGTGCAGATCGGCGGCCCCGCGGGCGGCTGCCTGACCGAGGAGCACCTCGACCTGCCGCTGGACTTTGACTCGCTCAAGAAGGTCGGTGCCATCATCGGTTCGGGCGGCCTCGTCGTCATGGACGAGGGCACCTGCATGGTGGAAACGGCGCGCTTTTTCATGAGCTTCACGCAGAATGAAAGCTGCGGCAAGTGCGTGCCCTGCCGCGAGGGCACGAAGCGGATGCTCGAGATCCTCACGCGCATTGTGAACAACGAGGGAAGCCTTGAGGACCTCGATCTGCTCGAGGAGCTTTCCCGCACCATTACCGAGACGGCGCTGTGCGGTCTCGGCCAGGCGGCGTGCAACCCAGTGGTGAGCACGCTCAAATACTTCCGCAAGGAATACCTTGCACACGTTGTCGACCACCACTGTCCGATCTGCAACGGGCGTAAGCGCCGCCTTGTCATCAAGCCGGAGCTGTGCAAGGGCTGCGGCAAGTGCAAGCGCAACTGCCCGATGGAGGCCATTTCCGGCGAGATCCGTATGCCGCACACGATCGACAACGAAAAGTGTATCCACTGCGGTGCGTGCTGGGGCGCGTGCCCGTTCGGCGCGATCGACGCTATTGAGGAGGAGTGAGCCATGGCAAAGGGAATGATGATCATTGACGGACAGCGCGTCAGCTTCGACGGCGAAAAGAACGTGCTCTCCGTGATCCGCAAGGCCGGCATCGAAATGCCGACATTCTGCTATTACTCCGACCTTTCCGTTTACGGTGCGTGCCGTATGTGCGTGGTGGAGAATGAAGAGACCGGCAAGATCGACGCATCCTGCTCGATGGAGCCGCGCAACGGTATGCGCATCCGCACAAACAGCGCGCGTCTTTTGAAGCATCGCCGCATGATCCTGGAGCTGCTGCTCGCCTCCCATAACTGCAACTGCACGACCTGTGAGAAAAGCGGTCACTGCCATCTGCAGACATTAGCGCAGCAGTTCGGCGTGCGTCGTATCCGCTTTGAGGATACGCGCGAGCGCTATGAAATCGACAACACCTCGCCCGCCGTGCTGCGCGATCCGAACAAGTGCATCCTCTGCGGCGACTGCGTGCGCGTGTGCGAAGAGATGCAGGGCATGGGCATTCTGAACTTTGCCTATCGTGGCAGCAGCGCGCAGGTCATGCCTGCGTTCGACCGCAAAATGGCGCAGACCAAATGCGTGAGCTGCGGTCAGTGCGCCGCCGTGTGCCCCACCGGTGCGATCACGGTGAAGAACCAGATCGGCGAGGCGTGGCGCGCCATCCACGACCCGAAAAAGCGCGTGGTCATCCAGATCGCGCCTGCTGTCCGCGTGGCCGTGGGCGAGGCCTTTGGCATCCCCGCCGGTGAAAACGTGCTCGATAAGCTCGTCACGGCGCTCAAGCTCATGGGCGTGGACGAGGTCTACGACACGACCTTCGGCGCGGACTTCACGACCATCGCGGAGTCCGAGGAATTTCTGGAGCGGCTGAAAAACGGAGGCCCGTTCCCGATGTTTACCTCCTGCTGTCCCGCGTGGGTGAAGTACCTTGAGAACGAGAATCCCAAGTACCTCAAGAACATCTCCACCTGCAAGTCGCCGATGGAGATGGTAGGCGCGATCTTCCGCGACAAGTACGCGGAAAAGGACGCGCAGGACGGCCGCACGACCTATCACATTGCCATCATGCCCTGCACGGCGAAGAAGATGGAGGCCGCGCGCCCTGAATTCATTCACGACGGCCGCCCCGACGTCGATCTGGTGCTCACCACGCACGAGGTCATTGACATGATGCAGGAGACGGGAATCCAGCTGAATGAATTGGAGCTGGAATCTCCCGACCTGCCGTTCGGTCTCGGCTCCGGCGCGGCGGTCATATACGGCACGACCGGCGGCGTGGCCGAGGCGGTGATTCGTCACTGCCTGCCGGATAAAAGCAAGAACGCCCTGCGCGAGATCAGCATTCTCGGCCTGCGCGGCGACGCGCCGATCAAGGAGACGACGGTCACCATCGGGGGTACCGAGCTGAAGCTCGCGGTGGTCAATGGTCTTGCCAACGCAAGAAAGCTGCTCAAAAGAATCGACGAGGGCGAGGCGTTCTACCATCTTATCGAGGTCATGACCTGCCAGGGCGGCTGCGTCGGCGGCGCGGGACAGCCCTACGGGCTCAAGGCCACGAAGGAAAAGCGCGGCGACGGTCTGCACCAGTCCGACAACGCGGCAATGTTCAAGCGCGCCGAGCGCAATCCCATCGTGGTACGCATGATGGCAGAGTATGGCGAGGAGCGCTGCCACGAGCTGCTGCACGTGAGCTACCGGGGAGAATAACACACAGTAAACGCACGCAGCGGAGCAAGCGATTCGAGCTCGCTCCGCTGCGTGTGTTGCAAAGCGGCTATGCTGTCGAAAATAGGAAGGCCCTTTGCGCAGGGGAAAAGGAACGGGGCAAAAATTTCTGCTTTACGCTGACCACCAACGGTAGGGGATTCCAGTACACCGGCAGAGTGTTCCGTCAGAAGTTGGTGCAGGCAGGAATGACTCAAAGTATGTCACGCGTGTTGCGCGTTGCATTGACAATGATCCCATGGAAGGCTTCTGGGATATCCTGAAGCGAGAACGTTATTACGGAAGACGCTTTACCAGCAAGCAAGATCTCATTCAGATGATTGAGCGATATATCCGTTATTACAACACCAGACGAGTACAACGCAATTTAGGGGTGATGACCCCTTAGAAAAGCACAGACTCTCTCTTGCCGCATAAAAAGCGGCCAGCAGTTTACTCTGCTGGTCGGGAAAATTTTATTTTTTCACTGTCCTCTTGACGGGTAGCGGTTTAGGAAGCCAGATCTACGGTTGTCCTTTTTGCTTTCTGTACGCATCTGGCGTGTGAATTGCGGGGGGCTTCTGCAGGTGAGGAAATTCTGCGGCAAATCCGCTTAATTCCCTGAAATTACGTGGAAGGAGTCCCTATCGAATCTTCCTCATCATAATCGTCATACTCGGAGCGGAATCTCTTATTCATCCGATTCTTCACGCAAGTATAGCCAGCACCGATATCATGCCAACCGCCAATCAGCAGACAAACAAACGCAGCAAATGCCAGACTTGCGCCAATAATCTTCATTACCATTCTTGCGGTCGTACTCATTATCATTTTCTCCTTTGATTCATTCAGTTTTGGATTATTATGGAAGCCGAGATGATTGTATGCGATTTTCAAATATTTACGATCACTTTTCTCAAAACAGATCCTTTTCAAACTCCATAGAGGCCTGGCAGATTGTCCAACGGTTGGAAAGGAGGCGACTTCTTTATTCTGCTTTGCCTGTCCTTTGCACTGTACCCAATACTCACGCTCGGTAATGCGGTCCTTTCTGCCATGCAAGAATTCACGAATTTGATAAACTGTTCCCATCGGAAGGAAAAACCGAAACTGCAAAAATTTGTGGAGAAATTTTGCGGGAATGTCCGCCCGGACACTGCCGCGATGGCCGCAACGGCGTCGCGTAACTGGCATGCTGAATATTGCTATTTGCCGGAATCAATGTATAATAACCTATACAGATAATCGAGGAGCAGAAATTGAGGGAACCATATTGATGAAGCGTATCAAAACACTTGTTTTGCTTATTTTGACCGTTCTGCTTGTGGCCGGAGTACTCTGCGGCTGCGCGGTGCAGACAGGAGAGCAGCCGGGTATATCATCGCTGCCGCACATCACCATCGGCAGCGACACCTATCCTCCCTTTGTCTATCTGGACAACAACGGTGACCCCACCGGCATCGACGTGGAGATCGCAGTTGAGGCGTTCCGGCGGATGGGCTATCAGGCGGTGTTCACAACCATCGACTGGGAGCAGAAAAGGACGCTCGTGGACAATGGGGAGATCGACTGTATTTGGGGCTGTTTCTCCATGGATGGGCGTGAGCAGGATTACCAATGGGCCGGCCCCTACATGGTCAGCCGGCAGATCATCGCCGTCAATGCAAAAAGCGATATTTACGCCATGGATGACCTGAACGGCAAGACCATTGCCGTTCAGTCTACCGGTAAGCCGGAAGAGATCTTTTTGCAAAGCGGGCAAGCGGATATTCCCCAATTTGAGGACATTATCAGTCTGGAGGATCGGGGCGTACAGTATGCGGCGCTGGACTGCGGCTATGTGGATGCCATTGCCGCCCACGAAACGGCCATTTTGCAGTATATGACGGATTACGGCGCGGACTTCCGCATTCTGGACGAGCCGCTGCTGATCACCGGAATCGGTGCAGCCTTTTCCGTCGATGATGACCGCGGTCTTGCACAGGAGCTGATGGACACCTTTGCACAGATGCGTCAGGACGGGACCATGCAGGAGATCGTCGGCAGGTATCTGGAGCATCCCGAAACCTATTTGGAGGTGGAGTGCCTTGAACCGTAATCCTTTGCAGACCATTTTCAGCAAAAAATTCTGGCTCGTCTGTATTGCTGTGGGTATTTTCCTCCTCGGAATCGTTTTCGCGCTTTCCAGACAGGCGGATATGCAAAATTGCGAGCAGAGGCTGGCGGGAGCGATCGAGTTTATCAAGGAGCAGGCCGCTGACTATACGAAGTACAACGAAACCGCCATCGCGAAGGGCCTTGTGCGCGAGGCCGCCGCCGTCCGCGCGCTGGAGTCTCTCTCCCTCGACTGTGATGAGGCGGCGCTGTCGGAGCGCGCCAAGGGGCTGTGGCTTACGGGCATCTGCCTGCTGGACGCGCAGGGCGAGCTGGTATGTGAGTACACGGAGGATGGCATCGGCTACGCACAGCTTCAGTCTGGCATCAAATTGGAACCGATCCTCAGTGTCATCGGCTACCCGCAGAAGACCTATGTCAAGCATGTGGAGCTGGACGATGGCAGTTTTGCCGATGTTGCTGTGCACAGCTGCGCTGACGGCGCGGGTGCGGTGCTGGCCTACCGCTATACCGGGGCGGAGTTTTCCCAAAAGTCCGTTTTGTCCATCCAGCCTCTGATAGACAGCTATGGGGTCAACTCCACGGGGACTCTTCTGGTGGTGGAGGAGAACCGGGTATCGGCCTCCAACGACCCCACTCTGATTGGTATGAACATTTTCGAGAGTGAACGGCTCATGTCGATCCGGAGAAGCAACCGGGCAGATAAACTGATCCGCGTGTACGCTCCGAAGGGCATTGAGCAATGCTATGGAATGTACAGCCATGGGCGGAACTATTCCCTCTATGCCTATGTTCCCGCCCGTCAGGTCTATGACCTCACCGTGATGAATCTGGTGATCACGCTGGTCATGTATATCTTGGTTCTGACGTTTGTGCAGGGATTCCGCTGGAACTCCGCAAAGGATTTCTTTATGCAGCAGGAGAACTCCGAGCAAGAATACAAGAAGTCGCTCGAACAGAAAAACGCCGCACTCGAGCTTGCCGTTCAGCGTGAAACCAAGGCCAATCTCGCCAATCGGGAGTTCCTGTTTAATATGTCTCACGACATCCGAACGCCCATGAATGCCATCATCGGTTTCACCGCTCTGGCGCAGACGCACATCGACGACCGTGACCAAGTAGAGGACTATCTGAAAAAGATATCCGTTTCCAGCCAGCATCTTCTGTCCCTTATCAACGATGTGTTGGATATGAGCCGCATTGAGAATGGAAAGGTTACGCTGGAGACAAAGCCGGTGCATCTGCCGGAATTGGTGGAGGATATTGGGGACGCCATACAGGTCGGCGCCGACAAAAAGCACATCTCCTTTACCGTCGATACTGCCGGCATGAAAAACGAGGATGTGATCGCCGACCCGCTGCGGCTTGAACAAATCCTGATCAATGTTTTGGCAAACGCCGTGAAGTTCACGCCGGACGGTGGGCAGATCAGCCTGCGGATTGTACAGAAGGATACGGCTTCGGCAGACTATGCCGATTTTGAATTCCACATCAAGGATAACGGCATCGGCATGAGCGAGGAGTTCCAAAAGCACATTTTTGAGCAGTTTGCCAGAGAGAGGACCTCCACCGTCAGCAAGATACAGGGTACGGGGCTCGGTCTGGCCATCACGAAAAGTCTGGTGGATATGATGGGCGGCAGGATCACAGTGGAGAGCGAACCGGGAAGGGGCTCGGAATTTACCATTTCTCTGCGATTCCCCGTCGGCGAGGCAAAAGCGGGGCAGATGATACCCGTTTCAAAAGCTTCTGATTTTACTGGAAAGAAGCTTCTGGTAGTCGAGGATAACGAACTGAATCTGGAGATCGCATCGACGCTTCTTGGAGAAGCGGGCTTTGAGGTGGATACTGCGGGAAACGGAAAGATTGCCGTTGAAAAGGTCGAAGCGGCTTCTGCCGGCCGGTATGACCTGATCTTGATGGATGTCCAGATGCCGGAGATGGACGGTTATGAAGCAACTCGGCGGATTCGTGCGCTCCCGGATAAAAAGAAGGCGGCGATCCCCATTGTGGCCATGACCGCCAATGCATTTGAAGAGGATCAAAAGAATGCGTTGAATGTCGGAATGAACGGCCACATTGCTAAACCTCTGGATATTCAAAAGTTGTTTCAGGTATTGTCGGAGCTGCTGAAATAGGCCATGATCGTATGGCTGACAAATTGAACTGTGCGAGCATGAGCAAAAATATAGGGACAAACACGATTACAGAGGAAGACAATACACCCTGCTGCGTCAAAGAGCGCGGAAAAAGGGAGCGCAACCGCTATCCTGCTTGATAATCCAAATTTACAAATAAGACCGTTAAGGATGGGTGAACAAATGAAGATCATATATGAACTTTCGTGGCTATGGGAAACGCTGGGCATTGCACTTATGGCGGCGGTTGTTTGTGTGGTAGGTGCTATGCTGATATGCAGAGCAAAAAAGAAGAAGCTCAGCAAGAAGAGCACAGTAGTTATCGGGATTGCAGCCTTTATCATTGCCATCGTAGCAGTGATTGAGATCGCCCGGATTCCGATGCCGCTTTGACGAAATGGGAGGCTTTGATATGGGCAAAGAAAGATATTCAATTGTATATAGCAGTTCGACGGGCAACACAAAGAAGCTTGCCGATACAATTTACGCAGTGCTTCCCAAAGAAAACTGTGACTATTTCGGAGTGCCTAAAGAGGGAGGGCTATACTCTGAGATGCTCTATATTGGGTTTTGGACGGACAAGGGAAATGCGGATAAGTCCACCCTGACATTACTGTCAACGCTGAAGAACAAAAAGATATTTCTATTTGGAACGGCGGGCTTTGGCGGCAGCGAGGCATATTTCCAGAAGATTCTCAATCATGTCAAGCAGTCTATCGATTCAAGCAATTCCGTGGTCGGAGAATATATGTGTCAGGGCAAAATGCCGCCGTCTGTACGGGAACGCTACATGAAAATGAAGGTACAGCCGGAGCATCCGGAAAATATCGATGCGCTGATTGAGAACTTTGACCGAGCGCTCTCCCATCCGGATGGGAATGATTTAGAGAGACTTAGAAAGATCATTGTACAATAACATCTCAACATGATCTGACAAAAGGCAGGCTGTCGCTCGGAACGGGCGGCGGCTTGCTCATCATTTCAATGCAGCTCAAATCCCACTGTTTTTAGTCCAGAATAGAAGGTTCACCACGACCTAATTCAGGTCATGGTGAACCTTCTTCATGCTTCCAAATGCTTCTTCCCTGCCACACACTCCAGAGCCTAACGAACACTTCCGTCGAGCGAAAAATGAAATTGGAGGTTTCGTATGAAAAGATTCCTGAGTATCCTGCTCGCTCTGGTCATGGTGCTTTCGCTCGTGGCCTGCGGCAACAAGACTACCCCTGACACCCCCGACACTCCTGACAAGCAGGAGGAGACCATCCACATCGGTATCGTGACCGGTTCCGTCTCCCAGTCTGAGGACGACCGCCGCGGCGCCGCAGCCTTCCAGCAGCTCTACGGTGAGGAGAACGTCACCCTCGTGACCTATCCCGATAACTTCACCGAAGAGCTTGAGACCACCATCCAATGCATGTCATCGAAGATTACATCCACAATCAGCGTCCAGTTGATGCCGTTATATAAATCACCTCATATAATGAAAGGTCTCTCATCCGCAGCTGTATTGACAGGCTGCGGCGGGAATGTTACCATAAGCACATCAAAATCATTGGGAGAGAAAAATAGATGACACTTGATCAATTGAAGGTCGGTACGTCCGCCGTCATTACCGCCGTGGGCGGAGACGGAGCCTTGCGCTGCCGCCTGTTGGATATGGGGCTGATCCCGCACACCCGCGTGACATTACAGAAGGTCGCGCCGATGGGCGATCCCATCGAGATCCGCGTGCGCGGCTACGAGCTGACGCTGCGCGTAGAGGAGGCTCAGAAGATCGAAGTGGAGGGTGAGCTGAAATGATCTTTGCACTCGTCGGAAATCAGAACTGCGGCAAAACGACTCTCTTCAACGCCCTCACCGGCTCCAACCAGCATGTCGGCAACTTTCCCGGTGTCACGGTAGATCAGAAGATGGGCGAGATCACAGATGAAAAAGGCTGCGCCGTGGTGGATCTGCCCGGCATCTACTCCCTGCGGCCCTATACGCAGGAGGAGATCGTCTCCCGCGATTTTATCCTCAATCAGAAGCCGGACGGCATGATCAACATTGTGGACGCCACCAACATCGAGCGCAATTTGTACCTGACGCTTCAGCTGCTCGAGCTGCGGATACCGATGGTGCTGGCGCTGAACATGATGGATGAGGTCCGTTCCAACGGCGGCTCTATCGACGTGCAGAAGATGAGCGCCGCGCTCGGCATCCCTGTCATACCGATCGCAGCCGCAAAGGGCGAGGGCGTGAGCGAGCTGGTGGATCAGGCGATCGCCGTGGCTCGGAGCAAAACTCTGCCCAAGGTGACGGACTTCTGCGCGGATGATTCCGCCGTCCACCGCTGCATCCACGCCGTCACACACCTGATCGCCGACCACGCCGACCGCATCGGTGTGCCGGCACGCTTCTGCGCAACAAAGCTGATCGAAGGCGGCGATGACCTCGCCGACCGTCTGGCGCTCGATCGGAACGAGCGCGAGCTGCTTGAGCATTGCATCGTGCAGATGGAGAGCGAAGCGGGGCTCGATCGCAACGCAGCGCTTGCCGATATGCGCTACACCTTCATTGAAGGCGTTGTGGCATCGTCGGTGGTAAAGTGCCACGAGAGCCGGGAGCACGCCCGCTCGATGAAGATCGACCGGTTTCTTACCGGCCGGTATACGGCGCTCCCTGCTTTTCTTGCCGTTATGCTGCTGATATTCTACCTCACCTTTCATGTGATCGGGCAGCGGCTGTCCGACTGGCTTGCGGTCGGCATTGGCGCCCTTACCGCCGCGGTGGACCATGCCCTGACCGCTTACGGCATCAACCCTGTGGTACATAGCCTTATTATCGACGGCATTTTTACAGGCGTCGGCAGTGTGCTGGTGTTTCTGCCCATCATCGTGACGCTCTTTTTCTTCCTCTCCATTCTGGAGGATACCGGCTACATGGCGCGCGTCGCATTTGTGATGGACAAGCCCCTGCGTAAGATCGGCCTGTCCGGCCGCAGCATCGTTCCCATGCTCATCGGCTTCGGCTGCTCCGTGCCGGCCATCATGGCAACGCGCACGGTATCGAGCGACCGCGACCGCAAGATGACCATCCTGCTCACGCCTTATATGAGCTGCTCGGCAAAGATCTCCATCTACGCGTTTTTTACCGCGGCGTTCTTCCCGACGCACCGCGCGCTCGTGATGATCTCTCTGTATCTGCTGGGCATTCTGATTGGGATCGTTGCCGCGCTTATCATGAACTGGAGCACATTCCGCGGGAAGCCGGTACCGTTTGTCATGGAGCTTCCCAATTACCGCTTGCCGAGCCTCAAGAGCGTTGCGCTTCTGCTGTGGGAAAAGGCCAAGGATTTTTTGCAGAGGGCCTTTACGGTGATTTTTTTGGCTACGATCATCATCTGGTTCCTGCAAAGCTTTGATATTAGGCTGAACGTGGTGGCCGACAGTGCCGACAGTCTTTTGGCCCTCATCGGCCGATGGATCGCCCCGGTGTTCGCGCCGCTGGGCTTTGCGGATTGGCGCTGCGCGACCTCCCTGATCTCCGGCTTCATCGCAAAGGAATCCGTAGTCAGCACGCTGGAGGTTTTGCTGGGAGGGACCCCGCTTTTTACAATGTTCACCAACCGCTCCGCCGCAAGCTTTCTGGTCTTTACGCTGCTGTATACTCCGTGCATCGCGGCAGTGGCCACGATCCGGCGGGAATTCGATTCAACTCTAAAAACAATAGGCATCGTGTTGATGCAGTGCTGTGTCGCGTGGATCGCAGCATCTGTCGTCTACGCCTTGATCGGTATCTTATGATGGGTATAGACTGGATTCTATTCTTCTACAGCCTGAAACCACTTCCATCTCCCATTACACACCTGCCTTTACCACGCCACATCATACAAATCAGTAAGCAGACTTTAGAACGTCTCGCTTACATCCACGTTCGGATGCTTCCTTCATGCCTGCTATGGTGAGATGTGTTACGTTGTCAGTTCCACATCATTGATGACCTCATTACCCCAAACGTCCCAGCCATCAGCTTTTCTGACGGGCAAATAACTCAATGCGCGGCACATCCCCCATAAGTCTCTCGATTCGTTCCCTTACCTCATCTGGCTTTTTACTGTGTTCTTCCGCATGAGAAATAATGACCTGATGGACGTCCTTCGCTTGTCGCTTCGGATGGCCCCTAACAGCAAGTAAGCAAATCTCCGCGTTGGCGCGTGTCCAATGTCCCATAGGCAAGCGAAAGAACAGCCCGTGCAGGAGAGCCCGGCACCGATTGATCCTGACCCGAGGCCAAGGAATGACGTGCCGGTGTACCACGAACCTGTGCAAAGGGCGAGTGCAGCAGATGGTGCGGAAGAGAATAACGGAAAGCCAGCAAACGACACGCCGGAACAGGAGGCGGATGTACCGCCCGACAGCAGGGTGCCAAAAAGAGATGCGGTGTATCGCTCACCTACTCTTGGCGATTCGGTCGTGCAGATGCTGCACCACATGGGCAGGATCTTCGAGGATAACAGCAAGGCTGACGGTACGCTCTATGGCCTGCGGATCGACCGCAAGCGCCGCCGTGAGTTCCAACGCAAGCGCCTTGCCATGGGACACAAGCCCGACGATCATGAGGAGATATCGCATACATAGTGCAGAGCCGCGGCATCGGTGATGACCGGTGCTGCGGCTCTGTGATCAGTTATGTTCCTCGTTCGGGATGTTCACGCTCACGCCGTTGACCTCCACACCATCGTCGGCGGGAATGAGCAGGTACCTGCGCCCACCGATCATGCGGGCCTCGATGAGATAGCTGTTCTCCGGTGCGACGGTGATCTTCACCTCCGGCGTGGTGATCTCGAACTTGCCCGTGCCGAGAATGTTCTTCGGATTCAGCGCGGCATTCTCACCGTACTGCTTCTCGCACTCGCGGCGGAAGCTCTCGACCTTCTCCTCGCTCACGCCGCTCTCGGACAGGATGCCGCCGACGTCGCCGACCGTCAGCTCCAGCGGCGCGGGGTCGCGGCTCTCCTTATGCTCCTGAATGCGGCCGCGCAGCTGCTCGTGGACGGACTGCACTACATCGTAGCTGCAATCCTTTTCAAGCGTATCAGCGAGCGCGGTATCAAACACATTTTTCTGTTCGACGGCGGACATCGGCGGCTCCACACGGAATACCGCGTCAATGACCTCCTCGTGGATGAGCTCGACATTCCTGCTGTAGAAAAGCGCGTTGTAGATGTTCGCCGTGCGGTCGTCGAAGGCGGGGAAGAGGAAGCCCAGCTCGGGCGCAAGGGCAATATGTCCGGTGGAGCTGGGGTGGAAGAAATTCTCGTCGGTGTCGTAGCGCAGCTCGAGCGTCGGCGCCTTTACAGGACAAATGGCGCAGACAAAATACTTGTAGACGTCGCCGGAGGCGTCCGCCTGCAGTTCGTCGTCCTTGCCACGGTAGGGGACATCGTAGGCGTCGGCGGCAAGGAGAATGAGGCAGTTCGTCTCGCCCATATTGAGAGATTCAATAATTTTGCGGCAGAGCGTTTCGCGGGCGTTCGCATCCTTGCACTCCGTCTGGCGCAGGGTTTGGAGCAGGCGGTGCTCGTCGCTGTCCGCGACCTGAGCGGTCGAGAATTCAATGTCGATGAGGTTGCGCCCCAGCGTGCCGGAGAGCGCCTTTTTGAGCAGCCCCAGATACATCTCCTGCTCCTCCTGCCGCATCATGCCGAGGGAGGCGTCGATCCACGAGATGACCTCGCGGTTGGAGTTGACGTAGCAGCCGAAGATGCGGCTGAAGTTGTTTTTATCGAGCCGGAAGCGCCGGCGAATTTCGTTGAGTTCTTTCTGGTTCATTTGCATCTTCCTTCTCTCACAGAATATCACAGAGAGAAATTGTACCACAGCGTCCCTCGGGCGGCAAGAGGGACCACATCGATCCATACGGAGAAAAAGAATGGCTAAATTTATCTATTTCACGCCGGAGGAAAAGGCGAGGGCGCAGAATACCGACCTGGTGTCTCTGCTGCGTGCCCAAGGCGAGCGCCCCATTCGCTCCGGCCGAGAGTATCGTACCCCCAACGACCCCAGCGTCACCATCCGCGGCAACAAGTGGTTCGACCACTCCAAGCGCGAGGGCGGTTACGCTATCCGCTTCGTCCAACGCTAAATACGGATGTGGTTTCAGGAACAGACTGGACGATGGCTGGCACCGCCTGCACGGGAGCCTCACACCCCTGCGGCTCTCGCAGATCGCCCCATTGCCCTGCGGCGGTTCACGGCCCGTCAGGACCGCTTCACGCTCGGACTGCGGCTGGATGAGTGCAGCTTTAGCCCTGGCGTGCAGAAACGCAACAATTTTCCGGAACATCCCTTGACAAATCTCATCATTTGGCATTTAATATTAAATTGATATTGTCGTGAAAAGCTGTATGTTTATCTGCCGGCGGCCGGCAGACAGATCATGGACCGATCGGGAGCACAGGAGAGACACGACATTCGTCGTGCCTTTCTTGTTTTATTTTGCCTCGTGCGGCTTTTCCATAAGGTATCTGCCTCAAACAGAAAGACGGAAGGACAAAAGCTTATGAACTGGGAGATCACAACATTTATCGCGTACTTTGTTATCCTGCTCGGCGTGGCGCTGGTGTTCTACTTCAACGGCACGAACAAAAATTCGGAGGACTTCTTCCTCGGCGGGCGCTCCATGGGCCCCTGGGTCACCGCCTTGTCCGCGCAGGCGTCCGATATGTCCGCGTGGCTGCTGATGGGCCTGCCCGGCTCGATCCTCGCCTTCGGCTTCGGCCAGATGTGGATCGGCATCGGCCTTGCCATCGGTACGGCGGCCAACTGGATCCTGTGCGCCAAGCGGCTGCGCACCTTCTCCAAGGCGGCGAACGATTCCATCACGCTCCCGCAGTACCTGACGAACCGCTTCGCGGTCGATTCCCGCGCGCTGCAGCTCGTGTGCGCGCTCATCTTCCTCTTTGCCTACACGATCTATGTGGCCTCCGCGCTGGTGGCGGGCACCTCCGTGTTTACCACGCTCTTCCCGGACATTTCCCCGAAAATCGCCATGTTCGCCTTCCTGCTCATCATTGTGGCCTATACTTTCTTCGGCGGCTTCGCCGCCGTGTGCTGGACGGATTTCTTCCAGGGCCTTCTGATGATGGCGGCGCTGATGCTGGTGCCTATCGTCGTCTATTTCGGCCACAGCGAGCTGCTCGATCCCACGGCACTGGAGACGGTCTATGAGTATACCGACGCTGCGACCGGCGCGGTGACGCAGTGCGCCTTCGGCGGCGGCATCTTCAACGCGAGCTGGCAGGACATTGTCAGCGGCCTCGGCTGGGGTCTCGGTTACTTCGGTATGCCGCACATCCTTGTGCGCTTCATGTCCATCGAGAAGCCCTCGATGATCAAGAAGTCCTCTATCGTGGCCATCATCTGGGTCGTCATTTCCCTCTTCTCCGCCGTTATGATCGCCTATTTCGGGCGCATGATCATGGGCGAGGAGCTGCTCACCCACGGCGACCAGAAGCTCGTTTTCATCGCCATGTCCCGCAAGTTCTTCCCGGCGGGCATCTGCGGCCTGCTGCTCGCAGCCATCATCGCCGCGTCCATCTCCACGGCGGATTCTCAGCTGCTCGTCGCCTCCAGTTCTTTCACGGCGGACCTCTATAAGCCCTTCTTCCGCAAGGGCGCGAGCGAGAAAGAAACGCTGCTCGTCGGCCGCGTGCTGGTGCTCGTCCTCTCCCTGATCGCCTTTGCCATCGCCAACTCCAAGGGCAGCGGCGCGCAGGCCATCATGGACATGGTGGAGAACGCCTGGGGCGCCTTCGGCGCGTCCTTCGGCCCCACCATTCTGCTCTCCCTCTTCTGGAAGCGCTTCAACTACAAGGGCGCGGTCGCGGGCGTGGTGTCCGGCTTCGTGGTGGATCTCGGCTGGCTGCTGAGCGGTCTCACCGCCTCGACGGGTGTGTATGAGATCGTTCCCGGCTTTATCGTCAGCTTCCTCGCGGCCTATCTCGTGGCGAGATTCACCGAGGCCCCGAACGCGGAGGCTGTTGCGATCTTTGAGGAGGCTACGAAGCCCGACGCGGACTGAGTGAAGCGATCAGCTGACGGCGTACCGATAAGCGAATATAAGAAAAGAGCCGATCCGTTGGATCGGCTCTTTTGTCAGGACTTGAGAAATTCCTGCGGGTCGATGATCTCGCCGTCCTTTGTGACGGAGAAGTGCAGGTGCGGCGACATGGAAGCCTCAGCGAGCGAGGTCGTGCCGACCGCGCCGATGACCTGTCCGGCGGAGACGTACTGCTCCGGCGCGACGGTCGGGACGCTCTGGAGGTTGGAGTAGGTGGTCTCGTAGCCGCCGTCGTGCGCGATGACGACGGTGGTGCCCATCAGATCGTCGTCCGCGACGGAGAGCACCGTGCCGGAGCTGGCGGCGAGCACCTGCGTGCCGGCGTCCGCCTTGATGTCGATGCCGTCGTGCGTGCGCCAGTCGGCGAGCGTTTCGCTGTAAGCGAGCTCGTCCATGCTGAAGGCGGCGACGGTCTCACCGCTCAGGGGAGAGACAATGAGCCGCGGCGCGACGGGCGTGACCGGCTCGGTGGCCTCCGGCTCCTTTTCCAGGACCGTGACCTCCACAACGGACTGCACCGGTTCGGCCGGCTCCTCCGGCTTGACCTCGGGAACGTCCGGGGTGACCGGCTCCGCGGTGATGGGAGTCGTGACCGGCGGCTTGGTCGAATTGGTCGGTGTTTTGTCAGCAGAAGAGGGAAGCAGCATCCAATAGCCCGCGACGGCGAGTGCCGTCAATCCGAGGAACAGGGCTATGTATAAGCCCGTCCCGGTCAGGGAATGCCGCGCGGCGCGGCGTTTCGGTTCATTCATAAGCGTGTCCTTTCTGCCCGCGTGGCGGGCGCTGCGAAATAGAAGAGGCTCTGACGGTATTGTGCGCCGTCGGAGCCTTTTCTAAACCATATTTCTCGGGAAATTTTAAGGCAATACCGTGAAGGCCGCGCGGCCCGCATAGCGGGCGTTTCCTCCGAGTTCCTGTTCAATGGCGAGCAGACGGTTGTACTTTGCCGTGCGCTCGCCGCGGCAGGGAGCGCCGGCCTTGATCTGCGCGCAGCCGAGCGCGACCGCGAGGTCGGCGATGGTGCTGTCCTCCGTTTCGCCGGAGCGGTGGGATAGGATCGCGGACCAGCCTGCGGCCTGCGCCGCGCGGACGGCCTCGACGGTCTCCGTGAGCGTGCCGATCTGATTCGGCTTGATGAGTACGGCATTGGCGAGCTTTTGCTCCACCCCGCGGGCGATGCGCGCGGGGTTCGTGACAAAGAGATCGTCGCCGACGAGCTGCACCCTTTCACCAAGGGAACCGCTCAGCGCCTGCCAGCCCGCTTCGTCGTCCTCGCCCATACCGTCCTCAAGCGAGAGGAGCGGATAGCGCCGCGCAAGCTCCTGCCAGTAGGTCAGCAGCTCCTCACGCGTAAGTGTTTTGCCGCTTTTTGGCAGCCGGTAGCGGTCAGAGCCTGCGTCGTACCACGCGGAAACGGCGGCGTCGAGCGCGAGGTATACGTCCGCGCCGGGGCGATAGCCCGCCGCCTCAATGGCACGGCAGAGCAGGTCGAGCGCCTCCTCGTGGCTTGCAAGCGAGGGGGCGTAGCCGCCCTCGTCGCCCACGCCGCAATGGCCGACGAGCGAGCCGAGCGCGTGGTAAATTTCCGCGCCCATGCGCAGCGCGTCGCGGAAGGTGTCCACGCCGACGGGGACGAGCATGAATTCCTGAATGTCGAGCGGGTTGCCCGCGTGTGCGCCGCCGTTGAGCACGTTCATCAGCGGCACGGGGAGCGTGCAGGCATTCTGACCGCCGAGATACCGCCAGAGAGGCTGTCCCTCGCTCGCCGCTGCGGCGCGGGCCGCCGCGAGCGAGACGGAGAGGATGGCGTTTGCGCCGAGCCTCGATTTGTTTTCCGTGCCGTCCAGCTCACGCATGGCCTGGTCGAGCGGGCCCTGCTGCCGCGCGTCGAAGCCCCGCAGCAGCTCGAATATCTCGTTGTTGACGTGCGCCTGCGCGTGCAGGACGCCCTTGCCGCCGTAGCGCGCACGGTCGCCGTCGCGCAGCTCGACGGCCTCGTGCGCGCCGGTCGAGGCGCCGGACGGCACGGCGGCGACGCCGAGCGAGCCGTCCTCCAGCCTTACCTGCGTTTCCAGCGTGGGGTTGCCGCGGGAATCCAGGATCTCGCGAGCGTGAATGTGTACGATGGAGCGGTTCATCGCATGACCTCCTGAAAAATAAAAAATCAGCCATACCGAAGTATGGCTGATTTTGAGAAGACTTATGCGCTCAGCGGAGGATAAGGCTCTGACCGTCCATCTCCTCGGGCTTTTCGAGCCCCATCACGTCGAGAATGGTGGGGGCGATGTCGGCAAGGCGGCCCTCGCGCAGCTCGTTGCCCGCGCCGCAGAGGATAAAGGGCACGGGATTCGTGGTGTGCGCGGTCATGGGACTCACGCCGTCGCTTTGCAGCATCTGCTCGGCGTTGCCGTGGTCGGCGGTGATCATGGCGATGCCGCCCATCTTGAGCGTCGCGTCCACGACCCTGCCGACGCACTCATCCACGGTCTCGACGGCCTTGACGGCGGCGTCGTAGTTGCCGGTGTGACCGACCATGTCGCAGTTGGCAAAGTTGAGGATGATGACGTCATACGCGCCGGACTCAATGCGCTCGACGCACTTTTCCGTGACCTCGTAGGCGCTCATCTCGGGCTGGAGGTCGTAGGTCGCGACCTTAGGAGAGGCGACGAGCACACGGTCCTCGCCGGGGTAGGGCGCTTCAACGCCGCCGTTGAAGAAGAACGTGACATGGGCGTACTTCTCGGTCTCCGCGATGCGCAGCTGCGTCAGGCCGAGCTTGCTGAGGTATTCGCCGAGGCCGTTATGGATCGTAATGCGCGGGAACGCGACGAGCACGTTCGGCATCGCGGCGTCGTACTCGGTGTTGCAGACGTAGGTGACGGGGAAATACTCGCGCTGGAAGCCGTCGAACGCGGGATCGACGAAGGCGCGGGTGATCTCGCGGGCGCGGTCGGGGCGGTAGTTGAAGAAGATGATGGCGTCGTTGTCGGAGATGGTGCCCTCCTTGTCGCAGACGACGGGCTCCACAAATTCATCGGTCACGCCGTTTTGATAGGATTCCCGGATGGCGGCGACGGGATCCGGGTTCTGGATGCCCTCGCCGTAGACCATCGCGTCGTAGGCGCGCTCAAGACGGTCCCAGCGCTTGTCGCGGTCCATGGCGTAGTAGCGGCCCATGACGGTCGCGATCTTGCCGACGCCGAGCTCGGCGCACTTTTTCTGCGCCTCGGCGACGAAGTCCGCGCCGGAGGTGGGGGAGACGTCGCGCCCGTCGAGGAAGCAGTGCAGGTACACGCGCTTGAGGCCCTTGATGCCGGCCATCTTCAAAAGCGCCCAGACGTGCTCCACGGTGGAGTGTACGCCGCCGTTGGAGAGCAGTCCGTAGAGGTGCAGCGCCGTGCCCTTTTCCAGACAGGCGTCCATCGCGGCGTTGTAGGCGGGATTTTCAAAGAAGGTGCCGTCCTCAATGGCGCGGGAGATGCGCGGCAGGTCCTGGAAGACCACGCGGCCGCCGCCGATGTTGGTGTGGCCGACCTCGCTGTTGCCCATCTGACCGGCGGGCAGGCCCACGTCTAAACCGGAGGCGGAGAGCTGCGTATGCGCGTACTCGCCGTTCAGACGGTCAAGCACAGGCGTGTTTGCGCCGCGCACGGCGTTGCCCTTGACCTCATCGCTCAGACCGAAGCCGTCCATAATGATAAGGGTGGTGGGGGTTTTATTCATCGCAAGGACTCCTTTCGCTCAGCCCTGATTGGCTGCGTTGACGATGTCCATGAACTTGCCAGCGTCGAGAGACGCGCCGCCGATCAGACCGCCGTCGATG
>ERZ780226.1296-NODE-1296-length-19873-cov-9.241952_pt1 | contig 19873 bp, 11 predicted proteins | sample MGYA00511165_ERZ780226 | MGnify/ENA primary metagenome ERZ780226 (study PRJEB29588, sample SAMEA2152373) | human gut metagenome | biome: human gut; feature: human-associated habitat; material: faeces | place: Denmark | collected 2008/2010 ...
TAAAGAGCGACGAAGCATATATCGAATATGAAAGCCTCATAGACCAGTCGGCAGAGCCGAACGCCGACATTGTCGCAGAGCCCGATGAACCGAAAGAAAAATCGGATTTTGCAATATTCATCGAAAAAATTATTGCTTTCATTAAAGAAATAATTTCAAGAATTATTGCCATAATAAAATAAAACCTGTTTATGCGAAGGTGGGGCTGCCTCATCTTCGCTTTTTTGTACAATTTTGGCAATATATGTCTATTTATTCTTGACTTTTAACTTATCAGATGATATTCTATATTACATGGGGTAGTGTACCCCGCAACAATAATTGAGGAAGTGACTGCACAATGCCTTTTTCAGATCTCGGTATATTATTGGGTGATGTTTCGCTCTTAGAAATAGAGCATTATACCAAAGACCCGATGAAAGCACAAAACATGACTCTCAGAAAAATACTCAGACGCAACAAAAACAGCGAGCTGGGCAAAAAATTCGGTTTTGCGGATATACATTCGATAGACGAATACAGAAAAAAAGTTCCTCTCACAACCTACGCCGATTATGAGCCGTATGTTGAGAGAATGATACATAACCGCGAAAAAAATCTTATGTACACGGGAAGAAACGTAAGATACTGTTCTTCCTCCGGCAGTGTTGGCAAGCCCAAAATACTCCCGAAGTCTGTTAAGGACCTTTGGAATATGCAGTGCATAGGATTTTCGTGCTCTGTCTCAACCGCGGCGCATTATATTAAAAAGACCAAGGGCAAAAGACTGCCCGCGCAGATGGGTCCGCTTGTTCTCGTTCTCACAGGTCATCCGCTTGAGGACGGCAAAAGATGCAACGGTGCAGGGCAGGTCCCTCTCACATATTTAAAACCAATTACAAGATTTTTCTGCACATCTCCGGCTTCGTTGCTTTATCCGGAGCATGAGGAGCTTCTCGATACATCATATCTTCAGCTCAGATTTGCTCTTGCAAACAGAAATGTAAGCTATCTCGGATCAATAGTTGTTACTCTTCTGACAACGATGTTTGATTATCTTGAGGATAACTGGGAGATGCTCTGTGACGATATAGAAAAGGGTATAATCAATCCGGGCATAAAAATCACTCCCGAGCTTCGCAAAGAATATTCTAAAAAATTCAAGCCTGACCCCAAAAGGGCAGAGGAGCTTCGCAGAGAGTTCAGAAAGGGCTTTGATACTCCCATTGCTCCGAGAATTTGGCCGAAACTCACATGGGCTTACGGCATGATAGGCTCAAACCTTAAGGTTTATGTTAAAAAGCTTCGCCACTCAATAGGCGACGATATACCGCTTCACAACATGGGCTACGCGGCGGCAGAGGGATTCTTCGCAATGCCGACAGAGCTTGACGTTCACGACGGCGTGCTTTTGCCGCACTGCATCTTCTTTGAATTTATCCCCGTCAATGACGATGAAGAAGACACTGACGAGAGCGAAGAAATTAAAACACTTTTGATTTCGGAGCTTGAGGTCGGCAAAAAGTATGAGGTTGTTGTCTCTAACTTCTCCGGTCTTTACAGATACCGTATGGAGGATGTCGTCACCGTAACAAAAATGCACAACAACACTCCGAGAGTAGAGCTTCTTTACAGGCGTAACCTCAGCATGAACGTCGCAAACGAAAAAACCACCACACAGATGGTTGACTTTGCGGCAAAGAACACAGCTTCTCAGGCAGGGGTTGGACTTGTCGGTCACAGCTTTTATGCCGATTATTCAACAAAACCGCCGAGATACTGCATGCTTGCAGAAACAAAAGAGCCCGTAAGCGAAGAAAAGAGAGCGGAGCTTATAGAAATTCTCGACTCTCAGCTTAAAGACGTAAACGAAAAGTATTTTAAATACAGACGTTGGGGTATGCTCAACACACCCGAGGTTCTCATTCTAAAACCCAAAACCTATTGGGATTACAGAGAGTCCCTCAGAGGCAGGGGCGTTGTGCTCAATCAGATAAAGCCCGTCACTGTAATTAACTCAAAAGAGAGAGAGGATTTCTTCTTCTCTCACGTTGAAACAGAAAATTCCTCGGCCGTTGAAGAATGGAAAAACTCTAAAAAAGAATCTGCCGCGTCTAAAGCGTGACAAATAAAAGGGGTATAGTTATGAAGCATTTTTCAAAAAAATTATTGTCTCTTATTTTAGTCTTGGCATTGACGGTTACCGCTTTTTGCTTTGTAATTCCGTCGGTTTCGGCATCCGAAGATGTTACGGGAACGGATATTCCGATGGTTTATGTTGTCGGCATGGGTAATGTCCTTTGCGTCACCGAAGAAGACGGAACCAAAAGAAACGTTTATCCCATTGAGATACCCGAGGGGTACATTCAGCAGGCAGTTGAAGAAAATATAGACGTGTTCGCAAAAGCGGTGCTCACACAGAAGTGGGATGATTTCTGCGATGTTCTTTATGAAAAGATTGTTCCGCTTTATTCCGAAATTGCGCTTGACGAAAATGGCGAAGCCCCCAACGGCAGCACCGTTAAGTGGACATGGTCAAGGAAAAAGCTTAAAGGCGACAAGGTTGACGGCAAATATCCCACATCAAGATATACTTTTAATTATGACTGGCGCATGGATCCCTTTAAAAACGCCGAAAAGCTTCATAAGTATATAGAAGACGTTATGTATGTCACCGGCGCAGAAAAAGTTGCTCTCACAGGCAGATGTATGGGCGCGGCGCTTACAGACGCTTATATGCAGAAGTATAACGGCGAATATGTTTCGGATTATATCATTTATAACAGTGCGGCAAACGGAGCAACTCAGTGCTCAAAAGCATTTTGCGGCGAGCTTTATCTTGACAGCGACGCGGTCGAGAGATATATGTATGACATTGAGCTTTCTGAAGATCAAACGCTCAATCAGCTTATAAGAGCATTTATAACAATGTTTAATAAAACATACGGTCTTGATATTGCGTGCTGGTCGGTAAACAATGTTTATCCCGACATTTATCTCAATATTGTACCCAGAATACTCAGAGAGACCTTTGCGACTTTCCCGAGCTACTGGACTATGGTAAATGACAGAGATTATGAAAAAGCCAAAGAAACCGTATTTTACGGTGCATCCGAGGGCAAGTACGATAATTTCATCAAAATTATTGACAATTATCATTACAATGTTCAGGTTAAGGCAGAGGAGCTTTACAAGGGCTATATTGAGGACGGTATAGAGGTCTCAAATATCACAAAATACGGACAGCAGACTATTCCGGTTACAGCGGACGGCGATGTTCTTTCAGATTCTATCTGCACGGTAGAGGATTCGTCCTACGGCGCAACAACCGCAGGCGTAACCGAAACTTTCAGTGATCAATACATGAAAAAAGCGGAGTTTGACGGAACAATAAAATATATTTCTCCCGATAAAAAGGTTGACGCTTCAACCTGTATGCTCCCCGACAGAACATGGTTCATTAAGGATTTGGCTCACAAAGCTTTCCCCAAATGTGTAGAAAGACTCCTTGACGAAATTATAAATAACGATTCTTTCACGGTTTTTGATAACGAGAATTATCCGCAGTATCTTGTTTACAGTAAGGTTGATGACGTTGCTTCGATTTCTCCCATGGACGGCGACAACTGCCATAAGGACGACAGATACGACAACTCTTTCTGGAGCGCGTTCAAAAAGTTTGTCGAGGCATTGTTCCAGATTATTTTGGCAAACATTAAAACAAAAACAGCTTAATCAGGTTCGTTAAAAATTTGCGAAAGGAACAATAGTCGGCTATTGAAAAAAGAAAATGAATAATTCAAAAATTACTGTTTCAATTATAAGATCCGTAACTGCAATTCTTTGCTGCGCCTCGCTTGCTATAGGTGCGGCAAAGCTTACGGATAAAGTCTGTGACACACAAAAAAATATTGCCGCAGTGTCAAGCGGCGAGGCAGCGCATGTCTCGGGCGGAGAAGATGATTTTTCATCCGATATAAATTCCGTCGACGCTTCTGCTGCCGACGGTAACACCGCCGATGTTTCGGACGGTGCGGACTCCTCTGAGCAAAACGGCTCTCAAGCTTCGGATTCTGCTTCTTCGGACAAAAATAAAAATTCCTCCGGTTCAGCCAAAGCAACTGCTAAAAAAATATCCCTTGCAGACGGGCTTACAAGCACCGACAAAGCCGAGGTGTTAAAATTCTATCAGCTTGCGGCAAAGAAAAATGCCGATAAAAAGGTCAAAAAATCGCTTGTCTTGGTATCAATGGAGGGCGGCAAGGGAATAAGTGATTCCGCAATCTCATTTTTTGAGCCGATAGCCAAAAAAGCTTTGGAGGCGAACTCTAACAAAGAAGAAGCTTTTCCCGGAAAGCCTGCGAAAATAACCGCCGACGACTGGCTTTCGGCAACGGCAACAAACGACGGTACATATACCACACTTAACATAAAGGTTAAGCCGCAGACGGACGGACCTTACGGTCAGGAGTTTGAAGGCTCCGTAGGCAGGTCGATGGGTGTCCTTAACGGGTTCGGGCGTGCCGTTGATGAAATGAGCATGGTTTCTGCCGATTTTAAAAACGGCAAGGTTGATATTCAGTATTTGAATCCTGTTATAAAAATAAAGGTCAAGAATGCCACAGGTGAGCTTGTAAAAGATGCCTGCGAGTGGTCTTACCGCACACATCCGACGCTCTATTATCTCGATGCAAAGGTTACCGTGTTTAATGTTCACCTCGAGGGCGCTAACGGATATATCGACTATATTTTAAAATATTAAAGCACAGTTTGTGTGGGCAAAAGGGTGATTTTTTGTCTAAAGAATTCGGAAAGTATGTCAGGGGCGGAGCACCCGCAACCGAAAAATTTGACATGAACCGCGAACCGATAAAACAAAAAAGATATATGCAGCCATTTTATTGGGGATTTTCATTTTTTAGGCGTGCCATACACCTGGGCAAGGTCAATAAAATTCGCATGGAGGGTGTAAAGCCGCCTTATATACTTTTGTGCAATCACAATGCTTTCTTTGATTTTTATGTTTTGGGCACGGCAATTGCGCCGTACAGAGGCATTTTTCCTGCTGCGGTCGATGATTACATCGGCAGAGAAAGAATTTTGAGAAAGCTCGGCACAGTGCCCAAACGCAAATATACTGCGGATATAGGTCTTTTGCGCCAGTGCCGAAAAGCTCTTAAGGACGGGCAGATTTTCGGAATATACGCAGAGGCAAGGTATTCTCTGTGCGGTGTTACAGAGGTTATACCCGAGGCAGTCGGTCAGCTTTTAAAGCATCAAAAAGTTCCCGTTGTTACGCTTACCTGCCGCGGCAATCATATTTATGACCCGTTTTGGGGCAATCACAGAAAGCGCATGATTATGCACATGTCTGCCGATATGACCTTGGCTTACACTCCCGAAGAGCTTAAAAATGCCACGGTAGATGAAATCAGTGAAAAGGTGAAAAAGCTCCTTTATAATGATGATTTCAGATGGCAAAGCGAAAACAGAATAAAAAATGCCTATAAAAAAAGAGCCGAGGGTCTGCACAAGGTGCTTTATCAGTGCCCGAACTGCCTCACGGAATATGAGACGGACTCGCGTGGTGATAAAGTTTTTTGCCGTCGGTGCGGTAAATCGTGGACCTTGAATATCTACGGTGAGCTTGAAGCCGACAACGGAAAGACCGAGTTCAAATTTCCTACAGATTGGTACAAATGGGAGCGCGAGCAGGTCAAGAAGCAGGTGTTTGACGGTTCGTACCGCTTTGAGTGCGATGCGGATGTGAACGATTTGCCAAATGCCAAAGGCTTTGTTCACATGGGCAGGGGAAGGCTCGTTCACGATATGACGGGCTTCCACCTTAAAGGCGTAAGAGATTATGACGGCGAGCCTTTCGCCATGGATATTGACGCTGCGGGGCAGTATGCCGTCCATGTTGAGTATGCTTACAGGTTCGGCAACCACAGAGACTGCATAGACCTCAATACCTTAGAAGACACATGGTATGTATTCCCCGAAAACTGTCTGTTTTCGGTCACAAAAATATCGCTTGCCACAGAAGAAATTTTTAACGAAATTTGGCGGCAGAGAAATGAGAAAAGACAAAAGGAGATTTCTTTATGAATATAAGAGATGATTTGCTTGAAATACTTAAAGATTATACCGACGGAAGAATTACGCAGGTAAACCCCGACGACGTTATGACATCTGACCTGGGGCTTAATTCTTTTGAGCTTTTTGACCTAATCTGTATTATAGAAGAAAAATACGATATAAGCATACCCGATAAAATGCTGCCAAAGCTCATTACCGTCAAAGATGTTGTCGAATATCTTGAGTCGGTTATCAAATAATTGGGGAGAGAGAATATGAAAACAAAGGTTAAATATAAAAAATACGCACAGTTTCCCGATATAGATACGCTTAAAGAGATAGTTCTTTTCGGTGCGGAGCAGGGCAAAGACAAAAAGCAGTTTATGTTTTATAACTTTGACGGCGAAGTAGAGACTAAGACTTTTAATCAGGTTTTTCACGATGTTAAGGGTCTCGGTCAGTACCTTTATAAGCTCGGCCTCAGGGGCAAAAAGGTTGCCGTGCTCAGCGAAAACAGCTATTACTGGATAGCTTGCTACTATTCAATCATAACAGGCAAAATGACGTCTATTCCGCTTGACCCGAAGCTTCCGTATGATGAGCTCACCGAGCTTATGGTCAGAAGCGGCTGTGACGCAATATATTACAGCGATGAGTACACTCCGGCTGTTGAAATGATGAAGAATGATCCGGAGGTCAAAATCACGGAATATATAAAAATAGAAGATTTTTATTCTCTCATAGACGAGGGCTACAAGGCTCTTGAAAGCGGTGAAGAAGATTATCTTAAAGACGAAGTATTGCCGGATGATTTGGCGTTTATAGTTTATACCTCCGGCACAACAGGCAAAAGCAAGGGCGTTATGCTCACTCAAAATAACGTTGCTTCCGACACAGTCGCGTCATGCCGTGCCATGACGGGCGGCCATGCAATCGGATTTTTGCCGCTTCATCACGCCTTTTCATGGGTCGGCGCGCTGTTCTCTGGCTGTCTTCTTACAGAGTGGGGCTTTATTTGCCGCAGTCTTAAAGATATTCAAAAAGATATGCTCACTTATCATCCGCAGAATTTTTCCGCCGTTCCGCTTGCGGTTGAAACAATATATAAAAAGATTTGGTTCACCGCCAAAAAGACGGGCAGAGACAAAATTCTCGCCAAAGGACTTAAAATCAGCAACACTCTTATGAAACTCGGTATAGATAAGAGAAGAAAGATTTTTTCCGAAATTATCAAAAATCTCGGCGGCGAGCTTGAGATAATAGTTTGCGGCGGAGCTTATCTTGACGAAAAATACGAAAAAGGAATGTACGATTTCGGCATACAGATAATCAACGGCTACGGAATTACCGAGTGTTCACCTGCGGTTACCTGCAACAGACTTGACAACTTCAAATTCGGCAGCGCGGGAATACCGCTTGCCTGCAATGAAATAAAAATCAACGAGCCCGATGAAGAGGGCGTCGGCGAAATATACGTCAAAGGCACAAATGTCATGAAGGGTTATTATAACGACCCCGAGGCAACTGCTGCGGCATTTGACGGCGATTGGTTCAAGACGGGCGACTACGGCTATATTGACGAGGACGGCTTCCTTTTCTTCAGAGGGCGCAAAAAGAACCTCATTGTCCTCAGCAACGGCAAAAACGTTTCACCCGAAGAGATAGAGGATAAGCTCTCTACAATCGAATATGTTAAAGAGGTCGTTGTGTATGACGAGGGCGGCTACATAACCGCCGAGTTCTTCCTTGACACTGTCGGAACTCCCGATGCAAAAGACAGAATTAAGAACGATGTCAACGTAATTAACAAAAATATGCCGCTTTATAAGCAGGTCTCAAAAGTTAAAACGCGCGACACCGAGTTCCCCAAAACGACAACCCTCAAAATTTTGAGAAATTACAAAGATTAACCAAAAAGGCAGCCAAACGGCTGCCTTTTGCTGTGCGTTAAAATATAATTTATCAAATAGAAATATTTTTGATTTTGGTGGACGTGAAGTCTGTATTGCCTTCGGTATAAAACTCATAATTGCCGTCATATTTTTTGCATATTTCTTTAATGATTATTGAGCCGTAGCCGTGATTTTGGTCGGCCTTTTTAGGCTTGTTATCACTGTTGAATGCGTTGTGAGTTTTTATTAAAATATAATCGTTTTCAATGCTTATATCAATATCGGATTTTTTATCAATGCCTGACTTCTCGGCGGCGTTTATAGAGTTATCAATCAGATTGTTGAGCAATCTGCAAAGGTCAAATTCGGCAATCTTGACTGTCGATTGTTCGTCGATATTTACGTTGAGTTCAACATTTTTGTCAGTAGCCGATTGTTGCTTAATGTAGATAATTGTGCTGATGATTTCGTTTGAACATATTGAATTTTTGCTCGCTCCAAAAACCGAATCGCTTGTTTTGTTAAGAATTTCAAGAGCTTTATCCGGTTTTCCGATTTCGATAAATCCCGTTGCGGTTGTGAGCAGGTTGTTCAAATCGTGCTTGATTTTTCGAAGTTCTTTCTTTTCTTCGTTCAGCATAATTGTCTGTTGATAGGTCAATGTGTTTAAAAGTATTTGCTTTTCGTTTTCAATATTTTTGTGCTCGATTTTATCAATATAATCAACCAAGAAAAGAATTCCTACACATGTAATAAGACAAATCGCCGCTACAATATATGAAGTATTTCTGATTTTTATATAGGCGGGTCCGTTCATGGCGTCACTGCCGAGGGACTGTGCAATTGATGCATAGGACAGAAAGTATATCAAGTTAACGAGCGGAACAGCCAAGAAGAAAAACGACTTGTTAGTTGTTATTTTCCCCTTTGAAGTTATTTTACTCTTTACAAGCTTAATTATAAACGCAAAGAAAAAAGAGACTAAAATCAGTGTAACCGAATATATAACGAGAGGAATTGACGGAATTGTCGTTGAAACAAAGTATGAGTAGGGATACCCCATGGCTGTTATAAATTGAATAGCTATAACGGGCGAAACCAAATTTGTAACAGCAACCAGAACTCCCGTAAAAATTTTTTCAAAGACCGACCCTTTGCAAGTGAGAAATATAATTCCGATTTCAATAGCGAGAAAAATTACATAAATCAATATCTCATTCCACTTTTTCGTAAGTGTTAATGAAATCATACTCCACAACATTCCGAACCCGATTACGCATATAAACGTGACAAAACTGTTTTTCTTATCTTTCAGCGAGGCGTGAATAATGTTATATGCCGACAGGTGACGGGCAAAGTGCATCAGCGCGGTGAGTGAGAAAAAATTTGTCATATCGACAATATCCATGTTAAACATCCTTTATAAGTTTATAATATAGTTTTTATAATAAGAGATTATATCCTTATATCTTTTCGGAGGTATGGGGATTTTTATTTCGTCCGAAATAATAAAACAATGCGGTTCATAGCCTTGTACGGCGTTCATGTTCACAACATAGCATTTATGGCATTGATAAAAAAACGGAGGCAGCTTTTTAACAAATTTTTTTAATGTGGAGTAAACGGTTATAGCGTTGCCGTCCGCACAGTGAATCATCAGGTTGTTTTTGATAGTCTCTATGTATAAAACAGATTGAAAGTCGAGAGTGTAATTTTTCTTTCTGTATGAGACGGTTTCAAGATTCAAATTGTTTTTTGTAACCGCATTTATTGATCTTTTTATTGCACGCAAAAGCTGCTCATCGGTCATTTTAGACTTCAGCATATAATAGCAGCAGTCTATTTCAGAGAGGTTTTCCGTTTCTGTCGGGAATCCCGTCATAATAACAAAAGAAATATTGCCGAATTCATGCTGATGTTCAATCAGCCAATTAACGGAGTTGATACCGTTTACCATGATGTCAAGAAAGACAATATCCGGCTTGTCACAGGTAATATGTTCATAAAGCTTGTCAATAGAAGAAAGGCATGCGATTTCAAAATCCAAACCGATATTTTCTTGAATTGTTTTTTGAATTTTGAAAGAAATCAGCTCACGATATGATTCTTCGTCATCGCATATCACAATTTTCAGCATAATATACCACCCCCGGTTCTGTGATATAAATTATAATACAAATTAACTTAGCATAGCAAAGTTATTCATCACGCAAAAACGGTTATATACCACGCTCATATTGAAAAAAGAATTGTGCGGTTTTATAATCAAACAGAAAAATTAACAGCTCGCAAAATAATTATACATTTATTTTGCTTGTTTATCAATCTTATACATAAAATGAATAAAATATATCAAAAAGCGAAAATGCTACAATAATAAAGCATAATTAAAATTATTTCAAATTGCAAAACGACATCCGTTAAATTCATTACAGCATTATATATTACTTTAAAAAGACTAAATTTTAGTGCTTTATACATCAATAATTAAAAGAGGGGATTTGATTGAAGAAAATTACAGTATTTTTGATAATGCTTGTTTTAATGCTGCCTTATACAATATCGGCATATGCAGATAACTATGAGGTAAGTGCAGACAATGTCAAAGCGGCAATCGAAGAAGAGACGGAGATAGCAGTTAAATTGAATAGCAACAAGGGGTTAATGGGGTTTAAAATAAATGTTAGCTATTTGCCGGATCAAATTGATGTTATTGCTGTAAAAAAAGGTGATTTTACCGACAAAGGCAATTTTAACACCAATTTCGGGCTTCGAGATACCGGCTTTGACGTGATCTGGAACAGTGCAGATAATGTTGCTGATGACGGAACACTATTTATTCTTACTGTCAAGTTAAAAAATGCAGTGAAGGATAAGGCTGTGATTAAGCTGGATTACAGCAAACCGGATACTTTTGACGCTGCGTGGAATGATGTCCCTCTTGTATGTCATGATATAACCGTGACTAAGACAGAGACAAGTACAGCCGAGAAGATTGAACAGGATAACACGGTTAAGGCAACAGAATCATTGAGCCCGGTTTTGCCGAGTGACGATAAGATTGTTGAAATTTATAAAGAATCGTTAAAAACGCTGAAGTATAAAACTGTTTATGAGGCGGCGGCTTATGATGACTTTATAAAGATGATAAATGATAAGCTTTCCGAGGCAGCCGGAACAGAGAGTTACACATGGGTTTCAGGATATGACTCTGTTGTTCGGCTTTATGAACAAGCGTATGAAAATCTGTTCTTCGCAACCATTACCGGTGAGATGGACAGCAGCGAGGTAAGCAGTGCCGTTCAGGAGGTAATGAAAAAAATGGGTATATCCTCAGTGTCGGATATACCAAAGGAAAAAGAAGAAAAGTTTGTAAAAGAGGTTCAAAAAAAGCTCAATAAGCTTAACCGTAATATGCCGGATGTTGAAAATGAAGTTGACACAGATGAAGCAGCGAAGCTTTTTAAACAGGCATACGGTTTGGCAAATAACGGTGTTCCGCCAAAGGTCGAGGTCAGCGAAAAAGATAATAGACGGATCATCATTATCTCGGCAGTTGCCGCAGCTGCGGTTGTAGTAGGTGTGGCAGCGATTATCATATATAAAAAGAAACTAAAAAATAATGAGGAGGAAAACACAAAATGAAGAAAAGAATTTTATCATTGCTTCTTATGATAGTAATGATCGTTTCAATCATACCGATCGGAACATTTTCGGCGAGCGCGGCCAATCAAGCTACAAGTTTTGTGCCGAGATTGTCTGCACCGAGCAAATCTGGATGGTATGCTAATTACAATAGGAATAATTGTGTAGGTTATGCAAAAGCAAGAGCTTCGGAAATATTGGGATATTACCCAAGCTTCCATGGAGATGGAGGTAAATGCTATACAAACGGAAGTGCAAATTATCCAAAATCATATAATGTACCAAAGGTTGGAGCCCTTGCATGTTCGAATAAACATATAGCTGTTGTTGAAGAAGTTGGAAGTAACTACATTATTGTGTCAGAAGGTAATTATTATACGTATAATTCAGATACGATGTATAATGCAGTTGGTGCAACTGTAGATGGAAAGGGAACATGGTTTAACAATAGAAGATTAAACACAACTAACGGAGTTCCTTCTAAATTTGGAGGAAGTTGGTATGGATATATTTACCTTATTGATGTTGGAGATACACCAATTAATAACAGCAACTCCGGAGGCGGCAGTTCATCGGGAGATAGCAACTATATCAACACCTCAGATAGCAAACAAAAAGGCAGACATATCTGCCATGTTTCAAGCGGTGTAAATTTCAGAAGCGGAGCAGGCACACAAAACAGTAAAATAGGATTGGTTGGTAACGGAGCCGTAATTGATGTTACAGAGACGCATTACAACTGGGGAAAATGTACTTACGGCGGAAAAACAGGCTGGGTATGTCTTGACTATTTTAGCTATCAGCCGATTGTTAAGCCGTCTGTTCCTGTCGGCTTAAATGTTGCAGAAACAGATGCAGCACAAGGCAAAGTCGTCAGATTCAGTTGGAACAATGTTGAGAACGCCGACGGATATAAGGTATCTGTTCGCGGTGCGGAAACAATAAATGATATTGATGTAGGCAATCGTAATTTTTATGATTGCAAACTCTCAAATGTAGGTGTATATCAGATATATGTAAAGGCTTACAATTCTGCGGGTGAGAGCAATTATTCTTCGGAATATAAATCGTGTGTTTCTCATGCGCCGTCAAAGGTAACTTTTGTTGACTGGGACGGAAGAGAAATTGATGTTCAGACTGTAAATTACGGAAGCAGTGCCACTGCTCCGGCTGAAGCACCGTCAAGAGAAGGCTATACCTTCAACGGCTGGAAAGGCTCATACTATAACGTAACTTCTGACAGAACAATAACCGCAACATATAAAATAATTACATATACCGTCAACTTTTTAGACAGAGACGGTAATACAATAAAAGAACAAAAAGTTGATTATCACAATGATGCAACCCCGCCCGAAGATAAACGTGTTCCTGACGGGTACGAGTTCTTAGGCTGGAGCAGTGAGGCATATAAAAATGTATTTACAACTGCATCCGATAAGGTAATCAATGTCAGCGGAATATATAAATACGGAAATGACAATTTACCGATTACTTGCACAATTACAGGGGTAAATTGTGAATCCGAAGGCTACAGCGTTACAATAAACCTCTCGAACTATGATAAAAAAACAACCAACGGCAGAGCGATTGTAACATTAAAAACCTCAAGCGGCAAGTTGGTAGCAATGAGTGAGTCTGAAGCTTTCAGTATTGCTAAAAACGGTAGCAGAACCCAAACTGTATTTATTCCGAGTGAAAAATCCGGAAGTAAGATTGAAGTAATAATTGTTGACAGTTATTCATCGGGTGTTCCTGTTTCTCTTTCAAAATCATATGATATCAGCGGACAGAAGAGATGGACTTTCTGGGAAGAATATTCCGGCGGCGCAGACTATATTGATCAGTTCAAAAAAGACCATCCGAACTATGATGTCGAAACAAAAACGCAATACCGCTATAAAAATAAAGAGTTCGGCACCAGTAATACTGAAACAAAGTCTAATGCCACAAATGAACCGGTATGGAATTACAGCGGCAGGAGCGAGACATTGTTAAGAAGCTGGTCGAATTTTTCGTGGGACTATATAAAAGGCTATGACAATACATCCGGAAGAAGAGAAGTTAAAACTCAGTCTGCCATTTACTCTTATAATTACAAAAATCAATGGTCATACAATCGTTGGACAGGATTATATAAAGGCTCCAGAAGATACGGACCTTGGGAATCCTCAATTTCCGCTTGTTACAATCGTACATTTGAAAGTACCGGATGGATGGATTACCCCTATGGCGCATCTGGAACAAGCTCTACCGGAGCTCAAATTTACGGAAATTATTGGTACAACCAAGCAACCCAGTCGGTCATATCAAGCGCAAATTACGGAACGCAATATTCTTACAGAGATTATTCTTATACATATAATTTCTGGAGATGGCCGTTTAATTGGACGGAGTGGTCAGATGATGTTGCCATTGAAAGTGCAGATAAAAGAGTTGAAACGAGGCAGGTCTTCAGATATAACAATACCGACCAAATAAATGAAGACAATGACGGTAAAATATATGATCTCAATGATTACATTACAACAAAAGTTGATGAAAAATTTGCCGGCAAGCAGATTACTGTTTTCATTTATAAATTTGACGGAGCATCGGATTACACAAATGAATTTATAGGACAAACAGAAATAAATTCTGACGGTACATATTCGGTAGGTAATTTTAAACTTCGCGAGGAACCGACGATAAAATCGGGCGATTACACAATTGCAATAGCTATTGAAGGCACATCGGATCGTATTATTGTCGGCAAAATTGAGGCACCTAATCCGGAGTATACTGTTGTATATTATGATTCGGATGAAAGTAAAATTTTGAGTGAACAAAAGGTTGCAGAGGGTGGATATGCTGTTGTGCCTCAAACTCCCGAAAAAGAAGGGTACGATTTTATCGGCTGGAGCAGAACAAATATAAACGTCAAAGAGAATATGGAAATTTATCCGATGTATGTTAAAAAGCAGTTTAGCTTTATATTTGTAGACTGGGAAAATCAAGTTATTGAAGCGAAAAAATTTGAATATGGCGATAAGCTTGATGCACCTGCATATGCCGATGTTGAGGGATATAATTTTAACGGCTGGGATGCAATTAACGATGGTACGTTTGTTGTTACATCAGATATGGTCGTCACCGCAGAATATGAGAAAAAACAGTTCTCGGTAAAATTCTATGATTTTGATAATAATGAAATATCGCCTCAGGTCGTTTCTTTTGATTCATCTGCAGTTGCTCCTCCTGATGCAGGAACTTCTGATGATGATAAGATTTTTGCCGGTTGGCAGACAGATGATTTTGTAAATGTAAAGCATGATGCATATGTATATCCTGCATATTATTATGCAGATACAGCCGAAATTCCGACGGCAAACTATGAGAGCGGAGAATATGAAAATGAAATAAAACTTTCACTTTCAACAAGTGACGAAAAAGATATTATTTATTATATTCTCAGTGATAACCCTGACGAAGAACTGTTATATACAGACCCGATAACTATAGACAAGACTTGCACAGTAACATTCTATTCAACGGGATTTTCTAAAAATAACAGCGAGCTTAAAACAAATTATTATTGCATTAACAATGAAGACACCATGACAGACTGGATGCCGTCTGCAGAGGTTCCGTCTAATGTTACAGAAAATGCGGATAGATATAATTTTGAAACTGCAATGGGTTATAAATACAAAAATACAATGTCTACGTCTAGTTTGTCTGAACTTGAAAAGCTCACTGCCGATGGCTGGGAAATAAGCGACTACAGCGAGTTTGAATATACACAATGGCAGGATGAAGTAATAGAAAATGATGAAGATTTAATTGATTTTGCTGTTGAAAATAAAGGACAGCAAGAAGACGGTGACAATGCCAATGTTTACCGTTATAATCACTTTAAGTATATTGACTCGGATAATAATGTTAAATATGCCGCAAGTCCTGTAGAAGGTTATGATTGCACTGAAGAAACTTTATTCCTTCCGTGTGATGACAATATCTCGTTGAGCATGAAATTTGACTCGTCATCCAATCCGTATTATGTTGACAAGGCGGGTATAAATTGGTTCAATAAAGAGCCTTGGAACGTACAATATCGTTCAAAACACAAGACTGCAAATCTATATAAATGGACTGATTGGACAACAACTGCACCGAGTGACGAACGAGAATATGTTTCGCAGGAACTTACCAGATATTCAAATAAGAATTATCATATTGCAACTGTATATTCACTCGATAACGAAATAGTCACTATGTTTGTTCAGGACGGAAAGACCGTAGATGTATCAAAAGTTAACAGTATTTACGGATATGATTTTAAAGGATTATATTCAGATGATGAAAGAACGGTTGCTTTTTCTGAAACAACACCCATAACAGAAAGTGTGGTTCTTTATGCTAAATATGCTGCACATAAGTTTACGGTAAGATTCCTTTTGCCGTCCGGTGTTGAATTAAGCAGACAAAAAGTTGAATATCTTAATGCGGCTGTTGACCCGGGTGCAATAGAAGTTGAAGGCTTTGTATTCGGTGGTTGGGATAATGACTTTAGCTGTATCACAAAAAATACAGATATAGTAGGAAGATATTTTAAAGAATCCGAATATGCAAGAATAAGTTTGAACAGATCATCTGTTTCAATGTTCACAGGTACATACTATAATCTTATTGCAACAATTACACCAAACGAAAATTTCGATAAGGTAGTTCAGTGGTCATCGAGTGACACAACTGTAGCCTCGGTAGATGCAAATGGTAAGGTTACTGCTCTCAAAGGCGGAACGGCTGTTATAAAGGCAAAACTTGCAGAAAATAATGAATATGCTCTTTGTACAGTAACTGTACAGGCAGATCTTAATGCGAAACTGTTTCTTAAAGACAGCTCAAGCTTGAATTATGACGGTTATGGATATCTTAGAAGAATCCCGTTGGAAACAAGCGTTGAAAAAGTGAAAGAAGAATTCGTTAATGAAAGCATTGAGTTTTATAGCAGTAACGGAACAAAATTGAGCGACAGCAGTTTGGTCGGAACAGGCACTGTTATAAAACTTATGGACGGAGCATCTGTTGCGGATTCGGTAAGCGTAATTGTTACCGGCGATGTTGACGGTAACGGCAAATGTAATCTTAGAGATTCAACTCATATTATGAAGTATTTGCTTGAAACCGAAGAGTTTGTTCCCTATCAAATAGGTGCATCGGATGTTAACGGCGACGGTTTTGTCAATAATAAAGATGCTGCCTTGATTGCTCGTTTTACTGCAGGCGTCGTTGACCAAATTAATGGTTAATTAAAATCGTAATGCCGCACATTTTGTGCGGCATTATACCTAAAAGGAGTGGAAAGTGTGAAGAGGTTTGTTCACAGTTTAATTTCGGTTATAATTGTTATTTTGCTGATATTCGGTGTTTCTATGTCCGTATTTGGCGCAGCTTCGGCATCTGTAAAAATGGATAGTATAAAAGCTGAGGCTGGTCAGAAGGTTTCAATGCCTGTATATATTAAAAATAATCCGGGCTTTTGCGGCATGAAAATAACAATAAACTATGATAAAAGTTTAGAAGTTATTTCGGTTGAAAAAGGAAGTGTTTTTACCTACGGCAATTTTATTCAAAACGCTGTTTACAGCAAAAATAACAGCTTTGATGTTGTATGGAACAGCAGTACAGAAAACAAAGCAAACGGTGTAATGTTTACCGTAACGTTCAAATTGCCTGATGATGCTGCCGGAGATTACAACATTAAAATATCATATGATAAGGATAACACCTTCAATGCAAAATACGAAGATGTAACATTTAACTGCGGAGAAGCGGTCATATCAACTCCTCAAAAAGAAATTACAGATGAAACTATTTCAATCTATAAAAAAATAGTTGATTTCTTTAAAAAGATAATCGATTTTATAAGAAGCCTGTTTAAATAAGAGGTGTGTATATGAAAAATATAGCTAAAAGGTTTTTGTCTGCAGCGATTGCAATTATAATACTTATTGGTTTGTCGCCTGTAAATTCATTTAAAATTAAATCAAGCGCGGCGGAAGAAACGACTCTAAGCGGAACCTGCGGCAAAAATGTTACATATTCTTTAAATGAAAACACAGGCGTATTAACAATAAGCGGAACGGGGAAAATGGCTGATTATTCAGATGATTCACATTCACCGTTTTATAAAAATAAAAAAATCAAAAAGGTAATTATAGAAGACGGTGTAACAAGCATAAGCTTTTCTGCATTTAAAGGTTGCAGTAGTTTGACAAGTGTAACAATTTCCGAAGGAGTAAGATTCATAGACGGTTCTGCCTTTGAAAATTGTAGCAGCTTAACAAGCATAACGATTTCCGAAGGAGTAAGAATCATAGGCAGCTCTGCCTTTGAAGGTTGCAAAAGCTTGACAAGCATAACAATTCCTAAAAGTGTAGTAGGTATAGGCTATTCTGCATTTGAAGGTTGCAGTAGTTTGACGAGTGTAACGATTCCCGAAGGAGTAAAAACCATAGAATGTCATACATTTTCCGGTTGCAGCAGCTTGACAAGTATAGTAATTCCCGAAGGGGTAACAAGTATAGGCTTCGATGCTTTTTATAATTGCAGTAGCTTGGTAAGTATAACAATTCCCGACGGGGTAACGAGCATAGGCAGCGGTACTTTTTATAATTGCAGCAGCTTGGTAAGTATAACAATTCCCGACGGGGTAACGAGCATAGGCTTCGATGCTTTTTATAATTGCAGTAGCTTGACAAGCATAACAATTCCCGAGGGAGTAACAAGTATAGGCAGTGATGCATTTTTGTATGTAAATAACATTATATACAACGGTTCACTGTCAGGTTCACCATGGGGAGCAAAGTGCATTAACGGATATATAGAAGATGGTCTTGTATACAAAGACAGTTCAAAAAAAGAACTTCTCGGCTGCTCGTCTTCAAGAACAGAAAGCGTGTCAATCCCAAACAGTGTGAAAAAAATAGGCGACCGTGCATTTTATAATTGCAGCAACTTGGTAAGTATAACAATTCCCGAAAGTGTCAAAAACATGGGCTTTCAGGCTTTTTGGATGGTTAATAATATTATATACAATCACACAAACTCAGAAGCTAGAGCAAAGTGTATTAACGGATATATAGAAGATGGTCTTGTATATAAAGACAGTTCTAAAAAAGAACTTCTCGGCTGTTCGTCTTCAAGAACTGGAAGTGTGTCAATCCCAAACAGTGTGGAAAAAATAGGCGATTATGCATTTTATAATTGCAGTAGTTTGACAAGCATAACAATCCCCGACGGGGTAACGAGCATAGGCAGCGATGCTTTTTATAATTGCAGTAAATGGACAAGTGTAACAATTCCGAAAAATGTAATAAGCATAAGCTTTTCTGCATTTAAAGGTTGCAGTAGTTTGACGAGTATAACGATTCCGGAAGGAGTAACAAGTATAGGCAAAGCTGCATTTTCTGGTTGCAGCAGCTTGACAAGTATAACGATTCCGGAAGGAGTAACAAGCATAAACGAGAGCGTATTTTCAGGGTGCAGAAGCTTGACAAGTGTAACGATTCCCGAAGGAGTAACAAGTATAGGCAAAACTGCATTTTACGATTGCAGCAGCTTGACAAGTGTAACGATTCCCGAAGGAGTAACAAGTATAGGCGACTCTGCATTTTCTGGTTGCAACAGCTTGACGAGTATAGCAATTCCCGAAGGGGTAAAAAGCATAGGCTATTCTGCATTTTATGGTTGCATCAGCTTGACAAGTATAGTGATTCCCGAAGGGGTAACAAGCATAAGCTATCAGGCTTTTTATAATTGCAGCAGCTTGACAAGTATAACGATTCCCAAAGGAGTAACAAAAATATATAATTGCACATTTTATAATTGTAGTAATTTGACAAGCATAACGATTCCGGAGGGAGTAACAAGCATAGGCAATTATGCATTTTTTGGTTGCAGCAGCTTGACAAGCATAGCGATTCCCAAGGGAGTAACAAATATAGGCGACTCTGCATTGTCCGGTTGCAGCAGCTTGACAAGTATAACGATTCCCAAGGGAGTAACAAATATAGGCGACTCTGTTTTTTATGGTTGCAGCAGCTTGACAAGCATAACGATTCCGGAAGGCGTAACAAACATAGGCAATTATGTATTTTATGGTTGCAGCAGTTTGACAAGCATAACGATTCCGGAAGGCGTAACAAACATAGGCAATTATGTATTTTATGGTTGCAGCAGTTTGACAAGCATAACGATTCCGGAAGGCGTAACAAACATAGGCAATTATGTATTTT
>ERZ780226.1298-NODE-1298-length-19854-cov-3.868832_pt1 | contig 19854 bp, 21 predicted proteins | sample MGYA00511165_ERZ780226 | MGnify/ENA primary metagenome ERZ780226 (study PRJEB29588, sample SAMEA2152373) | human gut metagenome | biome: human gut; feature: human-associated habitat; material: faeces | place: Denmark | collected 2008/2010 ...
TTATAGAGGTGGAATCAACTTTTTATGAATGAAGATATTATATACGGAAGAAATTCAGTAATTGAAGCTCTTGAATCAGGCCATACGATGGATAAAATTCTGATTCAGGATGGACTCCGTCACTCTCATATCGGGTTAATACGAAATCTCGCAAAGGAACGCGGTATTGTTTATCAGTTCGTCGATAAACGTAAGCTCGACAGAATGACAGACGGCGAAAACCATCAAGGCGTTGTTGCGCTTGCGGCCGCCCATAAGTATGCAGAGTTAAGCGACATTCTCGCCGCGGCAAGAGCAAAGAACGAACCGCCGTTTATTATAATAGCAGACGGAATAACCGACCCTCACAACCTCGGAAGCATAATCAGAACCGCAAACGCCTCAGGCGCACACGGCGTGGTTATTCCCAAAAACAGAAGTGTCTCTTTAAACTCGGTTGTGGCTAAGGTTTCGGCCGGTGCGGTTGAATACACACCTGTCGCGAGGGTAACAAATATTGCTCAGACACTTGACCTTCTGAAAAAGGAAGGACTTTGGATTGCCGGAACGGCTCTTGAAGCAGAGGAATATTGCTATCAGAGTGATTTAACCGGTCCGCTCGGAATCGTTATCGGAAGCGAGGGCGAAGGAATGAGCCGAATTGTACGCGAGCATTGTGATTTTCTGATTAAGATTCCAATGCTCGGTCAGATTGAATCATTAAACGCCTCGGTTGCGGCAGGAGTTTTAATGTATGAAGCGGTAAGACAGCGTAATAAATTGACAGGAGATAAAAAATGAGACTTTTAGCAATAGGTGACATAAACGGCGAAAGCGGCAGGGAATTTGTCTATAATAACCTCAGCAGGATTTTGAGCCGATACAAGATTGACTTCTGCGTTGCTAACGCAGAGAATTCGGCTGAGCCAAACGGTATAACACATAACATCGCAAACACTCTTATACAATGCGGCGTTGATGTCATCACTATGGGAAATCACACCTATGACAATAAGGAGTCTGCCTCTGTGCTGGAAGATAACAGCCGCGTTATACGCCCATTAAACTTCCCGCCCGAAGCAGAGGGTATGGGCTACACAATATGCGACCTCGGGAATGTTCGTGTCGCCGTCATAAATGCGTCAGGCCGAATCAATATGACCCCTGTTGACTGTCCTTTTTCAGCGGTAGAAAGGCTCTTGCCTAAGCTCGACGCCGAGGTAATTGTAATAGACTTTCACGCAGATGCCACAAGTGAGAAGATAGCCTTTGCCAACTTCCTCGACGGAAGGGTCAGCGCGGTTTTCGGCACACATACCCATGTACAGACCGCTGACGAGAGGATTCTCCCGAACGGCACAGGATTCATTTGCGATTTGGGTATGACCGGGGTTGAAGATTCCGTTCTCGGCGTCAAGAAGGAAATTATAATCGAGCATATGCGAATGCCCGTCAAACGTGTACGTTTTGAAAAGGCACAGGGTGAAGCGTGGTTTCACGCCTGCATATTCGATATAGATGAAAAAAGCGGTAAAACAACCGCGGTTGAGCGGCTTCGCTTCAACCGCCTTTGATGCAGACAGGAGACCAATATGAGTTTTTATGAATATAATTGTGATGACAGAATGTATTTAAAGTCTACACTTATGCCGGACTCTGAGATTTCGTACGGCTTTACCTCCGCCCTCGGCGGGGTAAGCCACGGGAAAATCACCGGTCTGAATTTAGGTTTCAGAGTTCATGATGATGAGACTTCGGTCAGAGAAAATTATCGGCTTCTTTCAAATGACCTCGGCATAGACTTAAACCGTACCGTCCTTGCAAAACAGACGCATACAGACAACATAAGAATAGTCACCGAAGCCGATTGCGGCAAGGGAATCGTCCGCACAAGCGACATTAAGGATACCGACGGACTTATTACTAATATTCCCTCAATCGCGCTTATTGTTTTTTCTGCTGACTGTGTTCCGATTCTGTTTTTTGACCCAAAAAACAGCGTTGTTGCCGCTGTACATTCAGGTTGGCGCGGTACAGTCAAAAAAATCGCGGCACGATGCGTGGATATTATGAGTAATACTTTTAAATGTAATCCTAAGGATATTCTTGTTGCTGTCGGCCCGTCAATCGGCCCGTGTTGTTTTGAATTCGGAAGCGATGCCCCGGATTATTTTGACGAAAAATATCGGAAGAAGCTGCAAAGCGGCAAGTTTATGATAGACCTGCCCCATATGATTTCGGACACACTTACCGAAAGAGGAATTCCCGGCGAAAACATTGATATAAGCAGTGTTTGTACTGTTTGTAACAGCGATAAATATTATTCATACCGGGCACATAAAGAGCACACCGGTCGGCAAGGTGCGGTAATAATGCTTAAAGGCTGATGATATTATGAGAAAGATAATACATTTGGATATGGACGCATTTTTCGCTTCAATCGAAGAACGCGATAACCCCGAGCTTAAAAATAAACCCGTAATTGTCGGTGCGCCTCCCGGTACGCGCGGGGTCGTTTCGACCTGCAACTACCTTGCCCGAAAGTTTGGGGTTCACTCTGCAATGAGCAGCAGAGAGGCATACCAAAGATGCCCTGATGCTGTTTTTGTCAACCCGCATTTTTCAAAGTATAAAGAAGCGTCAAGCGAAGTGCATAAAATTATGTCACAGTACACGGATATGATTGAATTTGTATCTCTTGATGAGGGATATATGGACGTGACAGGAAGCGAGCTTCTTTTCGGCTCGGCCGAGAAAATAGCAAGGGAACTCAAAGAGCTTGTATTTAAAACTGTCGGTGTGACCTGCTCTGTTGGGGTCGGATATTCAATGATGAGCGCAAAATGCGCAAGTGAAGAAAAGAAGCCTAACGGTTTTTTTGTCATATCCTCACCCGAAGAATTTTGTGAATTAATGCACCCGAGAAGCGTTCGCGAGCTTTACGGAATAGGCGGAAAGACCGCAGAGAGACTTTTTTCTATGGGCATCAAGACCATAGGTCAGCTTGCAAATCAGCCGCCCGAACGTTTAAGGCATCTCGGTCCGTCCGGAGAAGAGCTTATAAAACACGCAAGGGGAATAGACAGCCGTAAGGTCACGGCTAACTCGACCCCAAAATCGATAGGCAGAGAAACAACATTTTTAAAAGATACCTTAGATAAAAACCTATTATATGATACTCTGCTTCTGCTTTCAGAGGATGTTAGCTATCGGCTCTATCTACGCGGCCTATGGTGCAAGACTGTCACTCTTAAAATAAAATTTTCCGATATGAAGAGTATCACCCGCGCCCAATCCGGTCGTTATCTTAAAAATTCTGATGAAATATATAAAGCCGCCAAAGAAATACTTGACTGTCAAAGCCTAACCAAACCGGTTCGGCTGATTGGCGTAACGGGTTCAAATCTGACCGACAAGGCATATGTTCAGCTTTCGTTTGACGATTCGGATTTGGCTGAAAACAATGTTCTTGGGAATACAATATTTAACATCAAACAAAGATTCGGCAGGGAAAAGCTTAAAACCGCAAAGGAAATCGTCGCTGAAGCACATCTCGCCGATGAATACAATAAATCTAAAAATATGAAATGAGGTAGAAAAAATGAGACTTGATAAATATTTAAAGGTTTCTCGCCTGATAAAGCGAAGAACTGTTGCAAACGAAGCCTGTGACAGCGGACGAGTCACCGTAAACGGAAAGGTTGCACGCGCGTCATATGACATAAAGGTCGGTGACGAAATAACAATCACCTTTGGTGCTAAACCCCTCTCTGTCAAAGTCCTCGAAGTAAAGGATACCGCTTTTAAGGATGCGGCCCGCACAATGTACGAGGTTATTTAAAGAATTTTTAAAATGGGTGATTACCATACGGTAATCACCCATTTTAATTATTTTTTAGGATTCACTATATCTCTCCAGCCTAAATCGCCGCGATCGATTCCCATAATAAGAACCTCAGCAGTGGCAACATTTGTTGCCAGTGGTATATTATGCACATCACAAAGTCTGAAAATCGAATTAACATCAGGTTCATGCGGCTGTGCGGTAAGAGGGTCACGGAAAAACAAAACAGCATCAATTTCATTGTAGGCGATTCTCGCACCTATCTGTTGATCGCCGCCCTCGGGACCCGGCAAAAATTTTTTTATAGGTAAACCGGTTGCATCCTCAACCACATTACCTGTTGTTCCTGTTGCAAATAACTTATGCTGTTTTAGTATAGCACTATACGCAATACAAAAATCAACCATAAGTTCCTTTTTCTTATCATGTGCAATTAATGCGATGTTCATTGTAACCTCCACCCTTTTCTATATAATTAAACGCTTTATAATAAACAAATCTATTGGTTCTGTTAGAAAAAGCATTTTACTCATCATAGATACATTTTACCATAAAAATAACTAAAAGTCAAAGATATTTTTATAAATTTTTGGCTTTTTTATAAAAAACTTTCAAGTAACACTATAATGTACCGTTTCCCTCTGATGAATCAGTCTTAGGAGGTTCAGCGTCCGGCTGCTTTCCCTTCGGTTGATTTGACGGAGAATTCGACGTACTTCCGCTGTTTTTTGACTTATTTGAGGACTTCTCGGATGACGTTCCCGAGCTTCCGGCATTTCCGTTCGTCCTTTCATTTGCCTTTCCTGATATTGCCTTTGCATTCTCGGCTTCTTCTTTTTTCTCGCTGTCGACGGTTTTGTCATCCGCCTTAAACGTTCCATCTTTTATCTGCATATAAGCGTCAAAAACCTCGCGTGCAACCGCCGCCGGAAAGCCGCTGTTTGCGCCATGCTCTATAATAACCGCAATAACAATCTCCGGGTCATCATACGGAGCAAACCCGACAAACAAAACATTATCCGCACCGCCGGGAACCTCAGCAGTACCCGTTTTACCCGCCGCTTTATATTTGGCGCTCGCAAAGGCGGATGATGCCGTTCCCGATGAAACAACCCTCCTCATTCCGTCTGTAACCGCCTGATACGTTGCATCCGATATTGGGTTGTCAGCCAAAATCTCAGGTTCCTTTTTATACACAACATTGTTGTCGCCGTAAGTCAAAACCTCATCCACAAGATGGAGCGAATATCTCTTTCCTTTATTTAAAATCGTGCTTACATACGAGGCGAGCTGAGCCGGAGTAAACAAATTGTCTGACTGGCCTATCGCGGTCTGAAGGACATCACCCGGATACCACGTTCCGCCGGCTTTTTCTCTTTCTTCGGGACTTGCAAGAACACCGGTGCTCTCGCTAAGCTCTATTCCCGTATTCTGACCGAGGCCGAAGTTCGTCGCATACTTATCAATATTCTCTATCCCCGTCCTGCGGCCTACGTCATAAAAGAAATAGTTACACGATACACCTATTGCCTGGGAAACATTGATTGTTCCGTGAGTCGCACCGGAGGATGAATATACCAAACAGGTTGGCTGATATGACGGATAATAGGTGTACTTTCCTAAATCCGTAATATATGTGTCCGGTGAAATGACCCCGGTTTCAAGTGCAGCAATCGATGTAAGCGGCTTAAATGTAGAGCCGGGCGAATAGGTTCCGTTAAGAACACGGTTGATAAGCGGCTTTGACTTTGATTTAATCAGCTTATCATAGTCCTCGTTAAACGTCGACAAATCATAAGTCGGATATGATGCCATCGCAAGGATTCCTCCTGTTTTGGGATTAACAGCTATCGCCGCTCCCGCTCCGTCAGAGCCTGTCGCCTGAAGTATCTTTTCTTTAAGCGCCTTTTCCATTACTGACTGTAAATCAACATCAAGTGTAAGCCTTGCATAATTTCCCGGCTGTGGCTCTTGACTTTGAAGTATCTCGGTTACTATGCCGCCTCGATTCATCTCAACACTCTTATAGCCGTCCTTACCCTTCAAATACGGTTCAAGAACTTTTTCAAGACCGTCCTTACCGATTATATCGTTCATTCCATAACCCTGATCCTTCATAACGGCATACTCTTCGGCGTAGATACGGCCTGTTCTTCCTAAAATATGCGCCGCCATAGTTCCGTGAGTAAAAGACCTTACCGGTTCGATTTCTACGCCGATTCCCGGAAAGTCCATAAACTGTTCTTTGATTTTCTGAACGGCAAGCTCATCTATATCCCTTGCCAATGTATAAGGATTCTTCTCGCTGAAGCGTGCCTTTTCCATTGCATATCTGATAGCGGTAACAGCCATCGATTTTTTTTCGTCATAATCAGAAGATACCGAATACTTCTTTTTGTAATATTCAAAAATCTGTTTTTCCGAACTGAAGTCTGTCAGCTTGTTGGTTTTTTTCCACTCTTCAAGCTTTTCCTGCTCCTGCTGCTTCTTCTGCTCTTTTTCTTCCCTATCGGATTCTGTCACACCGGAATCTGTTTGTTCATCTTTATTTTTTGACGTTTTAGCGTTTTTATTGAGCTTAACGCCCTCTACCTCACGGGTTCCTCCGTTTTCTTCTATAGAAAAATCATATTCAAGCTCGCCCGTTTTTTTATTCAGAATAAGCGGGAAGGTGCTTTCGATTTCATCACCGTATTCAGCGACAATAGCCGCAGTATTATAGAGATTTTCGTTAAGCTCATCATCCGAGATATTGACCTTTTGAACCTGAACGGTATAACCTGTCCGATTTTCCACCAACGGCCTGTTCTTTTTATCGACAATTTCTCCTCTGGGCGCAGCAATAGAATATGCACGCACAAGCCTTCGGTTAGATTGTTCCTCATATTGAGAGCCTTTAACTATTTGTAAGTCAACAAGTCTGACAACACAGGCAAGTGCAAGCAGAACAACAAATACTATAATTATATTAAGTCTCCTGCTGAAATCCTTCAAATTATCCGTCCCCTTCTTTCATTATGGAATATCTTCAAAACAGCCGTTTTACTTTAATCAATCCAAAGCTTTTCCGCATAGGAATAAACAAAACAAATGCAGCGGCCGCCGAGTATAACGCCTTAGGTAAAATTGTTTTTATAAAGGCCGTAACAAACCGTAAGTCTCCCCACACCATTTTGTATGCGGCAAAGTATAATATTCCGCAGAGCAGAGAATTTGCAAAAACAAAAACCGCGTCCGCTGTCGCGCTGTCGCTGCTTATATACCTCTCGTTTAACATTCCGGTTGCGAGACCGGCATACATATATAAGATCGCATTCATTCCAACCATTCTGCCGATAATCATATCAAGTGCCAGTCCGAACACAAAGCCGCATATTGCTCCGTCCCACATACCGCGAAGCATAGCCGCACAAATTACAAATATCAAAAACAAATCAGGGCTAACCCCGAAAATTCCTATCCACTGAACTATGGTCGGCTGAAATAATGCGATTATGAACAGCCAGACAAGATAAAATAATATTTTAAACTTTTTCATCGCATTTCAACCCTTCGTATAACTTTAATTATCATCGTCATCTATAGATGATCTGCTCGAACTGCCTGAGCCGCCTGACCTACTTGAACCGCTTGAACCGCTTGAACCGCTTGAACCGCCCGACCTACTTGAACCGCTTGAGCTGCTCGAGCTGCTCGATTTATCCGAATCACTGTCCGAATTATTTGAGTTTTTTGACTTGTCGGATTTGTCAGACGAATCTGCTTTATCATCATCTTTTTTTGTTGTTGTCTCGGTGGCCGACAAATCCGCCTGCTTGTATGATATTATTACAAAGACCTCATTCAGCTTTGCAATGTTAGCACACGGTTTAATCGTCGCCGCTTTTGACATTGTTGAATTTTCATCATAGATACTTTCAACCGTTCCTATAATAAGACCCTTTGGATAGATACCTCCAAGCCCCGATGTTTCGATATAATCGCCTTCTTGAATATCAGTATCCCTCGAAATATACCCAAGCCGGCACTTCCCCTCATATCTCAGTTCGGAATTACCCTCTATAATTCCTATTGCCTTAGAGCGTTTAATAACCGCACCGACTGATGACTGTGGATCGGTTATTGTTATAACCTCAGCCCAGTTGTCACCAACCCTCGAAATCTGACCGACCAGTTCTCTGTTTGAATTCACAACCGGCTGATTTTCTTTAATTCCGTCGCGGCTTCCCTTGTCTATAGTCAGCGTTGCGTACCAGTCAGACGGGTCTTTAGCCGAAACGGACGCTGCCTGCATATTTATATCGGGTTGACCCTTTTGAAGCTTCAGCATCTGACGAAGCTCCGAATTCTCATCTTCTAAACCCTGCATATCATTAATCTGTTTCTGTAAATTAGAGTTTTCATTTTTTAGCTTTTCATTTTCGCTCGTCAATGCTTTTACATTTCCGAAGTAGGTCGTTAAACCGCCCAAAAACCTGCCTATTGACGATATTACCCCCTGCGGTCCCGAAACAATGTCGCCGCCGACGCGCTCCGCTGTTGAGGCCGAACCGCTTTTTGCTCCGAGAGCGCCGATTGTAATCGCCGCCGCAAGCGTCGCCGCAATTATAAACACAGCAAGTTTATGTTCTTTTATAAATCTCAACTAAATCACCTTTATCTTCCGAAGATTCCCTTGCCCTTTTCATTTAGCATAAATTCAGCCGCTCTTGCAGCACCGATTGCTACACACTCAATCGGGTTTTCGGCAATATATACCGGTATTTCGGTATTTATATTTATTAATCTGCCAAGTCCGCGAAGCATCGCTCCGCCGCCGGTCAGAACTATGCCGCTTTCGATTATATCGGCTGCAAGTTCAGGCGGCGTTTTTTCAAGAGTAACCCTCACCGCATCAACTATAGCCTCTGCCGGTTCGCTGAGACAACCTTTTATCTCATCTGTTGTCACCTGAGCCGTTTTAGGCAGACCGGTGACCATATCTCTTCCGTTTATCTCTATCCTCTCCCTGTCTATTCCGGAATAGACAGAGCCTATGCTGATTTTTATTCCTTCAGCCGTGCTGTCACCTATTGCAACGCTATACTGTTTTTTTACATACTGAGCTATGGCATTATCAAAGCTTGTTCCCGCCGTTCTGATTGAATGTGATTCAACAATCCCGCCGAGTGATACAACCGCCGCCTCACATATTCCAGCGCCGATATTTACAACCATACTTCCGTGAGGTGCACCGATATCCACACCACAGCCTGCCGCCGCGGCAAGAGGCGCATCCATAAGCGCAACCGACTTGATTCCTGCGTTATGTGCCGCCTCATGAACAGCACGGCGCTCAACATCACTTATTCCGCACGGAACAGCTATAACCGCTCTCACACCGCCAAACGTTCCTCTATTGACACGCTTCATAAACTGTTTAAGCATAGAAGCCGTCGCGTTAAAACCTGTTATTGCGCCGCCTCTGATCGGCGCAACCTCAGCGACGCCCTCAGGCGTTCTTCCGAGCATCGCTTCCTCGCCTATAGCCACAATCTGACCGTTTGTGTTACTCTTTATAACCAATGACGGCTCATTGAGCAAAACCTCACCGTCTGTATTGCAAATCAAGGTTGTTGCCGTACCTAAATCTATTCCAAAATCAACAGCCATTGTCTTCCTCCTGTCTGTTAAAACAACTCATAACCAAATTCTTCTTTTAACACCTGACCCAGCTTACAAAGCGGCAGCCCGACAACATTAAAATAGTCGCCTTTTATATTTTCCACAAACAAAGCACCGATATTTTGAATTCCGTATGCCCCCGCCTTATCCATCGGTTCGCCGGTCTTTATATATTTAATAATTTCATCATCCGTCAGGTGTCTGAAATTAACAACCGTCCGCTCAAATCCACAATAACTTTTTTGAGTCTTATTGTCTATTACAGCAAGCCCGGTACAAACATGATGGTCACGGCCGGAAAGCATATGAAGCATCTCTGACGCTTCCGCTCCGTTTGCCGGCTTTCCCAAAATCTTTCCGTCGATAAACACAACTGTATCCGCCCCTATAATCAGGGCTTCAGCGTCGGTCTTTTCCGACACATTTCTCGCTTTCTGCATAGCTAAGCGCTGAACCGTTTCCTCCGGAGTTATGCCCTCTTCGATAACCTCTTCGGAATCATCCGAAATTATTTCAAAATCATCAACAAAACCCGACAAAAGCTCTCTTCGTCTGGGAGATTTTGATGCCAGAACTATTTTTCGCATTTTTTTATCTCCTATTAATCAATAATCTAAACTCAGATACCGGTAGAGCCAAATCCGCCGATTCCGCGCTCGGTATCGTCAAGGCTTTCTGCACTGACAAGCCTTGCCTTCTCAACCGGCAGAAAAACAAGCTGTGCAATCCTGTCGCCCGAGTTTATTGTAAAATTCTTATCCGATACGTTAATAACCGCGGCTTTCAGTTCGCCTGTATAGTCCGTATCAATCACGCCCACACAGTTACACATCGTTATTCCGCTTCTGAGCGAAAGACCGGACCGCGGAAAAACAAACGCACCCCAGCCATCGGGAATTTGTATTGCAAGCCCGGTCGGAACAGCGACTCTCTCTCCCGGCTTCACCACAACAGGCTCATCCAAAGCGGCGGCCAAATCCATTCCGAGGCTGCCGTCCGTCGCATATTTCGGTTCGGTCGCCTTGTCCGATAAATATTTTATTTTCACATCTATCATAGATAACATTCCCTTCTTTTCAGCGCTCTTACGCAAGCGCACCTTTAAACATTCTGAGTCGCGTAAATTCAAGGTCATTCACCGCATCGCCGCTTAAGTATGAACGACAAATTTTTTCGGTAAATTCAGCATTTTCAACGGTGAACATCAATTTTAGAAAATCTGCACCGATTTTTAATAAATCGTCTTTTTTATCCGCCATATACAACGGAACAGAATTTAAAACCACACTCCGACAGGCATTCCCGTCTTTGATAATCGGAAATTCCGTACCCGTTCGGTCCGTCATATAGCCTATGCCGTCACACGGACACTTCTTCATATTCTTCAAAATGCAATTTTCGGTAATCATCAACGGAATCCTTCCGTAAACAATTACCTCACATTCAGAGGATTTTTTTATATCCCTCATTTGTCCGAGATTCAGCTCGGTCGAAAGGCATATACAATGCGCCCCCATTTCACTCAGCTTTTTGAACGAATAACTGTTGGTGATATTCATCCTGTGTGAGGCATAAACCTCAAACCCGTCAGATAACTCTAAACCGTCAACGGTTGAAATTTCGACCTTTTCAAACCCCGATTTTTTTAGGTCAGACAGACATTTTTTGACCCTGATACGCTCCTCGCCGCGGATAATCACGGGCAAGGTCAAAACTATTCGTTTATTCTCTTTTTTCAGTTCTTCAACATTCTCAGCCGCGATATGCACAGGTACATATATTCTTTCAAAACAAAACCGACAAGCGGCTCTGAACTGTTCCATCGTCAAAACCGAGCACGAATATGCTCCCCTTTCGGAATGGTCTGTTTCGGGAAGCCGAGGGCCTTCCGCAATGCGTTTATTTTTATATCTTAATATAATTTCATTTTCAAGCTTCCCGGCACAGATTCTGCGAAGCTCGTTCAGCTGTGACACCGCCATAAACGGCCGGCCGTTTAATTTGACCTCGGTTTTAACAGCCGTAAAAGCCGTATCCCCCATCTTGCTCAGCCGAGCCTTAACGTCATTGACCTCAAGCGGTCGTTTTTCGGCTTGCCCGACAATAATATCACCATATTCAGATGCAGAATTTTCACCACAGGTCATCCGAATAAACGGCTTTTCTCCCTCTGAAATTTCTGCATATATTTCTATCGGCCGCCTGCGTGATGATTTTTCAGCAGGTTCGGAGTCGGTTTTTAAATATGGATTATCGGGCTTGTCAAACGCAAACATCGCCGTTCCCTTTTTATCCGTAAAATATCCGTCGGTCAATCCTCCGCGGAAAAATATACGGTTCAGCGTGTCAATCTCGCCTTTATCCGGCTGTCTTTTTTCATCAATCAGCCTCCGATAAATGGAAACAACGGTCGAAACGTACTGCTCACCCTTCATTCTGCCCTCAATTTTGAGCGAAGCAACGCCCATATTCTGAAGGCTTTCCAAATGCTCGGCAAGCAACATATCTTTAAGGCTTAAATAAAATTTTTCGTCTTTTCCGCCTGATGAATACGGAAGCCTGCACGGCTGAGCACATCTTCCTCTGTTTCCGCTTCTGCCGCCGATTACACTGCTCATCAGGCATTGTCCCGAATAGCACATACACATTGCCCCGTGAACAAACACCTCAGTTTCAGCCGAAGCATTCTCGGTTATATAACGTATTTCGTTTTCTGACAGCTCACGTGACAAAACAACCCGACAAACGCCTTCCTCTTCAAGCGTTTTAACTCCGCCAAGTGAATGAACAGTCATCTGTGTGCTTGCGTGAACCTCAATATCGGGCGAAAGCTTCTTCACATACTCCATTATGCCCAAATCCTGAACAATAACGCCATCCGCCCCGGCACGTGTAATCAACTTAATAAACCTTTCGAGTTCACTAAACTCTCTGTCATATATCAGCGTGTTTACTGTCACATAGACGCGAACTCCGCGCAGATGACAATAATCAACCGCTCTGAATATTTCCTCATCGGTGAGGTTCCCGGCAAAGCTTCGGGCTCCGAAGGCCTGTCCGGCAAAGTATACCGCGTCAGCACCGCTGTTCACCGCGGCAATAACACAATCAAAAGTACCCGCAGGGGCAAGAAGCTCCATATCGGTAACACCTCGTTTTTAACTGATAATTCAGTTTTTTAATTTACGCCTGTTTGTCAGCCGCCCCGCGAAGCGCAGCGGTTGTGCGGCGGACGCTTGACAGTTCGGTTTCACGCTTTGCAAGCTCAATCTGAAGCTTGTGAACATCCTCGCGAAGCTTCTCAACCTCAAGCCGCTTTGCCTCAAGCTCACTTCCGAGGCCTTTTGCCTCTTCTATATACCCCTTAAGCTCAACACGAAGGTTATCCATAACGCCCTCATTCTTTAAACAGTCATCGGCTAAGTTGACCGCCGTAAGCACAGCCTTCATAGCCGTACTGAGCTGAGGTGCACCCTCGGATATTTGATTCATACGCTTGTTTACCAAAAGCGCAACACGCTGAACATACTCCTCAGGCTCATTTGTGACAAGGGTATACTCAATATTGTTAATTTTAACTTCAACTTTTTTGCTTTCCATGACCGAGCCTCCTTTGGCAGCCATTTTATCTCATCATATTATATTTAAGAATTCCGAATACCGATTTAGCATCGTTTATCTCTCCGTCCATAACCATTTTAAGAGCGGTATCAAACGGAACCTTTTTTACATCCAAAAATTCATCGTCATCCGGATGGGTTTCGCCCTGAGTCAGCTCCTTCGCCAAATATACATGAGTAACCTCATCGGTAAACCCCGGTGACGGATATATGAATCCCATATAGTCAAACACCTTTGCCGAAAGGCCGGTCTCCTCTTCAAGCTCACGTATGCCACAGGTTCTGTGATGCTCACCCGGGTCAAGCTTCCCGGCCGGGATTTCATAAATTGCCTTATCGAGCGGCTTTCTGTATTGTTCAACAAGAATAATTTCGTCCTTGTCGGTTATCGCAACAATTCCCACACCGCCGGGGTGTTCAACAAGCTCCCGTGTCGCAACCGAACCGTCGGGCATCTCAACTCTATCAACCTTAACCTTTATAATTCTGCCCTCAAAGACTTTTTCGGACGAAACGGTTTTTTCTTCATAAATCATAAACCAAAACTCCTTTCCGGAATATATAATGAAAAACTCCGCAAGGAGCGGGGGTATTCATTATATATTCCGGCTGTCTGCGGACGAGAACGCCCGCAAACAGCCGACAAATTCGATATTTCAAATATTATTAAACAATACCGTGAGCCATCATTGAATCAGCAACCTTCTTAAATCCTGCAATGTTAGCACCGATAACAAGGTTACCCTCGTGACCGTACTCTTTTGCAGCAGAGCTGGTCTTTGCATAGATGTCTTCCATAATATTTTTAAGCTTAGCGTCAACTTCTTCAAATGTCCATGAATAACGCATACTGTTCTGGCACATTTCAAGAGCAGATGTAGCAACACCGCCTGCGTTTGCAGCCTTCGCCGGGCCAAAGAGAACGCCTGCATTCTGAAGCTCAGCAATAGCCTCGGGAGTTGAAGGCATATTAGCACCCTCGCCTACAGCGAAGCAGCCGTTTGCGATAAGAGCCTTAGCACCCTCAACATCAAGCTCGTTCTGGGTTGCGCAAGGCAGAGCAATGTCGCACTTAACTGTCCAGATACCCTTACAGCCTTCGTGATACTCAGCTGACGGATGGCTTGCTGCATACTCCTTGATTCTCTTTCTCTCAACCTCTTTAAGCTGTTTAACAGCCGCAAGGTCAATACCGTTCTCATCTACTATATAGCCGTTTGAATCCGACATAGCGATAACCTTTGCACCAAGTTCAGTAGCCTTTTCAACCGCATAGATAGCAACGTTACCCGAACCCGAAACAACAACGGTCTTATCCTTGAATGACTTTCCGTTATCCTTCAGCATAGCATCTGTGAAGTAGCAGAGACCGTAACCGGTAGCCTCGGTTCTCGCAAGGCTTCCGCCATAGGTCAGACCCTTACCGGTAAGAACGCCGGTGAACTCGTTACGAAGTCTCTTATACTGACCGTAAAGATAACCGATTTCTCTTCCGCCGACACCAATGTCACCGGCAGGAACGTCGGTATCTGCACCGATGTGCTTAGAAAGCTCTGTCATAAAGCTCTGGCAGAAACGCATAACCTCTGCGTCTGACTTACCCTTCGGGTCAAAGTCACTTCCGCCCTTACCGCCGCCGATAGGAAGACCGGTAAGTGAATTTTTAAGAATCTGTTCAAAGCCGAGGAACTTAATGATTCCGAGGTATACCGACGGATGGAAACGGAGGCCGCCCTTATACGGACCTATCGCACTGTTAAACTGAACACGGAAACCTCTGTTTACCTGAACCTTTCCGTTGTCATCAACCCAGGGAACGCGGAATGTGATAATTCTTTCCGGCTCTACCAGTCTTTCGATAAGGCCTGCCTTTTCATATTCAGGGTGCTTTTCGATTACAGACTCAAGAGATTCAAGAACCTCTTCTACCGCCTGTAAGAACTCAGGCTCATTCTTGTCTCTTGCCTGAACCTTTTCAAACACCTTTTTAAGATATTCATTTTTAATTGCCATTTCTGACCTCTCCTTTTGTTGCATTCCGACCGGCAAGACGATTTTCCGGGTGTCGGTCTTTGTGCTGATATATTAATTTAATTTTTTCCTGTATATTATAATTATTATTTATTTTTAAGATACTCGTCTATTGAAGCCGCGGCACTTTTACCCGCTCCCATAGCAAGAATAACGGTTGCCGCACCTGTTACAACATCTCCGCCTGCCCAAACGCCGGTCTTGCTCGTCGCACCGTTTTCATCCTTTACAACGATACAGCCTCTTGCATTTGTTTCAAGATCCGGAGTTGTATTTTTAATCAGCGGATTTGGTGTCTGACCTATCGCGATAACAACAACCTCAGCATCTATCTTAAACTCGCTTCCCTCAACCGGCACAGGGCGTCTGCGTCCTGAGGCATCAGGCTCTCCGAGTTCCATTCTGATACATTCAACCTGTGTTGCCCAGCCGTTTTCATCACCGTGAATCCTGACGGGGTTACACAAAAGCTTAAAGTCAATGCCTTCTTCCTTTGCGTGGTGAATTTCTTCAACCCTTGCCGGCATTTCCTCCTCGCTTCTTCTATAGACAATACTTACGTTTTCCGCACCGAGACGTTTTGCGCTTCGCGCCGCGTCCATAGCAACGTTTCCGCCGCCGACAACAACAACGTCCTTTCCCATATAAATAGGTGTATCGTATTCGGGAAAACGATAAGCCTTCATCAGATTTATTCGGGTCAGGAACTCGTTCGCGGAATACACACCGTTTAAGTTCTCTCCCTCTATTTTCATAAAACTCGGCAGACCGGCACCTGTTCCCACAAACACCGCATCATAGCCTTCGGTTGTAAGAAGCTCTTCAATCGAAAGAACCTTTCCTATAACCATATCTGTATAAATATTAACACCGAGAGCCTTAAGCTTATCAATCTCGGCCTTAACTATATCCTTAGGAAGCCTGAATTCCGGAATTCCGTAAACCAGCACGCCGCCGGCAGTGTGAAAAGCTTCAAAAATCGATACGGAATATCCAAGCTTCGCCAAATCACCGGCACAGGTAAGCCCTGCGGGTCCCCCGCCGACAACAGCAACCTTCTTCTTATTGGAATCTATCTTAACGGCGTTTGCCCGCCCGTGCTTCATATGCCAATCGGCAACGAAACGCTCAAGTCTGCCTATTGCGACCGGCTCGCCCTTGATTCCTCTGACACAGAACTTCTCACACTGGCTCTCCTGCGGACAGACTCTTCCGCAGACCGCGGGAAGCGAACTGGTCTCCTGAATCTTTAAATATGCGTCCTCAAACCTTCCCTCAGCAACAAGTCTGATAAATTCGGGAATCTTAACGTTTACCGGACAGCCGCCCATACATGGCTTATGCTTACAGTTAAGACAGCGCTGAGCCTCTTCAACAGCCATTTCTTCTGTATATCCGAGTGCAACCTCTTTAAAATTTTTATTTCTTACATTCGGATCCTGTTCGGGCATAGGAAGTTTTGTCAATGACATATTAGGCATTTTTCATTCCCTCCAATCTGCATTTATGTGCCTCTCTTGCACTCTTTTCCTGCTGAGAGAACATTTTGGAACGGCGGATTGCCTCATCAAAGTCAACCTGATGTCCGTCAAAGTCGGGACCGTCAACACAGGCGAACTTCGTCTCACCGCCAACGGTAATACGACAGCCGCCGCACATTCCCGTTCCGTCTATCATAACCGGATTCATACTGACAACAGTCTTAATGCCGTACTCCTTTGTCAGCTGACAAACCGCCCTCATCATAACGAGCGGCCCGATAGCAATAACAATATCATACTTTCTTCCGCCCTTTATCAATTCTTCAAGCTTAGCGGTAACAAACCCCTTGTTTCCGTTTGAGCCATCGTCAGTCATCGTATAAAGATTATTGCACGCGTCTCTGCACTCATCTTCAATTATAATAAGTTCACTATTGCGAAAACCGTTTATCATATCAACGTCAACGCCCATTGAATGGAGCTTTTTCGCCTGAGGATACGCGATTGCCGTTCCCAGGCCACCGCCTATAACCGCCGCGGTCTTGATGCCTTCAAAGTGTGAAGCTACACCGAGAGGACCAACAAAATCCAAAAGATAGTCACCCTCATTCAATTCATTAAGTTTTTCGGTTGACATTCCTACAATCTGAAAAATAACCGTTACCGTTCCGCGGTCGCGGTCAAAATCCGCGATAGTAAAAGGAATTCTCTCGCCGCGTTCATCAATTCTCAAAATTATAAACTGACCGGGTTCGGCTTTTTTAGCAATGTACGGAGCCTCAACCTCTATAAGCGATACAGAAGGATTAAGACTTTCCTTTTTGACAATTTTAAACAAGTTTTACACCTCCGTATTTATATATAACGCTATATAACGCTAATCACCCATTATTTAAGGATATCATCTAAAATATTATATCACATAAATTAAATGTATGCAACGTTTTTTAAAAATTTATTTAATATTTTTTGCGGAGTTGTCAAATATGTATTTCACATTTCAGAAAAAAATTTACCTTAACGAAGAACGTACGCCTGAAATTTTGAAAGGAATATGGTACAAGGGCACGGGACTCAGACCATATTTGGAACAATTATCGGCTGACGACCAAAAAGCCTATTCAGACGATGTTATGCAATGCCTGATGGACACTTATCCTATACAGAAAAACGGCGAAATAATATTCAGATTTCCAAGACTGTTCTTTGTTGCACAAAAATAGTCTTTTCAAGGCAATCCTTATGGGTTGCCTTTTTCGTTTCAGAAGTTTTTTGACTGTCTTTTAACGGAACTTATGCCGGGGTTACTTCTATTTATTATTGTAGCTTTCGGCGAACAATTTCGGCGATATTATAATATTATTTGTTTGATTTATTTTATTTATATGATATAATACAAATATATCACGGAGTTAATATTGCGAGGTGAACAAATTGTACTTTGAATATGATGATAATGCACTCCGATACCTAAAAAGCAAAGATAAAACTTTAAGCGATGTCATAGACAAAATCGGACATATAAACCGTGAGGTTGATACCGATTTGTTTTCATCTGTCGTTCATCATATTATCGGACAGCAGATTTCAACAAAAGCACAAGCAACAATATGGCAAAGAATCAATAAAGGTTTAGGTGTACTAAACGTTGACAGCATTATTAATGCCGGAGTGGAAAAGCTTCAATCCTTTGGTATGACATTTCGTAAAGCGGAATACATAACCGACTTTTCAGCCAAAATCAAAAACGGCGAATTTGATTTGGATGGTATTTGGTATAAATCCGACAAAGACGCAATAGATGAGCTTGTTTCTCTTAAAGGTATCGGCGTATGGACCGCTGAGATGATTTTATTATTTTGTATGCAGCGTCAAAATGTTTTAAGCTTTGACGATTTGGCAATACAACGAGGACTTCGTATGGTATATCATCACCGAAGAATCGACCGAAAATTATTCGAAAAATATCGCAGACGTTTCAGTCCGTACTGCAGTGTGGCAAGTCTGTATTTGTGGGCTGTTGCAGGCGGGAAAATAGAAGGTATGAGAGATTATGCACCAAAAAAGAAAGGCGGAGAGAATTCAAGATGATTTATACATACAAATACAATTCAAACCTCGGAAGCATAACGCTTGCAAGCAACGGCAAGTCATTGACGGGTTTGTGGTTTGACGGACAAAAGTATTTCGGCGATACTCTGCCGCACGAATATCAGGAAAAAAATCTGCCGGTTTTTGATGAAACCTCAGCGTGGCTTGACATATATTTTTCGGGCAAAAATCCCGATTTCACGCCGTCATTGTCATTTAACACTTCACCTTTTCGGAAAATGGTATGGGAAATACTTTTGACAATTCCATACGGGAAAACTATGACCTATGGTGAAATTGCGGGTAAAATTACCGAACAAAAAGGGCTTAAAAAAATGTCCGCCCAAGCTGTCGGCGGTGCTGTCGGACATAATCCAATTTCAATTATTGTGCCCTGTCACAGAGTAGTCGGAACAAACGGAAACTTAACCGGATATGCCGGAGGAATTGGGAGAAAAATCAAACTGTTAGAGCTTGAACAAACCGATATGAACAGTTTTTTCATTCCGAAGAAAGGTACTGCTCTATGAGTCACAAGAGCACCGGGGCAATACAGCGGAACTGCCGGTTATTCAAAAGATGGAATGAAGTAAAACCGGGCTGAATAACATTATTGATGAATTTTCAGAGTTATGCAAAAACGGTGCCGGCGAATCCGATGACTCCGCACTTTCGGCCGTTTGCAAGTTAAAAAGGCAATAAAAAGCCGAGTGTCATACAAAACCTTTCAAATTCTGTAAGAACACTCGGTATGGTGCGGATAAGAGGACTTGAACCTCCATGAAATTGCTTTCACATGGACCTGAACCATGCGCGTCTGCCAATTCCGCCATATCCGCATATTGATGTCTTTATTTTTACACGGCAAGACAAACCGAGACAGATCATATCGCTTAACCTGTAAAGCTGTTATACACAAGTTACAACAACAAAATTTATTATATCATATTAATTCTGCTGCGTCAAGGCTTTTTTTAAAGTTTTTTATTCAATTGTGTTAAATTGTCAATGATGGGTGACATTTTTGTGAAAAAGGCTTTTCCGGCTCTTTCCATCGTATTTTGCCCACCGTTTCCAGATTGCCTGATGGTGCTATACTAAAAAAGTAGACACAAATCGCAAATGCTACCACTCTTTAACAGAG
>ERZ780226.1300-NODE-1300-length-19852-cov-4.050159_pt1 | contig 19852 bp, 18 predicted proteins | sample MGYA00511165_ERZ780226 | MGnify/ENA primary metagenome ERZ780226 (study PRJEB29588, sample SAMEA2152373) | human gut metagenome | biome: human gut; feature: human-associated habitat; material: faeces | place: Denmark | collected 2008/2010 ...
CCGCCGCTAACAGCTGAATTTTTTCTTTCATGCCGCACCCCCTGTCTTTTCTGTGTATACTAAATATTATTTTATCTTGTTTTTGTCTTATACGCAAGCCCTGTGCAAAATTCTTCTGCATGGCTTTTTCCGTCGATTTTTTCAAAAAAATGCGCTCCAAACTATTGGCATTATATATATAATGTTGTAGGTATAAATTTCACCGTTTTCTGAGAAATTCCCGCATGTTTCGCGGTGTTTCTCAAAAAGCAGAAGGAGTAATTTAAATGAAGAAATCCATGTCTTTCCTGCTTTCTGCACTGCTCGTTCTCTCTCTTGCGGCGTGCGGAAGTAACGGCGGTGCCAGAAACAAAGATTCCGAAAGCAGTGTGAGCAGCACGGCTTCCTCCGAAGCAGAGTCCTCTGCGACCTCACAACGTGGAACGAGATCACGAAATCCGATACCGTTACACTTGAGTTTTAAGCTTTAACCTGTATCCGAGCGCCTTGCGGCTGTTTACGCAGCCGGGCGTTCTTTTTGTTTTTCCGAAATTTTGGCGCAGGAGTTTTCCACGAACACATTGACAAACCACGCAAAAAAACGTATGCTTATATATAGAGTTATATCTAACTTAGAAAGGAGCGCTTGCAGATGACGTACACCATTAAGGAAGCCTCGGACATCACGGGCATCCCGGCGACCACGCTGCGCTATTACGATAAAGAAGGCATCCTGCCGTTTTTGGAGCGAAAGGAATCCGGCCACAGAATGTTTTCCGAACAGGATCTTTCCATGCTTCGCATTATCGAATGTTTAAAATGCACGGGCATGTCCATTAAAGATATTCGCCAGTACGCGGTGTGGGCACAAATGGGTGACTCCACCCTGGAGCAGCGCTACAACCTGTTTCTTGAGCGCCGCGAGGCCGTTATGGCACAAATCAAGGAGCTTGAAGATCAGCTTAAAGTAATCGATTATAAGTGCAAATACTATGAGGAAGCCATTGCCGCCGGTACGGAAGACATTCACAAGCACAAAACAGGCCACTGCTGCGACGATGAAAAAGAAAACAAACACGCGTAAGTTCCGCAAAAACCAAGGGCACGGAGTTTTAAAACTCCGTACCCTTTTGTTGTATAAGTCATAACCACACCTAAGAGGAGTGGTTATGACTTTTGCTTTATTTCCTTATTTTAGCCCTGCACAGACCACGTGATGCCCTGCGGGGTATCCTTCACAACGATATGGCGTGCGGCAAGCGCATCGCGAATCGCGTCGGCAGTTGCCCAATCCTTTGCCTTTCTGGCTTCCGTGCGCTTTGCGATGAGCGCTTCGATCTCCGCGGCTTCCTCGGCGGTCATGCCCTCCGGCACAGCGGACTTCTGCGCATTCTGCTCCTCGCGCAACGCCTTTGCAGCTTTCAGCAAGCCGAGGGACAACACTTCGTCAAACTCCTTGATGAGCGCAAGCTTGTCCACGTCGGAAAGCTTGGCTTTCAGTACGTCGTACAGCGCTGTGAGTGCCAAGGACGTGTTGAGATCGTTTTCCAGCGCCGCGCGGAACGAAACACGCAGCGGCTCTATGGCAGCTTCGTCGTGCTCTCCCTCATTTTTCAGCGCTGCAATGCGGGAAACGAGCTTTTTGTACGCCGTAGCGGTGTTGTCAAGGCTCTCAAACGAGAACGTCAGCGGCTTTCTGTAATGGGACTGTAAGCAGAACATGCGGTATACAAGCGGCGCGTAGCCCTTTTCCTCAAGCAGCGAGACCGTGAGAAAATCGCCCTTTGATTTGCTCATCTTGCCGCGCGCGTCCAAAAGGTGCAGCACATGGAACCAGTATTTGCACCATGGGTGGCCGAGATACGCTTCGCTCTGTGCAATCTCGTTTGTGTGGTGCGGGAACGCGTTATCGATGCCGCCGCAGTGAATGTCGAGGTATTCGCCGAGGTACTTGATGCTGATGCCGCTGCACTCGATGTGCCAGCCCGGGTAGCCCACGCCCCACGGGGAATCCCACTTGAGCTCCTGGTCGTCAAACTTCGACTTTGTAAACCACAGCACGAAGTCGCTCTTGGAGCGCTTGTTTTCGTCCTCTTCCACGCTGTCGCGCACGCCTACGGCGAGGCTCTCTTCCTCCATGTTGCCGAAAACATAATAGTTTTCGAGCTTGGAGGTATCAAAATAGACGTTGCCGCCCGCGATATACGCATAGCCCTTTTCAAGGAGCACCTCTACCATGTGGATAAACGTATCGATGCAGCTCGTCGCCGGAACGACGATCTCCGGGCGCTTGATGCCAAGCTTTTCGCAGTCACTGAAAAATGCGTCGGTATAGAACTGCGCAATCTGCATGACGGTCTTGTGCTCGCGGCGCGCGCCCTTGAGCATCTTGTCTTCGCCGGTGTCGGCATCGCTGGAAAGGTGGCCGACGTCCGTGATGTTCATGGCGCGGGTCACGTCATAGCCGAGGTAGCGCAAGGCTTTTTCCAGCATATCCTCCATGATGTACGAGCGCAGGTTGCCGATGTGCGCATAGTGGTACACGGTTGGGCCGCAGGTGTACATTTTGACTTTGCCGGCTTCGTGCGGAATAAATTCTTCTTTTTTCTGTGTTCTTGTGTTATAGAGCTGCATACAGGTGCTTCCTTTCTGCTTATTCTTCCTTATTCTTCTCCGCTTTCTGTGCGGTCAGCTTGCTTTTTTCTCTGCAGCAGCTGTTCAGCTCGCCGTGCAGGCGCTCAATTTCAAGCCGCATGCGGCACATTTCCTGCGCCACCGGGTCGGCCACGTGGATCTGATCCAGCGTGCTGTTGTCCATCACACGCTTGCCGCCCACGCGCACGATGCGCGCCGGTACACCGACCGCCGTTGCGTTATCGGGCACGGCATCCAGCACCACGGCGCCCGCCGCCACACGGGCGTTATCGCCCACGCGGAACGGCCCCAGCACCTTTGCGCCCGCACCGACAAGCACGTCATTTCCAAGCGTCGGGTGACGCTTGCCCTGGTCTTTGCCCGTGCCGCCGAGCGTCACACCCTGATACAGCGTGCAGTTGTCACCGATAACGGTGGTTTCGCCGATGACGACACCCATACCGTGGTCGATGAACAGATTTTTGCCGATCGTCGCGCCCGGGTGAATCTCTATACCCGTTTTGCGGCGCGCGCGCTGCGAGATATAGCGCGCGATAAATTTCATATTATGGCGGAAAAACCAGTTTGCCTTGCGGTAAGACCGCACCGCCTTGAAGCCGGAATACAGAAAATAAACCTCCGCACGGCTGCGGGCGGCAGGGTCGCGCGCCATCACGGCATCAAGCTCTGCCTTTAACTTAGAAAACATGACGTAAACCTCTCCTTAAAAACAAAAGCCCCGAGCGCACAACATAGGCGCTCGGGGGCGAAATGTACCAAAACATTCATGATACAATAAATCCGCGGTTCCACTCCGGTTTATCACTCAAACGGCGTAACGTGCCGTACCCGTATGCGGCTCACTTTCGCTCACCGCATCCGCTCGCGAATGCACTTCGCCCGGCTCTTTTCTGCGGCGGCTTTCAGCCCATGACCTCCGCTCTCTATCGACTGCCCCCGGGGTACTCGTTCGGTCTCAGCGTTTGCTTTATGACAGTATTTTAACACAGCCCCTTTAAAAACGCAAGCCCAAAGATCACCTCTCCGCGCCATTTTATGCGGCTTTTTTCTTTTGGTTCTTTCTATTTGCCTATTTTAAATGAATTAAATTTAAAATTATTTATTTTGTATATTGACATGTATTACTCATCTGTGATAATGTATATTTAACAAAAAAAACAATCGGATGTGATAAATATGTGGTTCTTATGATTTAATTCATCTTACTGAATTCAATATTTAAATACAGGGGAGGAACACCATGTCTAAGCTTATCCAGAAGCGCAAGCTTTGTATTTCAATGTTATCGATACTTTTAGTCTTGCTTTTTCAAATTCAAAACTTTACGGTTTCTGCTCATGAGATTTTCTATGATGGCTCAACTGGTATAGCCTTAAAATGGTACAATGTAACAAATCGCGTAGCGTATATAAATATCAATGGTGATAAATTAGACAGTAACTATTCTTCTCACTATTCTACTATACGTTATGCTTGGTCTAACGCTTCTGCGCGAGTTTCCATCACCCAGTCGAATTTTTCATCTTCTAATGTTGATTTAGGAACAGCAACCAGTTCCGCATGGTCTGAAATCGTTGGTGAATGGAATGTTAATTCAGTTCTTGCTATTTGCCAATCTACTTCCACCGATGGAATTTTACTTGACACCCTTGCCCATGCAAAAAGTTCTTCGCGAAAAATTAAATACGCAAGTATTCTTTTTAATCCAAGCGTTTTAGTATACGATAGCACCACCCACAGAAGATTTACTATGGTTCATGAAATTGGTCATGCACTTGGATTAGGTCACCCTAATACTAATTATAATGTTACCAGTGCCGCATCTGTTATGCGACAAGGCACTAGAGAGACCTACTACACTCCACAAAATCATGATATAACTGATCTAAACAATAAGTATTGAAAGGGGAATTAACAGTTATGACGTTGTCGACGATTGTTAAAAGCAAAACTTATAAAATAATTCTAATTGTAATTTCACTTTTCTTATTGCTTTCTACATGTGTTATTCTCGTCTTATCTAACACTAAAGCCGAGCAACTTTCGCCAGAACAAATCTCAATTTTACGAAGCCAATACCCCGTTTGCGGAACTGAAACGCCGTACATGTTATCTATGACTAAGCTAACCTTAGAAGATTGCACTAATATAGCGGATACATTCCTTTATGGGGAAATCGAAGGCGATATACAGTATTATTCTAAGAACATTTCAACTGGTGATATTGAGCTTGATCAAAAACGCGCAGAAAATGGTATTTCAAATACCTATGATTTTTACGAGTACACCCTCGTGATCTTGTCCGATACTTCGGAAAAATACGAGCCGGGCGACCGTGTGACGATCGCCGCGAATGTTTTATTCAAAGATTATAACCCGCAGTTTCAAGACGGTATGCGCATCGTGACGCCGATCCGCGCAGATCAAAACAATACTTCCCGCACATATTTTGGCACAGAGGGCACATATTACGTCACGCCGGACGGCTACGCAATCTCCGCCTTTGAAGAAGATGCCGCAAGCTATGCTGCCGCGCCAAGTGGTCTACGCGTAGAAACTCTTTTGGAAAAGCTGAAAGAGATGCAGAAATAAACACACAAAAACAGGGTACGCACTTTTTTACAGTGCATACCCTGTTTATTTTAGCTGTGATTTAAAAATTAGAGCTGCTCGTCGATGATCTTTGCCTTTTCAAGCGCACGCTTCTGGAGCAGTGCGTCGATCTTGGCGTGCGGGTCAAGCAGGGAGCTGATGGAAGCGTCGTGGTTCAAAGCGGAGATGAAGTAAGCGATGTACTTCGAAACGTCGACTTCATGGAACCACGGGCGGTTCTTCAGTTCCGGGTTAAGGTACGTCAGGTTGCTGCCGAAGATGCCGTCGATGAGACCCTCTTCATACGCTTTATCGAACTTTGCGAGGCCGTTCGTGAAGATGGCATACGTGCCGTAAGCGAAGAAGCGGCGTGCCTTGCGGGCCTTGACGTTCTCTGCAATGTCGAGCACGGACTCGCCGGAAGAGATGATGTCATCGGCAACGAACACGTCCTTGCCCTCGACCGGGGTACCGAGATACTCATGTGCGACGATCGGGTTGCGGCCGTCTACAATGCGGGAATAATCGCGGCGCTTGTAGAACATGCCCATGTCCACACCGAGCACGGAAGCATAGTACATGTTGCGGTTCAACGCACCTTCGTCCGGGCTGACGATCATGAAGTCTTTCTTATCGGTGGAAAGATCCGGGAAGTCCTTGAAGAGCTTCTTTAAAACCTGATAAGTCGGCATCAGGTTATCGAAGCCCATAACCGGCACAGCGTTCTGCACGCGCGGGTCATGTGCGTCGAAAGTCAAAACGTTGGAAACGCCCATCTGCTGAAGCTCCTGCAGCATGTATGCGCAGTCCAAAGACTCGCGGTAGCTGCGGCGGTGCTGACGGCCGCCGTAAAGCAGCGGCATCACAACGTTAACGCGGTGTGCCTTACCACTTGCTGCCTGAATGAGACGCTTCAAATCCTGATAATGGTCATCCGGGGACATGTGGTTCTGGTTGCCGAAGTAGTTGTAGGTCAGGCTATAATTGCCTACGTCTACAACAAAGAACAGGTCATAGCCGCGCACGGTCGACTTGATAAGACCCTTGCTGTCGCCGGAAGAGAAACGCGGGCAGCTGTTTTCGATGATGAACGTGTCCACATCCATACCGGCACGCTTTGCCCAACGCACCAGATGGGCCTCAACCTTTTCGGAAAGCTCACGCGCACCGGCAAGCGGTACGATGCCAAGCGGTGCTACGCGATTCTCTGCACTGAAAAACGTCTGTGATTCCATTGCCATTTGATTACTCCTTCAAACTGCATATTCCGTTATTTGCCTGTCCGTTTTACACGAACAATGTCAGCTCTTGTCTATTTCAATATAGCACAAAATAGCGAGAATTTCCACAGCAAATACGCAAAATATTAAACTTTTGTTAAATCCGATAAGAGGGCAATGCCAAACGGAGCGAGTTTGATTGAATTTACCGTTTGATCTGTACCGTACAACTTGTAGTCGCGCGGCAATTCCACGGTTTTTCCGCTTTCCGTGTAGTTTTCTACAAAAATGATATTCTCCTTTTCGCCGTGGCGGATGTGTGCCGTTACGCCGTGCGGCAGGGCGCAATCGAGTGCTTTTTCAATGTGCAGCGTCTCAATCATTTCGCCGTACAGTACAGAAAGCATATCGCTGCCGGTACGGGCCGCAATGTAATACGCCTCTCCCTTGCCGAACTTGTTTTTCGTCAGCGCCGCTTCGCCTGCGTAGAAATCTTTTTCATATGTGCCGAGTACCTCCGCCGTCAGCGGGTGGATACGTGCGCAAAGCTCCATAGCATCGTAACGGCTGCCGTTAAACGCAATGCCGTTTTTCATGCCGTCCGGCAGGCTGTCGATTTCTTCGTTCCACACGCCGAACACGTCCATCATGTCGCCGGGGAGGCCGCCCATTTTGCACAGGTCGGTATCGTCCACGATGCCGCTCCAGTACGTTGTGACGAGCGCGCCGCCGTTTTCGACGAACTTGCGCATCTTCTTTTCAAAGCCTGCGCGGTACATATAGAGCATCGGCGCAATGACAAGCTTATATTTCGAGATATCGCCGTCCATATCGACGATGTCCACCTGCACGCCCTTATCCCAGAACGGACGGTAGTGCGTCAAAAGCGTCTCCACGTATTTTTCGTCTTTATCCTTGTTGCGTGGGCCCGCGGCGGCATCCAGCGCCCAGCGGTTTTCCACGTCGTACACGATGGCGACCTGCGGCTTGACTTCGGTGCCGTATACGTCGCCACGCTCGTTCATGCTCTTAAGCTCAGCGCCGACGGACTGCACATCCTTAAACACACGGGTGTTCTCGTTCGTAACGGAGTCAAACACGCCGCCATGGCTGACATGGTCAACGACCGCACCGTGGAACTTTTCGCAGGAGCCGCGGCTTTTTCTGAACTGGAAATACTGCACGGAATTTGAGCCGTGTGCAACCGCCTGCATGGAGGAAAGCAGATGCATGCCCGGGCGCTTCAGCATACTGATGGGCGTCCAGTTCGTCATGCTCGGCGTGCTTTCCATCAAAAGGAAGTTTTCGTGCTTGATCGAACGCATCACGTCGTGCGTCATCGCGGAAGAGACCGCAATCTCTACGTTGTCGGTCGTATGCCACTGCGGGTAGTTGTCCCAGGAAACAACGTCGAGCTCCGGGCCGAACTTGAAGTAATCGAGGCCGTCGTAGAAGCCCATCAGGTTCGCCGTCACCGGGATATCCGGGTTTACTTCCTTTACGGTGTCGCGCTCCATTTTCATGAAATCGACGGTCTGGTACGTGACAAAGCGCTTCCAATCGAGCGTCAGACCGTGCACGTTCATTTCGCCGTTCGGCTGCGGCGCGTGAATCTGGTCCCAGCTCGTATACGTGTGGCTCCAGAAGTCCGTCCACCACGCGTGGTTCAGGTCGTCGAGCGTCTTATACTTCTTTTTCAGCCAATCGCGGAACGCCTGTTGGCACAGCGGGCAGTAGCACTCGCCGCCGTACTCATTAGAAAGGTGCCACAAAATGACGCCCGGGTGGTTTGCAAAGCGCTTTGCAAGGCGCTTATCCATCTCGCGGGTCTTCTCTCTGTACACGGGGGATGTATAGCAGTGGTTGTGACGCGCGCCGGAAAGGTCGCGCACACCGTTATTCTGCACACGGCGAATCTCCTCATACTTTTCGCTCATCCAAAGCGGCTTTGCACCGGACGGTGTGGCCAACACGGTATAAATGCCGTTTTTGTAGAGATTGTCGACGATCTTCTCCAGCCAGTCGAAGTCGTATTCTCCCTCATTCGGCTCCAGATGCGCCCAGGAGAAAATACCGACCGACACGCAGTTGATATCCGCTTTCTTCATCAGCTCCACGTCCTGCTTGAGAATCTCGGGATAGCGCAGCCACTGTTCGGGATTATAATCGCCGCCATGCAGCAGCTTCGGAAATTTCGGTGTAAGGGGTCTCATAATAAAATACCTCCGTCAGCGCGACTTCCCGCGCGTAATCTACACCCAGTATACAGGTTGTACGGACAAACTTCAAGAGTGAGTTTCACATTCTTCATTCTTTAGTTTTTGCCGCGTTCTTATGCGCATGTAATAAAGAAAAGCGCACAGATTTTGTTTTCTGCACGCTTTTTAGCTTCATATTTTTCTGAAAGGCTTCTTTTATTCGCCCGCTTTACTTTGGCTTGTGTCAAGTTCTCTCGTCAGCTTATGCATTCTCAAAAAATACGTCGTGACAAGCAAAATAGCCGCACCGGTCCAAGCAGTGACCTCCGCATAGAAAATACCCTCCTGCCCGATAATAAGCGGCAGAAACAGCGCCACGCCAATACGCATCAAAAATTCCATGATGCCCGAAGCCATCGGCATGATGGTATCGCCAAGCCCCATCAGCGCGGAGCGGTAAATGTGCAGCATATAGAGGATAGACAGACAAATACTCATGATATTAAGATAGTGTATTGCCACCTGCGACGAGATCGACACTTCCTCCGCCGTGCCGGAAATAAACAGTGCGATGCCGTATTTTCCGAAAATCAGCACAAAAACCGTAATGACGACCGAGGTCAGCAAAGCGATCCACGTTGCGGAGTGCATACCCTTTTTCACGCGGTCTAAAAGCCCCGCGCCGAGATTCTGCCCGACATACGTCGTCACGGCGTAGCCGAACGAAACGGCGGCAATCTCCAAAATACCGTACAGCTTATTCGTTGCCGTAAAGCCCGCCACGAACAGCGTGCCGTAGCGGTTGACGACCGACTGCACCACCATGCCGCCCACGGCGATGATAACATTCTGTGCGGCGACCGGCGTACCGAGCCCCAAAAGGCGCTTTGCTATTTCCGGATTGAGTCGGAAATACTCTTTTTTCAGGTGGATGACCTTCACGTGCAGCACAGCGCGCAAACAGTAAAGCGCTGCGAAAAGCTGTGCGATGACCGTTGCGACGACCGCACCCGCAATGCCCCAGTGGAACACCATAACAAACAGCAGATCAAGCCCAATATTCAGAATAGATGCAATGACCATGGCATACAACGGCGTTTTGCTGTCGCCGAGCGCACGCAGGATGCTTGCAAGCACGTTATACGCCATGATGATGGGTATACCCGCAAACATGATGCGCAGGTATGTGAACGCGCCGCCGATGATCTCCTCCGGCGTGTTCATGGCGCGCAGCACGGGTGCCATGGCGACTTGGCTCAGAATGACGGTCAAGATTGAAATGACCGCCGAAAGCGAGATCGTCGCGCCGATGGAACGGTTAAGACCCTCGTGGTCTTCCGCGCCGAAACGCTGCGCCATGTAAATGGAAAAGCCCTGCGCAAAGCCTTGGATAAGCCCCAGCACGAGCCAGTTCAGCCAGTCCGCCGCACCGAGCGCCGCCAGCGCGTTTACGCCGAGCGCCTGCCCCACAATGGCGGTATCCACCACCGTGTAGAACTGCTGAAACACGTTGCCCAGCATCAGCGGTATCGCAAAGGTGAAAATCAGCTTTGCAGGGCTGCCTTTTGTCATATTTTGAATGCGTTCTGTTTTTGCCATAAACCCCTCATGATTTCGCCGAAAGTTTTTCCGGTAATTTGTGAATACGAATGTAATATGTCACGCACAGCAATGCCGCCGCGCCGAACCACGCGGAGACCTCTGCAATGCAGATGGAAAGAAAGCCCAGATTGAACACTTTAGAGAGCACGAGCACAACGGAAATGCGCAGAATTAGCTCCAGCGCGCCGGAGAGCATCGGCACCACCGTGTCGCCGAGACTTTGCAGGGAAAAGCGGTAGACGAACAGCAAACCCAGCACCCACATCATCGCACCGCAACACAGCAAATACGGATACGAAGCTTCGATGACCGTCTGCGCCACGCCGGAGACGAACACCGCCGTCAGCTGGCGGCCGAACAGAATCATTGCGCCGCCGATGAAGAAATCGACGATGAGCACCATCAAAATGCTGCGGCGCACGCCGACTTTAATGCGGTCAACGCGTCCCGCGCCGAGGTTCTGCCCGACATACGTGCCAAGGGATAACCCGATGATGTTGCACGGCTGTTCCGCAAGACCGAAGATTTTCGAGCCCGCCGTATATGCCGCCACAATCGTAGAACCTAAACCATTCACAATGCCCTGTAAGATCATACCGCCGATCGCCGTAATGGAATTCATAATTCCGACCGGCAAACCAAGCTTCAATAAGCCAAAAATAATAGACTTATCCATGCGCTTTTCGCCGGTTTTAAACCGCAAAACCGGCATACGGCGCAACACGAAAAGACACATCAGGCCGGAAAGCAGCTGTGCCAAAACGGTCGCCCACGCAGCGCCGGCCACACCCCATTTAAAGGCCATGACAAACAGAATGTCCAGCCCGATGTTCACTGCCGAGCTGATGAGAATGATAATGAGCGGCGACATGCTGTCGCCGAGCGCACGAAGAATACTCGAAAGCGTGTTGTAAAACACCGTCGTGAAAATACCGATGAAAATAATGCGGATGTACAAAAGTGCGTCGTCGAAAATATCGGTCGGCGTACCCATCAGTGTCATGAGCGGGCGCGAGAAAATGAGACTTAACGCCGTGATGACCGCCGCGCTCATAAAACCGAGGTAGCCCGCGTTCATCACCGTGCGGCGCATGTCGCTTTCGTCGCCTGCGCCGAAGCGTTGCGAAATCAAAATGGAATACCCGTGCGTCAAACCGTTGATGAAACCAAAAATAAAGAAATGTACCGAACCCGTGGAACCCGCTGCCGCAAGCGCGTTGACGCCTACACCGCGGCCGAGCACCATAGCATCCGCCACAGAGTATAACTGCTGAAACACATTGGCAACGAGCAAAGGCAGTGCAAATGCCAACAAAAGCTTTACCGGGCTGCCCTTCGTCATATTGCGAACCACAAAATTGCTCCCTTCAAAAGACACTTTGATTACCATTATATCGGATAAAATGCTGCAATTCAATGCCTGTATGTCGTTTTCGAGGGGTGTAAACGCCGAATTTTCCTATTCTTTTTTGGCTAATTTGACGCTATTTCGGCTTCAGCAACAAGCCGTGTAAAAAAGCAGCGCTATGCAAAAGCCGCACAGCGCCGCGTGAATTTTGTTCAATCAAACGATGTAATCGACCGCAACCGCCTTTTCGCGAACTGTCGCAACATAGGTCTTCACCGTGTTGCAGTGGTACGGGTCTTTCTGGTATTCTTCGAGCGCCTCGGGGCTCTCGAGCGTAACGGTCAGGCAGACGTCAAAGGAGCGCTCGGAGTGGAGGAAATCCGCACCGGCTTCCACGTCAAGTGCCTGCGGCACGCGGCCCTTCATCGTCATAAAAAGATCGCGCAGCTTTTCGCACTGCTCCTTGGAATTGTCCTTGAGCTTGATCATTAAAACATGCTTTACCATTTAAAAAACTTCCTTTCGGATAAAATTATTGCATAGCTAAAGAAAACCATGGTTAAAAGTTTTGCTCAAGCTTTTTCAAAAGCTTGCAGGTTCTTAGGGCAGCGCCCTACATCGCTTTCCGCAGAAAGCGAAATCTCTTTGCATTCGCAAAGTCAGAAAGGGAGGACGAAACTTCCGGTGGACGTTTCGTCCGAGGGAAACCCTACTAAGGGGTTTCCCTATGAACTTGTAACACAAGTTCATAAAAATCGAACCCAGTCGTATGGGTTTCCCAAAAGGCGGTCAAAGCCGCCTTTAAAAAATCGACTTATTCTATCTAACCCCCGAAACCGCCCTGTCGAGCGCGCCCAAGTCCTTGTGAATCCGCACATCGCGCAGACCGGCGGCTTCAAACAGCACCTTTACCGCCTGCCCCTGCGTCTCACCGATTTCCACGGCAAGCACGCCGTTCGGGTGCAATTTATTCGCCCAAATATCGCAGATCGCGCGGTAGAAGATGAGGCCGTCCGCGCCGCCGTCCAGCGCCGTTTTCGGCTCTTTCTGCACTTCGCGCTGCAAAAGCGGCAGCTCGCTTGTCTCAATATACGGCGGGTTCGACGCGATGAAATCGAACCCATCCGGCAGCGTCTCCGCAAAAGCTTTATCTAACATGTCACCCTTTACCGCCGTCACCGGCAGCTCCGGGTAACGCGCCAAATTCTCGTTTAAATAGTTGAACGCACCGTCGTACAGCTCCACTTCCGTCACTTCGGCGTGTGCTTCTTTCGCGATGGAAAGCCCCACCGCACCCGTGCCGGCGCAAAGGTCAAGCCCCTTCGGCAAATTCTCGGTTTTCGACAGACGCTTGCACACTGCTTCCACCAAAACAGCGGTGTCCTCGCGCGGAATCAGCACGCCCTCTCCGCAGGAAAGCGTCAGGCTCATAAAGTCCCACTCGCCAAGCAGATATTGCAGCGGCTCGCCCGTTTTGCGCTTTTCGAGCGCGAAAAGCACCGCTTGCTCCGCTTCAGACTCCGCCGGCTTATCGCCGTGCAGCAATAACTCTGTGCGGTTCGCGCCGCAGAAATGCTCCAAAAGGCATGCGGCTTCAAACGTCGGGTCTTCCGTGACGGGTTCAAGCGCCGTTTTCGCTGCGCGGTACAGCTCGCTCAGCGTCATCGGATAATATCCTCGCCGTTTTCCGGGATAACCGCTTTCATCGCCGCAATAGCGGCTTCCATCATCTTGTCGGTCGGCTCTTTTACGGTCAAACGCTGAAACCACAGGCCCGGCGCCGCAATGATGCGCGTCAGCACGTTATCGTACTTGCCGCAAAGCTTGATGAGCTCATAACCGATGCTGACAACGATCGGCAAGCACAAGAGCTTACAGAACGTGCGCAGGAACGGATTGGAAAACGGAATGAAAAAACCGATGATGATGCCGAGCAAAAGCATTAAGATCATAAAGCTGGAGCCGCAGCGCGGGTGGAAGCGCTTTTGCTTCCGCACATTTTCCACGGTGAGCGGCAGGTCGTTTTCATAGCAGAAAATCGTCTTGTGCTCCGCGCCGTGGTAGCGGAATGTGCGGTCAATTTCCGGCATTTTAGAGATGACAACAATGTACAGTACAAAAATGACGATACGTAAAAGGCCCTCAAACACCGAACGCCAACCACTGATGCCGTCGCCCGTGAGCATCATCAGCCCGTTAAAGAGCACCGCCGGCAAAAAGAAGAACAGCAGCACCGCAAGCGCCACGCCCAGCACACCGCCCACGGCGACGACCGCATTCATCACCTTGTCTCCGAATTTCTTTTTGAGCCACTTTTCAAATTTCGAGGGCTCTTCCTCTTCCTCGCCGCCCACTTTATCCGCCGAAAGCGTCAGCGCCTTCATACCGAGGCGCAAGGTATCCACCATAGAGAACACGCCGCGTATAAACGGCTTTTTCAAAATGGGGTATTTTTCGCGCAGCGACGGCGTGGAAACCTCCTCCGTTGTAATATTTCCGGCTTCGTCACAAAAAGCCGCTACGTTTTTCTTCGGGCCAACCATCAAAATGCCCTCAAGCAGGGCCTGCCCGCCGATAGATGTTACGCGTTTTGCCATTCTTTCTCCTTTTGCTTATAAACAATATTTAATCCTGTTTTCTCTCCACGACCTGCACCTGCGCGGTGGCGGTGGGAATCTGCGTTGTATTGGAAAGCTCGGGATTCATCTCAAGCTTTTTCATGGTCGGTATCGTGATGATGACCGTGGTGCCCATGCCTTCTTCGCTGTCAATATCAAGCGAGCCGGAGTGCAGCTCCATGATCTCATTTGCGACGGCGAGGCCGATGCCGTTGCCGCGCACATTTTGGTTTGCTTTGTAGAACTTCTTTTTGACGTTTGGCAGATGCTCCGCCGGGATGCCGCAGCCACTGTCCTTAATGATGACGCGGATAAACCCGTCGTCCTCATACGCGGAAACGCGTACCGTACCACCGGGATTCGTGTATTTCAAAGCGTTGTCGATGACGTTGATGAACACCTGCCGCAGGCGATTCACATCGCCCAAAATCGGCGAAAGCATCGTGTCTTCCTCATCGTAAATGAGGTTTTTATGCTCCGTTCGCGCGCGGTCGGTGAACATGTACACGGCCTCATCCAGCTCCGCCAAAAGATCGATCTTCTTGAGGATCAGCCGCATTCTGCCGCTTTGCATGCGGGAAAAATCCAGAAGCTCCTCCACCATGCCGGAAAGACGTTCTGCCTCGCGCACGATGACGTTCATGCCCTTATCATACGTTTCGCGGCCGATGCCGCCTGTTTGCAGCGTTTCCGCCCAACCCTTAATAGCCGTCAGCGGTGTGCGCAGCTCGTGCGAAACAGAGGAAATGAAGTCGTTTTTCATTTTTTCCGCTGTGCCAAGCTCTGCCGCCATGTCGTTGATGGAGTCGCACAGTGCGCCGAGCTCGTCGTCCTTCTCTTTCTTGACGCGCACGTCAAAATCGCCCTTTGCGATTTTTTCCGCCGTAGCATTGAGTTCCCGAATAGGCGTGATAATAGACCGCACAAAATAGATGCCCGAAAGCGTGACGAGCACCAAAATGAGCACACCGATGCCAATCAGGACCAGCACAACATACGTAATCTGCCGGTCTGCGCGCTCCATAGAGACGATGTACCGCACCGCGCCGAGCACCGCGCCGTTTGCGCCGCGCGCCACGCGCGAGACGGCCATGACCTTCTCGCCGCTCGCGAGCTTGCCGATCCAATAGCCGTACCCGTTTTCGCTGTGCAAGGCACTTTCAAAATCGGGCTTGCTCTGGTTTTGGTCCGGCGCAAAGCCGGAGGAGGTAGACAAAATGCTGCCCGAACGCGAGACCGCCATGACCTCCATGAGGTCTTTATCCGGGAAATTTTCGGTGTAGCTTCTGGCTGCAGCGTTAAACTCGCTTACGGTTTTCATGCTGCCGGAAAGCACGGTGGGCAGCTCGTCGCTGCGGCCGATGAGCGTCATTTGTATGCCGTTATAGGCATAGCTCTGCACAACGAAAGAAAGCGCCGCAATACAGGCTGTAAATAATAAAATCATCACACCGAGGCTGTTAAACAGCCAGCGTCTTGCGATACCTTTTTTGAACACGCGCTTTCCTCCTTTCTGTGCTTCTTTTTGTAGTTACCAGTATTTTTAAATGACTTGCCCTGCAAGTCATCAGAAAACCCATGCAACTGGGTTTTCTGCGGTTCAACAGTCCACCGGACTGTTGAACCTACTTTCCTAGTTTTTTATTAGGCAAAAAGATTTCGTCGTCTGCGGACGACGCCTCAGGGCCTTGCTCCGAGACTCCATAAACTTTCTGAAGAAAGTTTAATCAAAGACTTCATTCGTTTGCTTTCACGCAACCTTTTGATTACTTATCCCACCGATAGCCGATGCCCCACACGGTGACAACATGTCTCGGGTTCGAGGGCTCGTCTTCGATCTTCATTCTCAATCTGCGGATATTCACGTCTACGATTTTTTCCTCACCGACATATCCGCTGCCCCAGACGTGCTTTAGAATTTCGGAGCGTTTTAACGCCTTACCGGCATTTGAGATGAAGTATTCCATAATCTGAAACTCCACCTGTGTCAGCTCCACGGGGTTGCCGTCTTTTGTGAATGAGCGGTTGCGCAGGTTCAGCACGAAGCGGCCGGAGCGCAGCTCTTCGGAGAAATTCGGCTCTGCGGCTCTCGTAAACTGTGCCACACGGCGGTAAACGGCGTCCACGCGCGCCACGAGCTCAGAGGGGCTGAACGGCTTCGTCACATAATCGTCCGCGCCCATCATCAGGCCCGTCACCTTATCCATTTCCTGCGTTTTCGCCGTCAGCATGATGATGCCGATGGTCGCGTTTTTCTGTCTTAATTCCTTACATACGGCAAGGCCGTCCAGACTGCCGGGCATCATGATGTCCAGCACGGCCACGTCAAAATCGCCGCTGGCCTGCTCGTACACGCGCAAGGCTTCCTCACCGCTTGCGGCTTCCACGCAGTCGTACCCCGCGCGCTTTAAATTGATGACCACAAACTCGCGGATATTCTGCTCGTCCTCTGCCACCAATATCTTTTTCATGTTCGTTTCCCCTTTCTGTCCTCCATTTTCAGTCTATATTTATTCCAGCACTTCAAATCCGCTTTGCAGCGTTTTTTCGTCGCTTTCCGCCATGGAATCGTCCAAAATGCGCAGCACATACACGCGCCCGGCGGAGCTGCTCAACAGAATATCTTCGTCATCCTGTTCTTTTTCCGCCCAGTCTTCCTCCGTATATACCCGAATGGAGAACCTATCCTCCCGACCGAGATAATTGCCGTCAAAGCCGATCTGCGTATACGTAAAGAATGTCGCTGTGCGGGTCACGGTGTCATTTTGGCAGCCGTAGTTATCCTCGCTGCTCGGCAAAAACAGATTGTAGTTTTCCGCCGTATTCAAAATACTTGTGCACACCGGCGTCAACGTGTTGTCCTGTAAGCTATACGTGTTCCACGTGATGACATACCCGGTGGAATCCGCCGTCGTTTCGCTGCCGTTTATCGTCAACTCCGCCGTTGGAATCTCCAAAATGCCGTCTTTATTCACATCGCGCGAGACCGCCGCGGCCGCCGTTGGCCGATCCGTCGCGTTTTCTTCGTTCGACAGCGGCGAAATGAGTCTGTCCGACGCTTCGTCATACCCAATGACCTGCGTCAGCATGTGCCCGTCCGCTTTCACGCCGTCCAGCACCGCTGCGCGCCGCCAGGAATTTACCTGCGAAAAGCTTACGGAGGTGTAACGCGTCACCGCCGCATCGAGCGGCACGGTTTTGGAGACATACGGCTGGTCGCCGTCAAAGCGGTATAACCCGCCAAGCGCCATAATCTCCTCTCCGCTCGTCTGCGCCGCCTGCAAAACGAACAGCTCTTTTATATTGTCGCTGTCAAAATCCGTCAGCAGCATTTCGCTGTAAGAGACCGTTGTCATGGAGAATTCGCGGATCGTGTCTCCGTCCACATAATAAACCGAAACGCTTGCCGTCGCCGTGAGCGGATCTCCCCAGCCCACGATGATCTCGTCCATACCGTCGCCCGTCAGGTCACCGAAGAACACCTTGTCCACCTGCGTTGCCGCCGAGGTAAACCGTGCCATAGAGCTCCAAACACCGTCCGTGTTTTTCTTAAAAAATTCCAGCCGCGTGCCGCCCGCATCGCCGTTTGCACAGAAGCTCACGACCTCCGAAGTGCCGCACCCGTCTAAATCGCGCGAGATGATCGCCGAGCGGTAATCGCCGTATTTCGGGTAAACGAGCGTCACGTCACCCACGCCGCCGCCCATCAGGGCATATATCGCTTCTCTGTCTGCCGTCGTCTTTGGCGGAGACATCAGCGCTTGCGCATCAAGGCCCGTCAGCTCGCTGCACCCCGAAAAAGAAAGCGCCAAAAGCACGGCGAGCACCGCTGCAAAAAGTTTTTTCAGTTTTCCGCGCATCGCCGTCACCTCCTGCGCAAATTTACAATATCAATATAAGTATAGCATATCCCCCGCACCGCCGCAAGCAGTCAGGGGCGCTTTGGCGTCATATAAAAATTAAATTTCTGTGACAGCATTGAGAAACCGGCGCGCGCGTGGTAAAATGGAGAAAATATCTCGAAAGGATTCCGCATGAAACAAACAATGCACAATACCCGCGTGCGATGGGTGCTCGGCATTCTCATTGCGCTCACGCTTGCGTTCATCTGGAGCAACTCCATGCAGAGCCGCGCGGTCTCCGGCGGCATGAGCGGCTCCTTAAAAACGTGGCTCGAGCAGCTTCTGCACACGGAAATCAGTGAATTTTTACTGCGCAAGGCGGCGCATTTTTCGGAATACGGCCTTCTGGGCGTGGAATTTTCGCTTCTGCTCGGCCTGCAGCACGATAAAAACGGAAAAAATTTCCAGTGTGGGCGCAATCTTCTCGACTTTCCGCTCATCGGCATGCTGTGCGCCGTCACGGACGAGACCATTCAAATTTTCTCCGGCCGCGGTTCGCTTGTTTCCGATGTGTGGATCGACACCGCCGGCTTTTCGACCGGATTCTTTTTGACCGTTCTGCTCTTTCTTTTTATCAATCACTTTATCAATCACTGTAAGAAAAGCCGGGTAACCGGCAACCGGAAAGGATAAATACCATGAAACAGCATATTTTAAAGAAGGTTCCCCTCTTCGTCACCGTGTCCGTTCTGCTCACGTGCATCGTGTTTTCCGGCTGCGCGGGCCGCACCGTCATCACAGATGCGCAATTCAAGTCCGCCTGCGAAGCTGCCGACTGCGAAGTAACGGACGTTTCCGACCAGTTTGACAGCAGCGTCATCACAAAAGCGCTGACCGTTTCGGGCGATGATTACTCCTTAGGCTTTTTCACATTCGCTTCCACGGACAGCGCCAAAACGAACTACGCGCAGATGCTTTCAAGCGTCAGGACCTCCGAGGGCAAGGCGGTCGATTCCAGCGAATACAACCGCTACACGTATAAAGGCGACGACCTCACAACGGTACTCTACCGCAACGGCACCACGATTCTTTTCGCCACCGGCGCGGATAAGGACACTGTAAATAAAGTCGTAACAGCGTTGGGACTTTAACCGTTAAAGGCTCGTCGGCAAAACCGACGAGCCTTTAAAAATACCTGGTCATGCGGGCAGCGGCATTCGGGATGAATGTTTCCGCCCGCTCTGCTATATAAGCCGCCGTCAGCGCACCCGCGCCGACGTACTCCCCATACTCCGTAAACAGGCTGCGCGCCGCGATGCGCTCTGAAAACCGCACCGTCACGCACAGGAAAAACCGGCTGCCGATCCGCCCCAGCGCCGAAGAAAGAACATGGAGCGTGTGTACGGCACGCTCCACCGCATCCATCAAATGCCCCACGGTCTCAAAGCAAAACGTCAGCGGCACGGGCGGCGAAACGATACGAATGCCACCACCCCCTTTCCGTTCCCAAGGCACACCCGCAGGTGTATCTTAAACCAGTTTACGCCAAAGGCAGGTACACCGTGCCGATTTTTCTTTGAAACCTTGACATTTTCTTTTTACGTTCTGATCATTACCAAAGTTAGTTATGATCTGACATCGGTGAAACGCTGAACCGGCCGCGCCCATCGCGGCCACGGTCGGCATCGTCTTAAATGTCATTTATTTCCTGTACCTCAACAAAAAAGACGTACAGGAACAGAACAAAAAAAGCACCTCCGAATCCCGCATTGATTTACCCGCCTATATCTTCTGGATC
>ERZ780226.1301-NODE-1301-length-19844-cov-17.967659_pt1 | contig 19844 bp, 16 predicted proteins | sample MGYA00511165_ERZ780226 | MGnify/ENA primary metagenome ERZ780226 (study PRJEB29588, sample SAMEA2152373) | human gut metagenome | biome: human gut; feature: human-associated habitat; material: faeces | place: Denmark | collected 2008/2010 ...
ATCTGCCGCACCTCGCTCGCCGTATCGGCACTTAGAATTATGCGGTATTGCCTTATCGGTTATGCTCCGTTTTAATAGCTGCGCAGGGCATCGCACTGACCGCGCAGGATACGCAGCGGCTCCACGGGGGTTTTGCCCACGCGCACTTCCACCACGGTAGCTTTGTCGGTGGTGCCAAGGGCATCGCCCTGGGCCACGATTGCACCTTTTTCTACCGTCAGCCTGCGCAGGCCATAGTAAATAGTCTTTACGCCCGCGCCGTGCTCGATCACCAGCGTATTGCCCACATTGGGCAATTTTTCCGCCAGCAGTACCTTGCCGCCCGCCGGGGCAATCAGGTCGCACCTGCCGGAAAGCACCACATTGATGCTGGTGCGGCCGGTACCGGTGTTGTTCTTGCGCTCGGTCTGGGTACGGTTGACATATTCGGTCAGGCCATACGGCAGGGTGACCTCCACCTTATCGCTGAACGGCGAAGCAAACCCAGTGTCCGCCCAGTAGATGGTATCCGATGCCGTATCCAGCAGGTCCAGCACCTCCTGCGGGGTATCATCCGCGCCGACATACGGTGTGACCAGCCTGGACTTGGAAGTATAATCCCGAAAAGATGCGGCGCTCTTGCTCACGTTCAGGGTAAGCTCCTGCACCTCACCGTCCACGGTGACCTTGATGGTATAGCTGCCAGGCTCGGTTTCGAGCGGGACCGCCAGGTAAGCCACCCAGCCATCGCCGGTCGTGCTGGCACGGAAGCCGGTATCCGGCAGTTCTGCCGTCAGGCTTGGCTTGGTATCCGTCTGCTGGCCCGTTACCTTTACGGCCACAACGCCACCCGGCGTAACAGCCTGGGTATTCAGCCGCACGGTAGCCTTAATCGTTACATCAAATGTGAACTCATAGGTCTGGTGGCCCGAAACTGTCGGCTCGCTCTGGTAACCCTCGCCGCTGCTGACCACCAGCTTGGCGGTGTAGCTGCCGGGCGTGGTAAAGCGGTAGGCGGCAAATTCCTGGGCACTGCCGCTGAACACTTCCTGCTTGTTCTCGTCTTTAACGGTCACTTCGGCGCTGCAGTCCGCCGGGGCCACCCGCAGCGTCATGGTGCCGCCGCCAAAATCAGATTCCAGCGCTGTGGGAGTGCTGGAAAGTGTCTCGGCATAGGTACGCTTAAGGTGGTTGCCTGCCACCGGCACCTGCCAATGGTACGCCACGGGGTCCAGCTGCTGGCCCGCCACTGTTACCGTAACGGCAGGAATCATATCCGGCGTGGCTTTTTTGTACAGCCAGTATATGCCGCCTGCGGCGATCATACCCGCCAGCAGCACCACCAGCAGCAGCCAGCCGATCAGCAGCCGCACGGCGCGGCCCACTTTGCTGTCAGTCGATTCCGGCGTATCTGCCTCTTTCTCCGCCTGTTCTGCTTCGGCATCCTCGATCTGTTCAATCGAAACCTGGACCGTTCGGGTGATCTCCGCCTTGCGCCGCTCTGCTGCAGCGCGCTGTTCCGGGGTCAGTTCCGGTTCGTCATCCTCCGGCTCCGGCGGCTCCGTGGCCTGGGGCAGCTGCGCGGCTTTGGGTTCCTGCACCGCCTTTTCCGGCATTTCCGGCGCGGCGGCTGCTTCAGCCGGTTCGGCCACAGCGGCAGGTTCCGGCGTTTGCGGTTTTTCCGGCGCTTCCGGGGGTTCCGGCCGGGGCTCAACATATTGCTGCGGTTTTGCTTCCGGCTTGGGGGCAGCCTTTTTGCGGCGGCGTTTGCCGCCTGCCTGCCCGCTGCGCGGCGCTTTGGGCTTGGCTGCCACCTGTTCCGGGGCGGCAGCTTCGGTCTGCTCGGCTTGTTCCGCCTGCGTTTTTGGTTCTTGCGGGGATTTTGTATTTTGGGGTTCGCTTTTTTGTTTTTGCGTGCCCGTTTTGCGGTGCGCAGTATTGCTATTGCTGGCATGGGGTTTGGCCATCCTGCCTCGCCCCGTGCCTGGAGCGGTTTTGCCCTGCGTGCGCTGCCCGCCCCTGGCTTTGGGCTTTGGCTGCTGCGCCGGCTCCATCGCAGTCTGTGTTACCTTCTCTTCGTCCATCGCTTTCTCCACCAACATTTGCGATTTATCGTTGCTCTAACTCTATTTTGTTACATTGTTTCGCGGTACAAAAGCCCGCTGCTGCCCGTCAGGGCGGCAGCAGGGTCAACGGACTTGCTGCCAATGCGCAGCTCCCAGATCAGGGTATGCTCCTCACTGGTGGTGCCCAGTTCTTCGCCGCGGGCAAGGCTCTGCCCACGCTGCACCTTTACGGCATCCAGCCCAAACAGATAGCTCTTAACCCCGCAGCCATGGTCAATCACCACAGTGCCGCCGGTCAGCGCCAGCGTTCCGGCGTACACCACAGTACCCGCCTGCGGTGCCGTAACAGCGGTACCCGCTGCGGCGTTATAATTGATGCCAGTTGCCCGGCCGGTAATGGTCCCATCGGTGCGCAGCCGCGCGCCGTAATCCGCCAGAATCGCACTGGGCACCGGCGAGGCAAAATTGCCCTGCCACAGCTTTTCGCTGCTGCCCTGTGTGTAAAGGGGCCAGATCGCATTTTTATATTCCGTTGCTGCGCCCGGTATGTCTGCCTCTGCGGCCACATCCACGGTTTTGGCCTCGCTCTGCATCACGTTCAGGGTCAGCTCCTGGGTCAGGCTGCCGCAGGTCACGGTCAGGGTATGGGGGCCGCCCTCGGCATTATAGGTTACCGGGATATAGCCCATATACCCACCGGTCACCGGGCGGAACCATACATCCCCCAGGTCGGTTTCCACGGCCGGCTCGCTGCCATCCAGAATGCCGGTAATGACCAGTGCCGCCACGCCGCCCTGGCTGACGCGCTCACTGCTGAGCACCGCCTTGGGCTGGATGTTCATGGTATAAGATGCACAGTACCGGTACCAGCCGGTGGCATCGCCGGGGTCCGCCGTGTTGCGGTAAGCGGTCAGGGTCAGCTCATAGCTGCCATTTTTGGGGTAGGCATACATCGCAAAGGCAGCGGCATCCCCCTGCACCACAACGCTGCCGGCCGAATCTTTCAGCGTAAGGGTCGTGCGCTGCGCCCAGTCCGGCAAAACCAGCTCCGGGGCAGCTTCCGTCATTTCGCCCAGCTTTTGCACCGTCAGGGTGCTGGGCTGTTCAAACGTGCGGTTCAGCACATTGCCCAGCACCGGCACACTCCAGTCATAGCCGATCGGTTCCAGTTCCGTATCGCCCAAAGTGGGGTGCTGCGTGGGAAGTTTGTCATCGCCCGTCATAGCGTACATGGCGTACCCGGCACCGCCCAGCAGCACCGCCAGCATAACCACCACCATAACCAGCCACAGCAAGAGCTTTTTCATGGCGTTCCCTTTCCTTGTCACAGCAGAAAAATCGAAATTCAGTCTGATTTTATAGTCACTGCCGTCATTTTTCTTATTTTCAGCAGCGCCTTATGGTTTATCTGAGCCCTTTTTATCATTTAATAAGTATCACTACTGATTGCAAGAAACACGAACAGCCGGGCCGAAGCCCGGCCATTTTCACTTTTCTGCTGGCTGTTCCGGCTTATTCAGCATCGTCAGCAGCCTTTTCTTCGGCGGCTTCTGTCGGTTCATTGTCGATGGGCAGATATTCGTCGTCATCGTCATAATCGTCGCCGTCATCGCTGTACAGCAGGCGCTCGTATTCGTCCAGTTCCTTTTCGCGGCGGCGCAGGTAAAGCGCAGCGGCAGTCAGGGCACCGGCAGCAGCAAACAAAAACGCCAGAATGGCACCAAAAGTGGATTTCTTCATCATAATACTTTTCCTCCGCGTATTCTAAAAGGGATGGGTCTGTAAAATATTATACCCGATTAACCGGGTGAATACAATCTTTCCCTTGTAAATTTTTCACACAAAAAGGTTCAGGTATCAAGGTGATACCGCGCCATTCTCCGCAGCATGGTCTCCGGAAAATTTCTTCACCTGCCACTGCTTGTTTTTTATTCCGGCCGCCACTGGCGCATAATGCCCGCAAATGCGCTTGGTACCGCGTATTCTCCGTTCAGCTCCGCGCGGCTGGCCCAGACGCAGCCCTCCGGCGCCGGGCCTGCGGCTGTGCCGCAAAACCCGCTGATCTGCCAGATGCGATGGGTGAACACATGGCGGGTGCTTTGCAGCGGGGCCTGCCACTGCACACAAAGGCCAATGGCGCGCAACGCGGCGTCCAGTTCCGGTTGGGCCATGGCAGTACCCTCAAAGGCAAGGGGCTGCCACAGCCCGGCCAGCAGCCCTTTGGACGGGCGGCGCTGCAAAAGCACGCCCTGCGGCCCGGTGATCAACGCGGCCGTGACCGGCACCAGCGTTTTTTCCGGCTTAGCCGTTTTGACCGGCAGCTGTTCGGCCCGGCCTGCAGCGCGGCCCTTGCACTGAGCAGTCAGCGGGCAGACCTCGCACTTTGGCGCACCGTTGGGCAGGCAGACCAGCGCCCCCAGTTCCATCAACGCCTCGTTATAAGGGCCGGGGCATTCCTTGGGCATTTCTTCCAGCACACGGGCTGTGAACTCGCGCTTGGCGGCAGGTTTGGTAATATCGGCAGAGCTATTATCCAGCCGGGCAAATACCCGCAGCACGTTGCCGTCCACCGCCGGGGCTGGGATGCCAAATGCAATGGAGGCAATAGCCCCCGCCGTGTAATCCCCAATGCCGGGCAGAGCGCGCAGGGCGGCATAATCTGCGGGAAGCTGGCCGCCGTACTGCTGGCAGACGATCTGCGCCGCCTTTTGCATGTTGGCCACCCGGCTGTAATACCCCAGCCCCTGCCACAGCTTGCGCAGCTTGTCTGGGTCGCTGGCGGCAAGGGCGGCGGGGTCCGGCAGCTCGGCCACAAAACGCTCGTAATAGGGCAGCGCCGCCGAGACGCGGGTCTGCTGGAGCATGATCTCGCTGACCCAGATATGATATGCCGAAGGCTCCTGCCGGAAAGGCAGGAGCCTTCGATTCAGTTCAAACCATTGGATCAGCGGTTCGCTGACCGCCCCCATTAAAAACCGCCGCAGGTGCGCGGGAAGGCAATGACGTCACGGATGTTGGGGATGCCGGTGACATACATCAGCAGGCGCTCAAAGCCCAGGCCGTAACCGGCATGCTTTACGCTGCCAAAACGGCGCAGGTCCAGGTACCAGTCATAATCTTCGCGCTTCAGGCCCAGTTCATCCAGGCGGGCCAGCAGCACATCCAGGCGCTCCTCACGCTGGGAACCGCCGATCAGCTCGCCAATGCCTGGCACCAGCATATCGGCGGCGGCAACCGTCTTGCCGTCCTCGTTCATGCGCATATAGAATGCCTTGATCTCTTTGGGGTAATCGGTAACAAACACAGGCTTTTTGAACACCTGCTCGGTCAGGTAGCGCTCGTGCTCGGTCTGCAGGTCAATGCCCCAGCTTACTTTATACTGGAAGTTGTCATCGTTCTTTTTCAGCAGTTCGATGGCATCGGTGTAGCTCACGCGGGCAAAATCGCTGTTGGCAACCAGCTCCAGACGCTCGATCAGGCCCTTATCAAAGAACTGGTTGAAGAATGCCAGCTCGTCTGGGCAGTTATCCAGCAGGTAGCGGATGACATACTTGGTCATGGCCTCGGCGGTGTCCATGTAGGTATTCAGGTCAGCAAATGCCATTTCCGGCTCAATCATCCAGAACTCTGCGGCATGGCGGGTATCATAGCTCTTCTCTGCGCGGAAGGTGGGGCCAAAGGTGTAAACCTTGCCCAGGGCCATTGCCATGGCCTCGGCTTCCAGCTGGCCGGAAACCGTCAGGTTGACCGGGCGCTTGAAGAAGTCCTTGCTGTAATCCACCTTGCCGTCCTCGGTCTTGGGCACATCGTTCAGGTCCAGGGTAGTAACCTGGAACATCTCGCCTGCGCCTTCGCAGTCAGAACCGGTAAAGATGGGGGTGTGTACATAGGTAAAGCCGTTCTTGTGGAAGAACTCATGCAGGGCATAAGCGGCCTGGCCGCGCACACGGAACGCAGCGTTAAAGGTGTTGGTGCGGGGGCGCAGGTGGGTCAGGGTGCGCAGGTAATCCATGCCCATCTTGTTTTTCTGCAGCGGGTAATCGCTGCCGCAGGTGCCCAGCACCGTAACGGTATCAGCGTTGATCTCAAACGGCTGCTTAGCGTTGGGGGTCAGCACCAGGGTGCCGGTCACTTCAAAGCTGGTGTACAGGCCGGATTTTGCAACCTCGGCATAGTTTTCCAGCTTGTCCGCCTGGAAAACGATCTGCACGGGCTTATAGCAGCTGCCGTCTGCCAGAGAGATAAAACCGATCTTTTTAGAATCGCGCACGGTTTTTGCCCAGCCGCAGACAGTAACTTTGCTGCCATCCGCCGGGGTAGCCTTATAGAGCGATGCAATTTCAACTCGTTCCATGTGTTCCCACTCCTAAAATGCAAATGTAGGGGGTGTATCTGAAAACAAAGAAAATGACGACTATTTCGCAAGCACATGCCGGATTCAAGGCAAAAGGCCGCAGGAATCCTTTGTGGATTCCAAGGCTTTTTAACGCGGAATCCGGCTGCGATTGTAGAAATAGGGCAAATTTTCGACTTTTCAGTTACACCTAGATAGAATGTATTATAACGTGTGATGCTTAAAAAGTAAAGCGCTTGTTATTTGCGGCGCTTTTTGCTCTTTTTGCGCAGGGCCGGCACGGCCCAGATGGCCGCCAGCAGCACCACTCCTGCCGCACTGAGCGCTGCCCCCGCGGTAAGACCGGGCGTTTTGTAGGTAAACGCCACCGTATGGCTGCCGGGTTCCAGCGCCACGCCGAGGAAAGCCGTATCTGCCCGCAGCACTTGGGCCGGGGTACCGTCCACCGTCACGCTCCAACCAGTAGAATACGGCAGCTGCACCACCAGCACGCTGCTGCGGGTGGTGGTGATTTCTCCACCCAGGCTGTTGGTGCCAAGGGTCACATTCTGCAGGTTTTCGGCCCCAAGGTTCTCCGCACGGGCCGCAACGGTATCCAGCTTCTGGCATTCCACCGCCAGGCGGTCAAACTGGTAATAGCCCGCAAAGGGCAGTACAATCGTGATCTGCTGCAAGGGTTCATCACTGGTGCCAAAGTTATACACAAAGTCATGCCGGCCGCAGTAATACTGGCTGTTGGGGCGGTTATACTCAATGCGGCCCTCACCAATGTTGCTGAGCAGGCGCAGATAGACACTGTCCTTGCGCCAGAAATGCGCATACTGCTTTTGCAGGCTGCGGCGGTCATGGGCGCTCATGGCGCTCAGTTCTTCTTCGCTCATCGCATCCAGCGGGCTGGTGGCCGTGTACTGCATGCCCTGCACCACAAAGGCGGTCTCACAATCCGCCACCGGCTGGGCAATGGTCAGGGTAATGCGCCCGCCGTCCTGCGGGGCATAGTAGGTGGTTTCATCCAGCTGCTGCACGCCGTCCAGCTCCATTTCGGCTGCGGGGCTTACTGTATCGCCGGTCAATTCCGCTTCGGGCAGCAGGCCGGTTTCTTCCAGCACTACGCCGTCCAGCAGGGCATCCTGCTTTTGCAGCGGGGTCAGGGCGTCATAGGTTTCGCGGCTGATCTGGTTTTGCGCCGTATAGCCGATGGGCAGCGCCGCCGTATTGGGGTAAACCGCAACCGTGCTGCCGCCGATTTCCGCTGCCTGCACGGCCTGGCTGTCAAATAAGGCGGGCAGCGCCCCGGTGGAATCCGGTGCGCAGAGGGCGTATTTCACGCCGAACAACGTTTCCAGCGGGGTGCGGTTCTGCAGCCCGCGGTAATCATATTCCACCGGGGTGTTCTGCCCCAGTTCCCGGAACAGGCTGGAAAGGTAGCTGTTGTTCAGGCTGAAAAAGTACCCGGTGCCATACACATCCAGCAGCATGGGGCTGTTGATCGGCTCGTTCACCAGCGAGTCATACCGCCAGTAGCTTTGGTCCTCCATCAGATGCAGGGTCACGGCGGGGTTGTCCTGCACGGTGGTGCTCCAGGCGTAACCGGCGGGGCGGTACTCGTTCACGGCATCGGCTTCCTCAATGCCATAGTAGCCGCCAAGGTTCATCACCACGCCAAGGCAGCAGCCCGCCAGTAAAACAGCCTGCACACCGCGGCGGCTGACACCATCTGCCGCCAGCACAAACACGGCCAGCAGCACCAGCAGCAGCGCGCCCAGCAGGGCGGTCTCCGTGCGGCCCTGCTTGACGCAGAACGCCACCACGCAGTAAACCGCCAGCAACGCAAACAGGTTGCGCTTTTCTTTCGGCTCAAACGCCGTTATGCCGGGGCAGACCCGCGCCAGGATAAAGGCTTCCAGCATGGTGAACGCCCACACCCAGCGGTTGGAAACGTAAGAAATCCCGTTCAACACACTGCCCGCCTGCGGCACCAGCAGCAGGGCCAGCAGACCCAGCCACGCGCACTTGAGCACGGTGTTCTGCTGCGGCTTGGCAAACAGCACCAGCACACCCAAAAACGCCGCCGAGGTCACCCCCGCATAGGTAGAGTAAGCATCATACCCCATGCCGGTGGTCATGTTGGCCAGCAGCTCAAAAAAGCGGTAGAACGGGTAAGGCGCGGTTTCCCGCGTTAAGCCAAAGCGAGCGCTGCCGAACAGCTCCTGCGCGGTGGGCAGCAGGGTGACGGCTGAAATTGCAATGCCCACCAGCGCAAACCCGATGAACTTTGCCAGCAGCGGCGGCAGGGTGCGCAGGTTTTTGGCCCCGTACCGCTTGCTATACACCGCAATGGCGTACAGCACCAGTAGCACCGCAGCCATATAAAAGAACAAAAAGTTGGAGAGTGCCGTCAGCGCAATGGCGGCAATGTACAAAACCGGGCTGCGGCCCTCAAACAGATCATCCGCTCCCAGCAGCATCAGGGGGAAGCAATACATCGGCACCAGGAACACCGGTTCGATCAGCCCTGCCTGGATGGGCCACGCACTGAACACATAGGCCAGCGCACCCAGCAGGGTGCCAAAGCGGCTGTTGCCATGGCGGCGGCTGAACGCCATAAAGGCCAGCCCCGCCAGGTAGAGCCGCAGCACGATCAGGCCCTCCAGCAGCTGCTCGGTCCACCGGCCGGGCACAAAGGCTGCCAGCAGGTCCAGCGGGTCACCCAGGCCGTAATAGCTCAGCGTGGTAATGATATCCGCACCGTAACCGATGGAAAAATCCCAGGTGGGCACCGCCGCGCCGGTCAGCACACAGCGCGCGGCCTGCCGCAGCCAGCGGCCATAATAGACCAGAAACGGGTAATGCTGCTTGAGGGTATCGCCATATTGGATAAAGCTCTGCCCGTTCAGCGCAAAAATAGCAGCCCAGATGCCCATCAACAGGGCAAACAGCGCCGTATAAGCCAGCACCAGCGCCCCGCGGCCCTGCCTGCGGCCCGGTGCGTGGATCAGGATGGTGTTCTGCATGGTATCCTCCTGCGGGGCGGGTGGTGTTCCACCCCGGTTTTTATGGCAGTCCCGCATCGTTCCGGATGCCGTCCGTCGGGAATCATGCGGTGCCGCCTTATCTTTGTCCAGTATATTCTATTTTGTTTTGCGTTGCAAGGGCGTTTTGCCGCGGTTACACGCTGCCGTCAAACAGGGCTGCCAGTGCCTTGGCCGCGTACTGCCCGGCCCGTACTGCCTGCTGCACCGTGTTGGCGTGGCCGCCTATTTCGATCAGCAGCGCACCGGGGCTGACATCCTGATTATAGAACCGGTACCCGCACAGGACCGGCCGGGTCAGGCCGGGGTACAGCATTTCCATGCGTTCCTCCCACTTGGCGGCAAAGCAGAGGTTCAGCCGCCAGTTGGGCAGCTGGACGGTGCCGCCGTTATTGCACCCGGCAATGATCATGACCTGTGCAGTCGGCTGGCCGTCCAGCGTTGTCAGGGGGCGCACACGGGCATCGCCGCTTTCCATCGCGTCGCGGTGTACATCCAGCACCACTTTGATGCTGGGGTATTCTTCCAGGTAGCGCCGCGCTGTCTGGGCGCTGCGGGCGTAACTTTCGGTGTAGCTGGGGGAATCATGCAGGGTGGTATCGTGCAGGGTGGTGATCCCGGCATCGTTTAGCACTTTGGTCATTGCCTCCCCCACCGCGCACATGTTCAGGGTGGTATCTTTGGTGCGGGCGGTAAAGTCGGGGTCATACACCGGGGTGTCCCAGGTCTGGTAGGTTTCCGTTGCGTGGGTGTGCAGGATCAGCACCTGCGGGTCCGGGCTGCCGGGGGTAACGGTAAAGGACAGCGCTCCCTGCGCCGCGGAGGCAATGGTTGAATCTGGTTCATCCGTTGCATTTTTGATACTGCCCGCCGCAAGGGCAATATATCCCTGCCCGCTGCCCTGGCCGAAAGTCCGGTCAAGGATGGGCGCTGTCGTCTGCACCCCCGGCGGTATGGTAATGGTTGGGGCCGGGGTGGCTTCCGGTTCCGCCGTGGGCTGCGGTGTGGGGCTGGGGGTTGGCTGGACGGATGGTTCCGGGGTGGGCTGCGGCGGTGATTCCGATGATTCTGCCAGGGCGGCAGCTGGCTGGGCCTGCGGAGGTTCCACCCCTGCCTGCTGCCAGAGCGTGAACGCCGCGCCGGGCGAACAAAACAGCAGGGCCAGAACCCTGCCGCCGGGCACCACACGCAACGCCAGGGCGCTGCCCGCTAACGCCGCGGTGCACAGCAGCGCACCCAGCACACGGCCCGTATTGCGCATGGCAAACACCCCCTTGCGGAATAGATATGCCCCCACCGCCGGGCAATATGCCCCCAGCCATGCCTGCCCGCCCCGCAAACATTGCAATATTAACGCCAAACACGAAAAAAATTTATAAAAACACTTGCAACCGGCCAAAATATATGCTAGTATAATTTGTACTGTTATGGGTAAACCAAGGAGGTGGAACGAATGCCTAATATTAAATCTCAGAAAGACCGCGTTGCTCAGTCCAAGAAAGAGGCTGCACACAACAAGGCCATCAAGTCCAACCTGAAAACAGTTGTCAAGAAGGCAGACGCTGCCATCGACAGCAATGCCGAGAACAAGGACGCCGCCATCAAGGTCGCTGTTTCTGCTCTGGACGCTGCCAAGAACAAGGGTGTCATTCACAAGAACACTGCCGCCCGCAAGATCAGCCGCATGGCTAAGCGCAACAACAAGGCCGCTGCTGCAGAATAAGATTGCATGAACAATGCCCGCCGGTTTTTATCGGCGGGCATTTTCATTTGTATATTGGTTCTTGGCACATATTCGCCAGTTTAATTCTGGTCCTTGCTTTTGCCCACCAGCGCGGCCAGCAGGGCAAACACCAAACTGGCGGTAATTCCACCCGCCGCTGCGCCAATGCCGCCGGTGAACACACCGGGCAGCCCAATTTCATCCACGGCCTTCACCACACCCTGGGCCAACAGATGCCCGAACCCCAGCAGCGGCACACTGGCCCCGGCCCCGGCCAGCTTTACCAGCGGGTCATACAGGCCAACGGCGCTCAGGATAACACCGGCCACCACATAACCGGTCAGGATGCGGGCGGGGCTCAGCTTGGTGTAATCAATCAGCAGCTGCCCCACCACGCAGATGGCGCCGCCCACCACAAATGCCCACAGATAATTCATGTGTTCCCCTCCTCTTCCGGGCAGCCAAGCTCCACGCAATGCGCAATGCCGGGGATGCTTTCCCCCTGCAAAAAGGTTGTCTGGCTCATCAGCGCCCCGGTGGAAAGAAAGAGCACCCGCCGCCAGCGCCGTTCCACCAGCCCCGGCAGAACATGCGCTGCCAGCACTGCAGCACTGCACCCGGCCCCGCTGCCGCCCGCCTGCACGTTCTGGGCGGCAACATCATACAGCAGGCATCCGCAGTCCTGGTGGTTCTCCACCGGACAATCAGCTTTGTGCATCAGCTCATGCAGCAGGGTGCTGCCAACTTCACCCAGATCACCGGTAAAAATGGCGTCAAAGTCCTGCTGGGTGGTGCCGGTGTCCGCAAAGTAGTGCAGCAGCGTTTGGGCCGCCGCGGGGGCCATCGCGGCCCCCATGTTGTTGATATCCTTGACCCCTGCATCACACACCCGCCCAATGGTAGCTGAAAGTACCGGCACGCCCGCGGCCCCACTGCCCCGCACCAGGCAGGCCCCGGCAGCGGTAGCAGTCCACTGGGCGGTCGGGGTGCGTTTGCCGCCATATTCCAGCGGGGTGCGGAACTGCCGCTCCGCCGCGCAAAAGTGGCTGCTGCTCATGGCGAGTATTTCATGCGCATAGCCAGCTGCCGCGCAGAGGGCCGCCAGGCCCAGCGCTTCCGCCATGGTGGAACAGGCACCATACAGCCCGGCAAAGGGCACCCCCAGCTGGCGCATGGTGTAATTACTGGCGGTGCACTGGGCCTGCAGGTCCCCCGCGAAGGCAAGCTCCACCTGCTGTTTGGTAATGCCCGCTTTGCGCAGGCAATGGCGGGCGCAGCGCTGCTGCAGCATGCTTTCGGCCTGCTCCCAGCCGGTGCAGCCCTCGGCATCAAAGCCTGCATCCTGCACCAGCTCATCAAAACCCTGTGCCAGCGGGCCTTCGCTCTCTTTTTTGCCGCCCACGGCGGCCCAGGCCGCCAGCACCGGCGGGTGCGGGAATATTACGGTATCGCCCCTTCGTATCGGCATAACAGGCAATCCCCTTTCCGGTTTGTTTGGGCTTAGTGTGCCGCAGCGGGGCAAAAAATATGCGCAGGGCAGCCAAAGCAGCGCCCTGCGCGATGATTTTGGGGTCAAAACTTATTCATCGCCCAATACACCAGCCCCCACACCCAGGAAGCCAGTGTGCCGAACGCCAGCACCGGGCCCGCGATGGTAAAAATTTTAGCGCCAACGCCCGTTATCCAGCCTTCGGCCTTGAACTCCACCGCCGGGCTGACCACTGAGTTGGCAAACCCGGTAATAGGTACCAGCGTCCCGGCCCCGGCCTTGGCGGCCAGCTTTTGGTACCAGCCCGGCACCGTAGTGATGGCGGAAAGCATCACCAGTGTGATGCTGGTCAATGTTCCGGCAAGGTCTTTATCGTACCAGCTCAGGTAGAACTGGCGCAGGGCTTCGCCCAACAGGCAGATGGCTCCGCCCACGAAAAAGGCCCACAGGCAGTCCTTGACGACCGGGCTGGGCGGATTGGCCCGCTTGACCATGGCATCATAATTTTTTGGGGGCAGCTGCATACGGCACACTTCCTTTTATTTCAGTCTGCCGTTAGCTTTCCCGCCTGCCGTGCCGGTTATGCGCCAAAAAAGTTCACGTTGCCGCGGTAATAGGGTTCCGGCACCATGGTGCGGTACAATTCCTGCAAATCGCAGTGGATTTCTTCATCTTTGGCAAGCCCGCCCGCGGGCAGGCTGTAGATCTGGTACCGCACGCCAAACAGGCGGCTTTCCATAGCAGCGGCGTGGGCACCGGCCCGCAGGTAGAAGCCAATGCGCCGCCTTGCCACTGCCGGTTCTGGCGCTTCGGCGGGGTGTTCGCATTCAATGATCAGGCTCTGCTTGCGCGGGGCGTAATAGGCGGCAAGCTCTTTCAGCACCGCCGTGCCCACACCGCTGCCGCGGTACTGCGGTAAAACAGCAAAATAATCCAGCAGCACATTGCGGCACTGGGGCAGAACCGCCTGCCAGGCATATGCCATCAGGGCACCGGCCTCGTCATAAAACGCCAGCGGCTCATACAGGCCGCGCGTCATCATGCCCTGCACCGAAGCAAAGGGTTTCAGCTCCGATTCCGGGAAATCCCGCACCATCTGGCTGCGGTAAATGCTTTGTGCCTGCTCCACGTTCAGCAGCACGATCTTCATGGCAAACGCCCCTTTCCATTTGTGACAAAATTTAGTATAATAGAAAAAGACCCAACAACGCAAGCAGGAGGATTTTCCCTATGGAATGGACCGATATCCAAATTACCGTACCGCAGCAGTATGCCGAAACCGCCGAAGCGATTGCTACCATGGTATCCAACGGCGGCATTTATATTGAGGACTACCGAGACCTGGAACAGCAGGCATGGGAGATCGCCCATGTGGACCTGATCGAGCAGGACCTGCTGGATCAACCGCGCGATATTGTAAAGGTGCACATGTACCTGGCCCCGGACGAAAACCCGGCCGAGATCCTGCCCCTGTTCAAAGAGCGGCTGGAAGCCAGCGGCGTGGAGTACAAGCTGGAAACCAGCGGCATTGAACAGGAAGACTGGCAGAACGCCTGGAAGAAATATTACCACGCCATGGACATTGGCCAGCGCCTAGCCATTGTACCCGGCTGGGAAACCTATGATACTGACCGAATTGTGATCACGATGGACCCCGGCATGGCCTTTGGCACCGGCACCCACGAAACCACCAGCCTGTGCCTGGAAACGCTGGACAGCATGGTAAAGGGCGGCGAGCGTGTGCTGGATATCGGCACCGGCTCCGGCATTCTGGCCATTGCTGCGTTGAAGCTGGGCGCTGCCGAAGCCGAGGGCGTGGATATTGACCCCATGTGCGTGCGCACCGCCGGCGAGAATGCCGAGCGAAACGGCGTGGCCGAGCACTTCACCGTGCTGGTGGGCGATCTTTCTGACAAAGCCAGCGGCAAATACAACATCATCACCGCAAACATTGTGGCGGCGGCTATCTTGTCCCTTGCGCCGCATGTGCCGGTATTGATGGCGCCGGGTGCACGGTTCATTGCTTCCGGCATTATCGATACCCGCAAGGAGGAAGTGCTGGCCGGGCTGCGTGCCGCCGGGCTGGAGCCGGTTGAGATCAAAGAAAAGCGCGGCTGGGTTTGCGTGATCTGCAAAAACGCCGCGGAGGTATAAACGCTATGCCGCACCGCTATTTTACCGCCGAAGTTGGCAATGGCCGCGCCGCCCTGAACGGCACCGACGCCCACCACCTGGCTGACGTTATGCGCGCCAAAATTGGTGAGAACGTGATTTTGTGTGACGCCCACGCTGTGGAGTATGTGGGCACCATTACCTCCATCCAGCCAGGCCGGGTGGAGTTTACCGTGACCGAGGGCTACCCCAGCGCCGCAGAGCCCAGTGTTGAAGTAACACTGTTTGCCGGGTACCCCAAGCTGGGCAAGCTGGAAGATACCATCCGCCACAGCGTGGAGCTGGGCGTGACCAATGTTGTGCCTTTTTTCAGCCGCTACTGTGTAGCTGCCCCCAAAAAAGAGGAAGCAAAAAACGAGCGCTACTGCCGCGTGGCTGTGGAAGCCGCCAAGCAGTGCGGCCGCGGCATTCTGCCCACGGTGGAGCTTCCCCTACCGGATTTTAACGCCGTGTGCGACCGCTTCAAGGACTATGACCTCGTGCTCTTCTTTTACGAGTGCGGCGGTGTTTCGCTGCGGGAAGTTTTCAACAAAGAACCGGGAAACCGTGCAAAACGGATCGCCGTGGTGACCGGCAGTGAGGGCGGTTTTGCCGCCGAGGAAGCTGCCCGCGCTGCCGAATGCGGCGCCGTTACCGTTGGCCTCGGCCCCCGCATCCTCCGCTGTGAAACCGCTCCCCTCGCCGTCCTCTCCGCCGTCATGACATTGACGGGGAACCTGGAATAATACGAAATAAAAATTAAAAAAGAATAAAGAATAATGCTGGTGTGCGTGCCGCGCACGCACATTAAAATAGCTTTGTACCTTCTTTTTTGAGCCGAGCAGCGCGAGGCGGTCCACCTACATTATTCTTTATTCATTATTCTCTATTCATTAAAAATTCTCTCCGCACCCTTATCATATGCCGTAGGCGGCAAAGGGTGCGGGGAGACTTTTATAGTTCGGTTTGCATCAGAATGCTTTTGAGGGTGTTGATGTGAACGGATTCCACGCAGAAATTGCGCACACCAATGCGCATGAAAGCGGGCATGGTTTCCAGGTCTTTTTGCATAATGCCGCACAGGTACAGCGGCACGCCGCGCGTCTGGGCTGCGTGCATCATATCCTGCACCAAACGCAGCACGGCAGGGTTATCGGCGGGGGTGGGCTTTTCCCGCCGGGAAACACCACAGGTATACTGCACCAAATCGTCCAGGTCCACGGCCAAAAAGTCAGCCCCGGCGTCAATGATCTCCCCTGCCATCAACGCAGCGGCGGGGATTTCGATCAAGCAGCCAACAGGCAGATTCCCGCAGAACGGCAAACCTTTTTCTTTCAGGCTCTCGTTGCAGCGCTTCATCTGGTCCATGCGGGTGCGCCAGGCATCCACATCGGGGACCATGGGGAACAGCACCTGCAAGGCACCTTCCGGTGCCTCCACTGCAGCCTGCATCAGGGCGGAAAGCTGGGTAAGCGCCGTGGTCTCTTCCTCCATCCGTGTCTGCATGCCATCCATCCATTGGCCGCAGTCGTCCGCAGCCCAATCGCAGGTGCGCACGGTAATGGGTTTGCCGCCGCTGTTCTTGATGCATGTTTTATAGGCTTCCACCTGCTGGGCTTCCGTCAGCTCCTTGATTACAACGGATTCCGTGCGCAGCAGTCCAATGCCGGAAGCCCCCGCCTGAATGGCTTTCTGGATGGCCTCCGGTGCGGCGCAGGCTGCGCTGGCCAGCAGAACAAACGGCGTGCCGTCCCGCGTGCGGCAGGGGGCCGCAGCCAACGGGTCGGGCAGGGCGTTGCTGTTTTGCAGCTCCTGCCGCCGTGCTTTCACCTGCCGCAGCTGGGCGGCGGTGGGGTCAATGATCAGCTGGGCGTGTTCAGCATCCACCACTGCGCGGCAGCCCGCCGCAGCAGCGGCTACCCCCTTGCCCAGCTGGAATACCGCCGGGATGCCCATGCTGCGCGCCATAATGGCGGCGTGGCTGGTTTCACTGTCCGTTTCCGAGGCAAGCCCCAGGATCATGCCCGGTGCCTGACCAAACAGATCGCTGGGGTAAAACAGCTCTGCCGCCAGGATGCTGGGCTCCGTCAGGTGCAGACGGCGGCTGGGGCGGCCATCCAAAATATCCACCACGCGGCGGCAGGCATCGCACACATCCACGCTGCGCTCCCGGATGTAATCATCATCCACGTTTTTTAAGCGGCCTGCAAAAATCTGCTCCGCACGCTCCACGGCGGCAGCGCTGCCGGCACCGGCGGCTATGTAATCGCCAATTTCGTTGGTGAAGGATTCATCCTCCAACAGGGCAATCTGGAACATTAAAATATCGGCATCCTGCCCGCAGGCGTGCTGCTGCAGGCGGTTCAGTTCATCTTTTGCCAGCACAATGGCAGCTTCGTACAGGGCACGCTCCCGGAACGGGTCGCACACAATGCGGTGCAGGCCCGCCGCACCGCGGTCAATGCGAACAACAGGGCCGACTGTTAAGCCATCGGACACTGCCAATCCCTGAAAAGTTTGCATGTTGTCCTCCTTGTTGAACCTTCTTGTCTGTGCAGTCTTACAGGAATTTTGCCGACGGCATTTTGCTTAAAGTATGGCTGACCAGCGCGGTAACAAAGTCTTCCGGCACGGCTGTTGCCATGGCAGCTTCGCCAAGGATATTGCCCTCTTCCCGGCCAAGCAGGGTCTTATAGCGGTCCGCGGGGTCTTTATCGCATTGACCCATAAAAGTCAGGGCCAGCAGTTTGGGGGTATAGGGTACTTCACTCGGCACATCCACCATCTCCGCCGCTAGTTCCAGCGGGGCAATCGCGCCGCGGGTGGGGGCGGTCAAATTTTCGGAGAACGCCGCCGGGTAATGCTTATGCTGGCGGGCCAGTGCTTCGGTCAGCGCCAGGGTCGGCGCGCGGGAGATTGCCGCGCTCAGCTGGGCCTGGTATTCAGCGGCAAAGTCCTGCATAAAGCTGTTTTCATCAGGCAGAATGCCATACGCCGTACCGCCCAGGCGGCCAAATTCCCGCATGGTATCCATATAGCCCAGGGCAATGTTTTTGGCGGCACGCACACCGTCAAAATCAAACAGCGGCCCCAAGTCCCAATGGCTGCGGATGATGCGGGTAGGCAGACCGGTCAGGTTGGGGCGGGTCAGCCCAACGCCATCCACATCCACGCCGATCAGCTCGGTTGCCCCCATTTTGGCGGCCAGCTCCAGCGGCATATTGTCCCGCCAACCGCCGTCAATGTACTTTACCCCGTCAATCTCATAGGGACGCAGCGCCGGGAAGCAGGCGGAAGAGGCCAGCATATAATCTTTCAGCTGCCCCTGCGGGATATCATCCAGCGTACACTGCACGCTGCGCAGGGTGTTCATTTCGGTAATCACCAAACCGTACTTGATGTGGGATGCCCGGATGGCGTTCTCGTCCATGTACTGGTCAATGGTCTGACCCAGCGGTTCGGTGTTCAGCCCGCCGCCGCGCAGAGTTTCCAACAAGAAATCACGCAGTTCCTCCGGCGTTTTGCCCTCTGGCAGTTCCAGCACGCCGTGGTTATCCAGGCTGCGCCACAGGTCTGCCGCTTCGTTCACCTTGCCCATCACAAACAGTGCTGCGTTCAGGCTGCCCACACTGGCACCAGTGATCACATCCGGCAGCCAGCCAAGTTCCATCAGTGCCTGATACACACCAACCTGATAACTTCCCTTTGCGCCGCCGCCCGCAAGCACCAGCCCGCGCACGGTATCATGTTTTTCTGCCATATCCTGCACCTCCCGGTTGTATCCCTCTATCTCAAATTGGTATTACTTATATCAAATGGGTATTACTTTTATGAATCACGCTTATTATAGCATACCCAGCCTGTAAAAGCATATATTATTTTGCCGAATTTATTTACCTCCTTGCAACCAGATTCTTAAAAGTGTATCATAAAAACAGCAGAGTTTATTTTTTGATCCCCCTCATACTGGTTTACCTGCTAGATTGAGCAGCACAGTAATCCAATCATTTTTCATCATCTTGCACACTGTGTTCGCCCATTAGGAAAAGGAGTTTATATTTTCATGAAAGATACCGCAAAAAAGCCGATCCTTGTCATTATGGCAGCCGGCATGGGCAGCCGGTTCGGTGGCCTGAAGCAGATCGAGGCCGTTGGCCCCGCCGGGGAAGCGATTCTGGATTACAGCCTGTTCGATGCCCACCGCGCCGGGTTTGAAACGGTCGTGTTCATCATCAAGCACGCAATCGAAGACGCGTTCAAATCCACTGTGGGTGCCCACGCCGAAAAGGCCGGGCTAAATGTGCGCTATGCGTATCAGGAGCTGGATATTCTGCCGGAAGGTTTTACCGTGCCGGAGGGCCGCATCAAGCCGTGGGGCACCGCCCATGCCATTTTGTCTGCTGCCGATGCGATTGATGCGCCGTTCGCTGTCATCAATGCCGATGATTATTACGGCCGCACCTGCTTTGAGCTGATCTACAATTACCTGAGCGCCGGGCACACCGGCCCGAAATATCCTTGGGTGATGGTGGGGTATCTTTTGGGCAACACGGTCAGCACCAACGGTTCCGTCAGCCGTGGTGTCTGCGTAACAGATGCTGACGGAAATCTTGACACGGTAACGGAGCGCACCCGCATTGAAACTTATGATAGCGGTATCCATTACACGGAAGACGGCGGCGAGACCTGGGTGGACCTGCCCGCGGATACGGTCGTTTCGATGAACATGTGGGGCTTTACCCCGGATTTCATCACCGAGGCCAAAGCCGGGTTTGTAGATTTTCTGCGCAGCAGCCTGCCGGGCAACCCGCTCAAGTGCGAGTATTACCTGCCCACCGTGGTAACGGAAGCGCTGGAAACCGGCAAAGCGGAAGTAAAGGTGCTGACCACCCCGGACAAGTGGCACGGCATTACCTACCGTGAGGACAAACCGGAGCTGGTCGCCGCCCTGGCCGCCATGCACGCCAGCGGTTTTTACCCGAAAGAGCGGCTGTTTTAAGGCAACACCGCACAATTCCCGCCTTGCGGCTTAAGCACCGCTCCGGCAGCT
>ERZ780226.1302-NODE-1302-length-19838-cov-7.864581_pt1 | contig 19838 bp, 9 predicted proteins | sample MGYA00511165_ERZ780226 | MGnify/ENA primary metagenome ERZ780226 (study PRJEB29588, sample SAMEA2152373) | human gut metagenome | biome: human gut; feature: human-associated habitat; material: faeces | place: Denmark | collected 2008/2010 ...
AAGCCGCCTCTGAGGTCGGCGTGAATCTGAAGGACGGCTACAACGGCGATCTGACTTCCCGTCAGGCCGGCTCTGTCGGCGGCCAGATGGTCAAGAAGATGATCGAGTCCTACGAGAAGAACCTGTAACGCTTCTTCCCGCACGGAAAAACGCCCCCTGATGCAGCTGCATCAGGGGGCGTTTTCAGGTGTTTCTCACGCGCCGTTTATCCGGGCTTTATGCGCCGCCGACTCACGACACGCTCCGGACACTGACATCGTCCTGGATCTGGTAGACCGTGCCGCCGGCGTCCGTCAGGATCTGTGCCAGCATCGTCACATCCGCCGCGCTGATCCTGCCGTCGTTGTTGATGTCCGCCCGCGACAGATCCGCCAGCAGCTCGATGCGCGCCACATGCCGGGCCAGTGCGGCCAGATCGGCCATATCCACCACGCCGTCGCCGTTCACATCGCCGTACAGGCCGGCCTCACGGGTGATCTTCTCCGGCGCCGTGCAGCTGCCGTACCGCAGCATGCCGCCCCCTCCAACATATACGCTGCCGCTCTGGATATCCAGCACATCGGATACCTCGACGGTGCTGAAAATATCCAGCTGCGCATTGATCACCGCGTTGGTGCACTCCATATAGCCCTCAACGGACATCTTACCGCCGCTCATCTCCATCCGGCCATACACATAGAGCGTGCCGGTGCTGATGACAGTGCCGTCCTGGCTGGCGCTGAGCAGCAGCACGCCGTTGTCCGTGCTCTCCTCGCCGATCCGCAGATAGCCCCTGTTGGTCATCTCGTAATAGCCGCTGTGCCGCAGGCTGGTGCAATACATGTGACCGTTATTGGTCAGTTTGCCATCCACCATCACACTATATTGCCCGGCGGTCTCATCCGCCGCGTCACAGGTCGTGATCGCTCCCTCGTTGTTCACCGTACCGGTTTCGGCGATCTCCAGTCGGCCCACATTGACATAGCCGCTGTCGATGAAAACCTCCATGCCGTCCTCACCCTGCACACTTCCGCTGGGTGTGACATGCAGCGTGCCGCGCACCAGCAGCTCTGCTGCCGTGTCAACGATCTGGCCGGAAAGGATGACATTGGCTCCCTCGCCGATCACGATACGACCGGTGTAGGTGCCGTTGCTGCACATGATGACCACGTTGCCGGGGATGGTCACATCGCCGGTGATAACAAAGCCCTCATCGCTTTCCTGTGCCTTCTCCAGGCGGATGGAGTACGACTGCTTTGGATCAGCCGCCGCAATATCCAGCAGCCGGCGCAGCGTCTCCATATCCGAGGCGGTGCCCTCCATTTTCTCTATGGTCGTCTCGCCGCTGCCGCCGATGACGGTGCCCGGCACCATACAGTTCACCCGCAGGGTGCCGTCGTTGGTGATGGTGCCCGCGCCATCGCAGCCGGAGAGCGTCTGGATCTCGGCTTTGCCGCCCTCGGCAATAGTCAGGCTGCCGCTCACATCCAAAGACGACCAGATATCCAGTATGCCGTCCGCGGTCACGGTGATCTCGCCGTTCAGCGCGGTGTCGCCGTATGTCCGGAACACCGTTCCGTATACCGTCAGGCGAGCCGGCTCCTGTCTGTCGCTTCCGCCGGCGATGGTCAGTTCATCACCAGTAAAATAGACTGTTGTGTTGGCCGGGACCGTCAACTCCACGCCCGCCGGGATCGTCGCCGTCAAACGCTGCATCGCCTGATCCCACTTGCCGTAGAAGTCCACTGTGCACGGCAGGCTGCTGGCCGCCGCGGTCTCCAGTGCCGCCTTCAGTGCTGCCACATCGCCGTCATTGACCTGGAAGGATTTTGTAAAGGCCGGTTCATTGGCATTATCTACCTGCACATAGTCGCTCTGCTCACCGCCGTCCGGGAGCCGCAGCTCACTGGTTCCGTGGAACACGATGCGGCCACGCTTTTGCACATAGCTGCCGTCGTCGCTCATCTGCTCCTTCAGATACAGCATGCCACCCTGATGGATTACCATGTCGGCATGCATATGCACCGTAGAATAAGTGATCAGCTCGCCGTTCACCGTCAGAGGTGCATGCATCTGGAAATCGCCCCAGATGGTCAGCGTACCGTTGACCTCCATGGGTACCTGGCAGTCACTCCACCGGTCGTTCCAGGCGAGTGCAGTCTCCCCCGGCACCACGATAAGGCCGTTTCCATCTTCATAATTGGCCACGAAGGATATCTGAGCCTCCGGCATGGTATAGCTGCTGCCCACATCCAGCGTCAGCCGGGTGTTCCTGCCCACGACCACCTTGATACTGCTCATGATGTCATTGACCGCCGCATCCAGCTCCGCCGCCGTCAGCGTCTCCGTATTGCCTGTTTTTTCAATGCGGGTGCTCCAGTTGTAATTGTCGCCCAGGATCTGGCTCCTGCTGCCTGCCAGGATCTGGCCCTCGCCGTCCATGTAACCGCTGGTGACATCGATCTTGCCGTACAGCGCCAGATTACCGTTGATGCTGAGATTGCTCCGCGTTGTCAGCGTCACGTCCTCGGGAATGGTCAGTGTGCCGTCCTTAAAGGTTAGGCACGCATTACCAGGAACTTCCAAATCCGCCGATAGCGTCAAATCACCACGGTAGACAATATCCCCACCGGCTTGAAGCGCCGCGCGCAGGGCCTCCTCCGTCCGCACGATCTTCTCGCCGCCATCGGGCGTGACCGGATCGTCGTTGTAGCGGATATCATAGCCGCCGCAATTCAGTCGTCCGTTGTTGACGATGGTGCCGTGGCTGGTGCCGTCCTCGCCGGTGTCGGTGAGGAAGTCGCACCACATGTATCCATCCGTGTTGATGGTCAGGCTGCCGCCCACCCGTACATCGTTGTAAACGCGGGCCCCGGCGCGGCTGTCCACCGTCAGGCTGCCGTTGAGCCATACCGGCGCATGGCTGTAAAGGCTGCCCTGAATGGTCAGGCTGGCACCGGGCAGGACGCGCAGGCCGGTGATATTGTTGGTAAAGATGTTCAGCGACTGACCGGCGGGCACCGTCAGATCACCGTTGAGCTCCACCACCCGCTCCGTCCGGGATTCCAGCAGCACCTCATTTCTGTCGGCCCGGCTGTCCGTCTCCGCCAGCAGCTGCGCCAGCTCCCCGGCGACATCCGTATCATCCTCCACCCAGAGGCCGCGTCTGACGGTCAGATGGCCGTATGTGCCCTGGATCCAGTGGTCATCCCAGGTGTCCGCCACCGTCAGCCCCGCCTCCACGGTGAAGCTGCCGTTGTTGTGTACCACGCCGGTATCCGTCACCGTCAGGTCGCCGCTCAGATTGGCCCATGCGTTGTACTGTTCATTGCCTTCCAGCGTCAGGCTGCCCTCTACGATCACCGGCAGCTGCGTATCCATACCGCCGCCACCGTCCGCAACTATCGGCGTCTGTGTATCCCTATCGCCGCCATCAGCCGCCAGTGTCAGTGTGACGCCCTGTGCAATGGTCAGCGAGATGCTTCCGCTCTCGCCCCAGCCCCAGACAGACAGCTGCCTCCCCGCGGGTACGGTCATATCCTGCTCCAGCGTATAGGCGCTCCGCAAGACCAGCGCCGCCCGGTCGGTATACGGATCGGCGAAGGCGTCCGCCGCCTCGCTGGGATCAGAGAATGTCCGCACATAGTAGAGCGCATCGTCCCCTTCGATCAGCTGGCTGTTCTCGCCGCGGCGCAGCTGGCCCTGCAGGACGCAGGACTGGCCGGCGCTGACATCCAGTGTGCCGTCCAGCTGCAGCACCGTCTCAAAGCGCAGCGTACCGCGGTTGGTCAGGGTGATGCCCTCCGGGATGGTCACGGTATCGGGGCACAGGTTGACCTCGACCCCTTCCGGGATCTCCAGGTCCGCCGTCAGCGTCAGCTCCGTTCCCTCGTAGTATACGTTCCGGCCCTGCGCCAACAGCTCCCGCAGGCGCTCCTCCGTCCGCGCGGCAGTCATATTCCCCCCGTCGTCGGGCGTGATGGGATCGTCGTTGTGCCGGATATCGTAGTTGTCGGCAAACAGTCTGCCGTGATTGACGATGGTGCCCTGTCCGTTGCCGTCCTCGCCGGTGTCGGTGAGGTAGCGGCACCACATGTAGGCGTTCTCGCTGACGGTCAGGCTGCCGCCCACCAGCACATCGCCGGAGCAGGCGGCACTTCCGTTCACCGTCAGGCTGCCGTTTACCACCAGCTGCTGCTCTCTGCATTCCATCTGCCCGTCCACCGTCAGCGCCGCGCCGTCCTCGATGCGCACCGCAGTCACCGGGTACTGGAATACCAGATGCACCCGCTCCGGGACGGTCAGGTCGTTGGCAAGGGAGAACACCTGTCCGTCCGCGCTGCTGACGCTGGCGTAGACGAACACCTCCTCATAGTCGCACCGCTCGCTGACCGTCAGGTTATGGATATAGTCAGTCAGCGCCGCGCTGGGATCCTCATACTGCAGGATATCAAAGCTGCTCCGCTCCATCAGAACGGCGTTCTCGCCCTGCGTCCAGTGATCGTCCCACCCGTCGGCCACATACAGGGCGCTGCTGCCGTCCAGTTCCACCTGTCCATTGTTGCGCACATGGCCGCTCTCCGTCACAGTGACGCTGGTATTGCCGACTCTGAAACGGGCATCCTCGTTCACCACCAGCTGTCCGTCCACCACAATGGGAACACTGGTGCCGAGGACTGTCTGCATGACATAGTAACCTCCGTCCTCCATATCCACCGTGATGCCCTGCTCCAGTGTCAGCGTGACGCCGGAGGCGACGGTCAGCGTCGGCTCCTGTCCCTCCTCCGCGCTGTTGACAGACAGGCCAACGCCGCTGGGAATGGTCAGGTCCTCTGCCAGTGTGCTGCCCCCCGCCAGCCGCAGATAGACCTGATCGGCGCCGCTGTTCAGCGCCGCCTGCAGGTCGCTGACCTGCCAGACCGTGCACGATACCGTGATCATGTTCTCGTCGCCGTTGAGCACAAAGCCCTCGCCGCGGATGAACTGACCATCGATCTCCATATTGCCGTTCTCGATGTTCAGCGTGCCGTTGGCACAAAGGTCGCCATGGATCTCCGTCCATGCGTTGACCGTCAGCGTGCCGTCCAGCACCATGCCGTTCTGCTCAACGCACATGCCGCCGTTATTGACGAAGGCGCCCCCCTGCGCCACCGTCACGCCTGTAACGGCGGACAGCCATGTGCTCTCCTCCAGAAGCATAGTGCCCTGCACCGCCAGCCTGGCCTGCGTCCACATGCTCGCGCCGGTATCCAGCTTCAGCGTGACGCCCTCCGCCACGGTCAGGACATATCCCGCGTCATCGGAGCCGCAGCGCACCTGCAGTTCTTTTCCTCCCGGAATGGTCAGGTCCTGCGTCAGCATATAGTCGCCGTCCAGCTGCAGGACGACCTTGGACGTCCCCTCATCGTCCAGCAGTGCCGTCAGCTCCTCGATGGTGCTCACCACCGGTACATGGTTCAGATTCTCCTCACCGATGACAGTCAGGCTCTCGCCCCGGGTCAGCTTGCCCTCCACGGTGAACTCCTCGGAGGCGCTGAGATCCAGGGTGCCGTTGAGCACGGCATCGCCCTGAATGCGCATCGTGCCCTTATTGGTCAGCCTGCCGCCCTCCGCCAGCGTCAGCATGTTCTCAACAAATATCTCACTGCCGGCCTGGTTGTTCACCGTGCCGTTGATGGTCATGCCGCTCTCGTAAACGCCGAAATATCCGGTGTTGTCCACCGTGCCATTGACGGTCATGCCGTCGCCGCGGACGGCGATCTCACCGGCCGTGTTCATGATGCCGCTGACCGTCAGACCGCCGTTGCAGATCGCGGTGCCCCGCCGCTGTTCATTGGCCTGCACCTGCAGCGTGCCGTCGACCTCCATGGGCACATGGACGATCATCAGGCCGCGGGGCTGGACCGTCAGGGTATGGCCCTCCGCCACCCTGAAGGCGGGCACAGCGCCATCCGCCGGCTCACCCAGCTGCTGAACCACCAGCGTCTCGATCTCGCTGCCCAGCGTAATGTCACAGCCCACTGTAAAGTCCAGTGCCTTGCCAGGCTCGGTGCTGGAAACGACCAGCGTGAACTCCTCATAGTCCCGCTTGCTGGCAGCCGACAGCTCGTCGATGGCCGCCTGCAGCGCGGCTGTGTTGTCGCCCTCGTCCGTGATCATCAGCCGGGTCACCACATAGCCATTCTCCCCGGCGGCGTACTGGATGTTCTCGCCCTCGGTCAGATGTCCGCGATTTGCATAGCTGACGTACAGCTCACTCTCATTCACAATGGCGGCCGCCGGATCAATGGCCCAATCCATCGTCAGGCCGCCGGCCAGCGCGCCGGTATTCTGCACCGAAGCCTCCGCGCCCACGGTGATGCAGGTGGCATCCCGATAGCCGCAGCCGATGTAGCCGTTGTTGACCAGCTTGCCGTTGATGACCAGACTGTCGCCAAAGTGCAGGCTGGATCCCGCGCCGTCCTTCGCCACAGGGCAGTTCCAGCCTGCGACCGTTACCCCGGCGCCGCTGTCAATGACCATGCCCTCACTGGACACGCCGCCCCAAATAACCAGCACGGCCCCCGCCGCCACCGTCAGCTTTCCGCTGACGGTCAGCACACGGTTCTCCTCCACCACCAGCACCGCTCCGGCAGGCACGGTGTAGTCGCCGTCGGCGGTAATGTCGGCAGTAATACTGACGCTGCTCTCCGCGCCGTCATCCGTTGTGTCCTCTGCCGCCGCTGCAATGGCCGATGTCAGCTCGTCCATGGACGTGGCCGGCCGGGACTTGGTGTAGATGCCGTTGTTCACAAAGCGGCCCGGCCCCTTTACGGCGTTGCCCACATCCAGAACCAGCTCGCCCTCCAGCGTCAGCGTAGCGTCCTCCGCCACGCTGACGGAAGCGCCGCCCGCCTTGACCCGGATATTGGACGGGATCGTCAGGTCACTGGTGATGACCAGCTCCTGTCCCTCCGTATCCAATGCGTCCCGGCTCTGCACGAAATGTGCGGTCATGTTTCCCCACTGGTACTCCTCGATGACCTGCCGCAGGCCCCCCTCTGTCCAGAAATAGCATTCGTCGTCTACCAGCACATAGTCCGCTGCCGCCGCCGTGTCGGTCAGCACTGTGGGGATCAGGACCGCCAGCAGTACTACCGCCATCAGCGTGGCAAGAACTCTGCGGCTCGTAAGCTGCAGCTTTCTCATAGACTCTCCCTCCTCGTAAAATTTCTCTTGCTCCTCCGGCGTGCTGTGCCGCCGGGCTCCGATGCGGATAGTTCTTCGTTTGGTTTTCCGCGAAAAAGGGGACGGCCCGGGACTGTCCCGAGCCGTCCCACGCAAAGGTCATGGTGCTTCTATGCGATGTCCTTTCATGCCTGACGGCGCTTCTTTGTCAGCAGTGCCGTACCCAGCAGGGCGCTGACGCCCAGTACCATGCACCATACGGTCACGCCTGCGTCGCCGGTGGTGGGCGCCGTATAGGTGCCGCTGCCGCCGCCATGGCCGCCGCCGTTGGAGGTCGACTCATAGGCCACCAGCATCAGCGCGCCCGCCTTGTCGGTGGTAAAGGTCACGACACGGCTGCCCTCGCTGCCGCCCAGCACGGCGGACAGCTCCTCGGCGACAGTCTCGCCGGCAGCGTTGGTGCTGCCGCGCAGGATGCACAGCTCCTTGTTCTTCAGGCTCCGGTACATCGCCTCGGAGATGGCCATCGACACGCGCATACCGCTGGGGATCTGCATCACATCCGCCACCTCGGTGCCGCCGTCGTCGTACAGCTTCAGCGCGGTGTTGTACACCACCTGCGCCTGTACGTTCCGGCGGCTGCTGCTCATGGTCCTGAACATCTTGACCAGCCGCTCCAGCGCCTGTTTCCGCTGGGCATCCGTTTCGCCGGAGGCCATGGCCTCCAGCGCCTGCAGGCCGCCGTCCTCCGCCGCCGGTATCGTCTCCGGGCTGTCCTTCACCAGCACGGAGATGGAGCCGTCGTTCAGCGCGGCCTTGATATCCTCTACCTTGCTCTCGTCCGCTGGACCTTCGGTCCTGGCCACCAGGCCGCTGCCATCGGTGACGATGCGGCCCTGATTGTCCTCAGACACGGGCTTGCCGCTGACGGTATCGGATGCCTTGATGTCGTCGGTCTTGATGCCCTCCGCCGGGTTCTTGTTGCCGCACACGGTGCAGCGTCCGTCGCTGCCGTAGGTGTGGCGTCCGGTGGCGGGGATGACCGCGCCGCGCTGCAGCAGCACGCCGCAGCTCTTGCAATAAGTATCCGCCTCCCGGCCGGACACGCTGCACGTCTCCGCCACAGCGTCGCGCTGCACGGTGCCGCCCACATGGTTGGCGGGATCCACCGCCAGCGTTTCCGCCGTCACCGTGGTCTTGGTCTTGCCCTGCTCATCCTTGAACACGCCCTTGCAGACGGAGCAGATCCAATATGCGTTGTTGCCGGTCTCGACGCAGGTAGCCGCCTTGGCCTCGGTCTTTACCAGCTTGTGGGCCTCCATGGGGATATCCTGCACGTCCTTGGTATTACTGTAAGCCTTGCCCTCCAGCGACACCGCCGCGTTGTACCGGGTGGTGCCCATGGCGGTGCAGGTAGGCTTCACCGCCACCGTGCTGCTGATGGTGCCGGCCGCCAGCGATGCCTTATCCGTCCGGACATGGTTCTTATCGTTGGCGCAGACGATCTTCACCTCCGCGGTCTTGCCGCCGTCCGCCCAGGTCCACACCGGCTGACCGTAGCTATGACCCAGTGCCTTCGTGATCCAGCCGTTCTCCGCGATCTCCTTCCGGCCCTGCTCGTCGCTGAAGAAATTGCCGCAGCGCCCGCAGGTCCAGTACGCGCTGATGCCGGTCTCCGTGCAGGTGGCCGCCACGGCGTCCGTCTTGGTCATCGTATGACCCAGCGCCGAGATAGTATCCGATTTCACCGCCTGTGTAAACGGAGCCTGCTCGAACGTTGCCTTGTAGTTGATCACGCCGTCCTCCGTGCATGTTGCTCCTCTGTAGTCCACATGCACCGAGCCCGTCTCACTCTCAGGCTTTCCGCAGCTTTCGCACTTCACCGTGCCGGTGCAGTCGTAGCCGCTCTCAGTCTTGGTCCAGGTATAGCTGATCGTGCCCCACTGGTGCTCTCGGGCATCCTTATGGTAGCCGCACACTTCGCAGTCCGCCGCGATGGTGCAGTCGTCCTCAGCATACTCGTGGCGCTTAACGCCGTCCGTCTCCTCGCAGCGGGAGCACTTGTGCCAATGGCCGCCTGCATTCTTCTCCCAGGACGGGCTCTCAAAATCGTGGCCCAGCGCATTCCGCGTCCTGTTCGCCACTGAGGTCGAGGTCGTGCACTGCTCGTCCTCGAACACGCCGCCGCAGGCGGAGCAGGTCCAATACTCGTAGTTGCCGGTCTCGGTGCAGGTGGGCTCCTTGGCCCCGGTCTTTAGCGGCCGGTGATCCGCCATGGGGATATCCTGCACGTCCTTGGTATTACTGTAAGCCTTGCCCTCCAGCGACACCGCCGCAGTGTACCGGGTGGTGCCCTTGGCGGTGCAGGTGGCAGGTGTCAGCGTGTCCCCACTCACCGTGACAGTCGGCATTTCCGAATGACCGCAGCCTTCCCGCGTACAGGTGAGCTTCACCGTTGCGTTCTTGCCGTCGTCCGCCCAGCTCCACACCGGCTGGCCGTAGCTATGGCCCAGCGCATTCCGCTTTGCCGCCGCCACTGTGGTCTCGGTCGTGCCCTCCGCATCCCCGAACACGCCGTCGCAGACGGAGCAGGTCCAATATGCGTAGTTACCATCCGTAGTGCAGGTAGGCTCCACGGCGTCCGTCCCGGTCAGCGTATGCGCCGCTTTCCCGGTGGACACCGTTTTTACCTGCGTTTCAAACGTCGTATCCGCAAAGGCGGCCGTATAGGTCTCCTCGCCCTCGACCTGGCAGGTGGCAGTCGTAGTCACGACCTTCTGGATATCCGTCGCTGCCGCGGACTTCACCGTGCTGCACACTCTGCACTTCGCCGTACCGGTGCAGGATGTATAGTCGTCCGCCCAGACATAGCTGGTGACGATCCAGTCGTGCGCCCCGGTAGCCGGAAGGAGCAGGTCTTTCTCCGCTTTCTTGTTCCTCTCCGCGTCAAAGAAGTCGCCGCATCTGCTGCACGTATAGTGCGCAGCCATACCGGCATGGCTGCATTTCGCGGGATCTTCCGGGATCAGGGCGCCGTAGTCGTGCCCCTTCATCGGGTCGGTCAGTTCTTCTTCCGTTGCCTTCTGCGTACCAGCAGAATCAGTATAACGATTATTGCAGGTGCTGCAAAACCAGTGGGCCTTCTGGCCATTCCCCTCACAAGTCGCAAGCGTCGCCGCCACGGGCTCCAGATCCCCGTGCGTCACCGTCACGATGCATGCGGCGCTCTTGTCGCCTGCCGCGGCGGTAACGGTGAACGTACCGGTCGTGCCGGAAGTGGTCGTGATCTTGCCGTCTGTCACGGTGATATCTGCACTGTTGGCGCTCCAGGTCACCGTCTGGCTGGCCGCCGCCGGCTCCACCTTGGCAGTCAGGGCCGCCTCACCGCCCTCGATGATGGTCAGGGCATACTTCCCGTCCTCGGTGGTGGTCAGGCCCTCGCCCTCCAGCGTCACCCCGGTGATCTCCACGCCGGCGATCGTAATCGAGGTATTCTGATAGGCAGGATCCGTCAGATCTCCCTCTGAACTTGTCCAAACGCCGTCAAACTCCACATCTGTTTCCACCGTGATATCCGCTTTTCCGGCCGGTGCACTGTCCTTCACCTTGAATTTAAAGGTGAACAGTGTGCCCTCCGACGCCTCGACATCCGTTTCCGCGATATACGTCGCATACAGTCCTGTCGGTGTAACATTATCTGTCAGAGCTGCTGACAGGATGCTCCCCTTCTGGTCCGTATACCTGCTGCCATTCTTTACCGGCTCCAGGCGGTCAGCATCGTATTTGATGAGAAGCTGGAATCCCGCAAACTTCGGCGCATTCCGCACCTTCGCCGCCACGGTGAACTCCTCACCGGCATGAACAGACTCCGCATCGGCCTCCAGCAGGCAGGTAAAGCCTTCGTCGGCCAAAGCGCTGACGGGTGCCATTGACAAGACCATCAACAGCGTCAGCAAAAGTGCCATGATCCGCTTTTTCATTATGTTATGCTCCCTTCTTATAGATCAGCGTGACATCGTAGTGCGCCAGATAGCGCTTCAGCATGACACCGTCGGTCACGTTTACCCTGCCATCGCCGTTCACATCCGCCGCAGTTCTGTCAATATTCACCGCATAGTGGGCCAGATAGCGGGCCAGCATGACACCGTCGGTGGCGTTGACTCTGCAGTCGCCGTTGACATCGCCGGCAAGCCAGTCGATCACGTTGATGCTGCCAGCAGCCTGTGTGCAGTTCAGCTCCTCGTAGGCCGTGTTCGTAATGTCGCCCTCCTCGTAGGAAACGGAAACAGACAATGCTCCCGCCGGGGTGTCATCCGCAATGGCGAACGTCAGCTTCAGAATACTGCCGTCAGCGCTGTGATCTTCGGTGGCAAGATACACCGCTCTGGCATCTGCCGCGTTGAATGTCCAGTTGTCCGGATCGCTGACGGCCTCCATGCCGGTCAGCGTCAGGTAGGCATCATCGAATACGAACTGCAGGCCCATGCCGGCAACGCCCGGGTTGTTTTTCAGCGACACGGTCAAGGTGACCGTCTTACCTGCATAGATCTTCGCCACGGAGCTGATCTCCACCCGCAGGCCGTTCTCGTCATAGGCAGGTGCCTCCTCCTGCTTCGTGTGGCTCTTGTCCCGCTCACAGGTATACAGGATCGTACCGGGTACGGACGCCGTGGACGGTGTCACCACACCCGTGCCCCACACATGGTTCTCCGCATCGGCCTCGCCGTAGCGCAGGGCGCAGACATCGCAGACAGCCGCCGCCACACAGGTGGCCGCATGCTCACCGGTGGCTTTGTGGGCGCCCCGAGCAAATTCGGTACCGCAGTCATCGCACACCTTCCAGTGGTCGGTGCCGTCGGTCTGCCACGCATCACTGCTGTGGGCCGCCGTCTCCTTCACATAGCCGCACACGCCGCACATGTAGCTGTGGGTGCCGTCCGTGTTGGCCTGATATGCAAAGCTGTGGACCGCCTTGGCGAACACCGCTTTACAGTCGCTGCATTCCTTCCAGTGCACCGCCTCGGCAGATATCCAGCTGCCGGTATCGGTGTGTGCGCCGGTGTCCGCGACATAGCCGCAGATGGAGCACACCAGGCTGTGGTTGTTGCTGCTGTTGGCCACATAGCCCAGCGCGTGAGCCGCCGCGTTAAAGCTGACGCCGCAGTCGTCGCACACCTTCCAGTGGATGTCCCCGTTCTCGTGCCAGACGGCGCTGCTGTGGGTCGCCGTTTCCTCCACATAGCCGCACACGTCACACATGCGGCTGTGGGTGCCGTTGCCGTTGTCGGCGTAGTCTATCTTGTGGGTGTCCCTGTCAAACTCCGCACCGCAGCCATCGCACACCTTCCAGTGACCGGAGGCGCTCCATGCCCAGCCGGCGGTGCTGCTGTGAGACGCCGTGGATGCAACGTAGCCGCAGATATTACAGGCCTCGTTGTGGCTGCCGTCGCCGTTATCCACGCAGCTCAGGCTGTGGCTCGCACTTTCATATACCGCGCCGCAGGCGTCGCACACCTTCCAGTGGTCGGTGCCGTCACTTTGCCAGCCATCGCTGCAGTAGTGTTCCTCTGCAGATTCTTCTGTATAGCCGCAGATGGTGCAGAAGCTGCTGTGGGTGCCGTCACCGTTGTCCCGCACAGCAGAGAAATCGTGCGTCTCCAGCGTGCCGGGCTGCTGCTGGCCGCAGTTCCCGCAGGCGAACCAGTGGCTGCCCGCGTTCATGGACCAAACGGTGTTGTACACATGTCCCACGCCCACAGATGTATTCTGATAGGCAGGATCCGTCAGATCTCCCTCTGAACTTGTCCAAACGCCGTCAAACTCCACATCTGTTTCCACCGTGATATCCGCTTTTCCGGCCGGTGCACTGTCCTTCACCTTGAATTTAAAGGTGAACAGTGTGCCCTCCGACGCCTCGACATCCGTTTCCGCGATATACGTCACATACAGCCCTGCCGCTGTAACATTATCCGTCAGAGCTGCTGACAAGATGCTCCCTTCCTGGTCCGTATACCTGCTGCCATTCTTTACCGGCTCCAGGCGGTCAGCATCGTACTTGATGAGAAGCTGGAATCCCGCAAACTTCGGCGCATTCCGCACCTTCGCTGTCACGGTGAACTCCTGCCCCGGGCAGACCTGTCCGGCGCTGGGCTCCAGATACGCCGTAAACGCATCCCCTACCTCCAGCGGCGGGATCACCCAGCTGCCCTCCTCGATCTCGACGGTGCCCGCCGCATCGCTGAAGTACTTGCCGCAGCGTCCGCACGTCCAGTAGGTGCTGTTGCCCGGCTCCTCAGTGGAGGGCTGTCTGGCCGGTGTGACCATCAGCGTATGCCCCAGCGCATCGCCGTAGGTGAACGTCTCCGTGCCCGGCTCGCCGCAGATGCAGCTCCAGTAGTATACGGCCGGAGCCTCGCAGGTGGCCGCGCTCACCAGACAGAACATATCATCCGGCACCTGCTGGTCATACACATGCTCATGGGGCATCCCGCCGGTGCGGATATACAGCGTCAGCCCGGCGCCCTCGCCCGCAAAGCCGTCCATGCCGTCGGAGTCCTCATAGACGCCGATGTAGGTGCCGCTCTCCGCGGGCGCTGCGGCGGTGAATGTCACCGTCAGAAGCTCCTGCGCATCGTAGGTCTCCTCCGCAGTGCGTACAACGGACAAACCCACGTTCCCGTTGGCGTTGGCCTCCCATGTGGTGGACAGCTGCGTCATCAGCGCGCCGTCCGCCATCCGGTCATAGCCCGACCCGGTGCTGATGCCGATGCAGGTCAACGCATCGCTGTCAAAGCTCAGGCCGCCGCTGAAGGTCTTCACGGTCATCGCCTCGCTGTGCAGCGTAACAGTGACCGTCTCGCCCTCCATCACCTCATATGCGCTGATCCCCGCCAGCAGATGGCACTCTGCCGATGCCGCCCCGCTCGTCCCAGACGCCTCGTCCTCCGCGGCGACAGGCACCACCAGCATGCTCATCAGCATTGCCAGTGACAGGAGCACGGACAAGAACTTTCTCATGTTCTGTTTCCTCGCTTTCCCCTTTGATTTGTTCTCTCTCGGATGGTTGCAGATCTCTCCCGGTCGTGCAGTGCTCTTTGTTATGCAGCATAGCTGCATAACAAAACCCCCATGGGGATTTTGTGCTTTTTTTCGTTTGCGTCCGCGCCAACGGGAGCCCTTCCGTCTCCGGTACCGTTTTCGCTCCGGCGGCGGGCGTGCTCCTGCTGTGTGGATCGTTGTGATCCGTCGAATTTACTTCTACCTGCCTATCATAACGTTACATGTTCTTTCTGTCAATCGTTTCCGGCATTTTCCGCCAAATTATTTGTGCATTACCACAAAATCCATCTTCTTACATTGCTGTAATTTTTATCCATTTTGCCGTTCCCCGTTTTTCTCTGCATTGTTCTGCATTTTCTCCGTTTTTGCGGTTTTCCGTTCCATATATGTATCATATCCGTCTTATAGCGCAGCGCATTGATTTTCACTGTTTACCGTTTTTCGTCCACCCCGCAAAAAAAAGAGAGAGGGCGGTACGCCGCCGGCGCACCGCCTTCTCGCTTTTCTCTCTCACTCGATCTCGTAATCATCCGTCTCGATCACATCCGGCTGCTGGTGGCGCACCACCTTCACGGCGCACAGCGCCACGCTGAGGTTCAGCGCACCATCCAGAAACAGCGACGCCCCCATCAGCATCACCAGTGCCTGGGCGCCCTCCGTGGGCCGCAGCACCAGCAGCAGTCCGATCACGCCTGTCAGTACCGCCAGCAGCAGCACCAGCCACCACTGCCCGATGCCGAAGCGTCTGGCGTCCACGGCCACCTGGATCTTGAACAGACCGTCCGCCAGCACCGGAATGCCGAACATGACGCACAGGAACGTCATGGCCTCCCCCGGATGGCACAGCGTGATGATGCCCACAGCCATCAGCAGGATGCCGAAGGCCAGATCGTACTGAAACGCCAGCCGGAACAGGTCCTTGGAGAAGTACCCGCCCAGCTTGATGACGCCGCAGGCCACCATGCCGATGCCCAGCGCCCGCCCGATCCACGGCACGCACCGCTCCGCCATGATGAACAGCACCACGCCCAGCACGCAGAATAGCGCCGACACCACGATATATCCCATTTTCACAGCCCACAGCGGCCCTGTGGCCCTTACCTTGCGCATAGAACAGCATCTCCTTCCGCGCCCTTTTTCCTCATAATCATAGCATACCCCACCCCGCCGGGCGGCGATACGGGCAGAAAAAGGAGATGCCCGAAAACCGGGCATCTCCGGGTATTCGTCTGTTTTTTGGGCACTCCCGCGGCTTTGTCCGCCGGGCGTCACGCCTCCTGCTGGTTGCTGTGGGCCACGATCAGCTCCGGCACGCCGCGGCACAGCCTGATCATCCGCTGCAGGTCGGCAAAGGACTCCTCCTTCATACCGCCGCTGACCCAGTCGATCCACATGCCGAACAGCTGGCACTTCATGAACTGCACCACCACCCGCCGGTCATCCACACTGATGCTCTCGCCGGAGAACGCGGTGGCGATGTAGGTGCTGACCACATACTCGCACAGCCGCAGCGTGTCCTGCAAAAACATGTCCCGGTTGGCGGAGTTGAAAATGTGCATGACGGCCCGGCGGTTCTCCCGGGCCGTGCGGAACGCCACGGAGAAGCACTCCTCCATGGAGGAGATGGACGGGTACTGCCGGATCAGCGCATCCGTCTGCTCCGTCACGATCTCGCCCAGCAGGGACGGGATATCCTGAAAGTGGTAGTAGAACGAGTTGCGGTTGATGCCGCAGTCCTCCACGATGTCCCGGACGCTGATCTTGCTCAGGGGCTTTTGGCTCAGCAGCTTCATGAACGACGCCTTGATGGCCTGCTTCGTAAAGTTCGCCACGGTGATCCTCCTGTTTTTCTGTGGTGCAAGGCCCGCCCCGCAGCATATCGCCGCAGGGCGGGCCGTATGTAGTCCCTTTTATTTGGCGCTCAGGTACTCGTCAATGGACTTGGCGCCCAGCTTGCCGGCGCCCATAGCCAGAATGACGGTGGCCGCGCCGGTAACGGCGTCGCCGCCGGCGTACACCGCCTGACGAGAGGTGAGGCCCTCCTCGTTGACGATGATGCCGCCCTTCTTGTTGACCTCCAGGCCCTTGGTGGTGGACTTGATGAGGGGGTTGGGGCTGGTGCCCAGCGACATGATGACGGCGTCCACAGGCAGGTCGAACTCGCTGCCCTTCTTCTCCACGGGACGGCGGCGGCCGGAGGCATCCGGCTCGCCCAGCTCCATCTCGATGCAGGTCATGGACTTGACGCAGTCCTGCTCGTCGCCGTTGATCTGGATGGGGTTGTTCAGCGTCTTGAAGATGACGCCCTCCTCGATGGCGTGCTCCACCTCCTCGTGACGGGCGGGCAGCTCCTCCATGCCGCGGCGGTACACAACGTACACCTCGGCGCCCAGGCGCTTGGAGCAGCGGGCGGCGTCCATGGCCACGTTGCCGCCGCCCACCACCGCCACGGTCTTGCCCTTCAGATCCATGATGGGCGTGTCGCTGTCGGGCAGGTACGCCTTCATCAGGTTGATGCGGGTCAGGAACTCGTTGGCGGAGTAGACGCCCTTCAGGTTCTCGCCGGGGATGTTCATGAACATGGGCAGACCGGCGCCGGAGCCGATGAACACGGCCTCGAACCCGTTCTCCTCCATGAGCTCGTCAATGGTAATGGTGCGGCCCACCACGGTGTTGGTCTCCACCTTCACGCCCATGGCCTTCAGGCCGTCCACTTCCTTCTGGACAATGGCCTTGGGCAGACGGAACTCAGGGATGCCGTACACCAGCACACCGCCGGCCAGATGCAGCGCCTCGAACACCGTGACCTCATAGCCCTTCTTGGCCAGATCGCCGGCACAGGTCAGACCCGCAGGGCCGGAGCCGATGACGGCCACCTTATGACCGTTGGAGGCGGGCCTGGCGGCCGCCTCGGTGCTGTGGGCGTTGTGCCAGTCGGCCACGAAGCGCTCCAGACGGCCGATGCCCACGGGATCGCTCTTCTTGCCCCGGACGCAGTGCATCTCGCACTGGCTCTCCTGCGGGCACACACGGCCGCACACGGCGGGCAGGGAGCTGGTCTGATGGATGACCTGATACGCGCCCTCGTAATCCTTCTCCACGATCTTCTGGATGAACTCGGGGATGCGCACGTTGACGGGACAGCCGTCCACGCAGGGGTGGTTCTTGCAGTTCAGGCAGCGGGCGGCCTCGTCCAGCGCCTGCTCCTCGGTGTAGCCCAGCGCTACCTCCAGAAAGTTCTTATTGCGGATCTGCGGATCCTGAGAAGGCATCTCGTTCTTATCCAAACGCATATTGATCTTGGCAGCCATCTTACTTTACCTCCTGCTTGAACAGATTGCAGACTTCCTCGTGCTTGTGCACCTCGAAGTCGTGGTACATCTGGTTGCGCTTCACGGCCAGATCCCAGTCCACCTTGTGGCCGTCAAAGTCGGGGCCGTCCACGCAGGCGAACTTTGTCTCGCCGCCCACGGTCAGGCGGCAGCCGCCGCACATACCGGTGCCGTCGATCATGATGGGGCTCATGGACACGGTGGTGGGCACGCCGTAAGGCTCGGTGGTCTTACAGACGAACTTCATCATGACCATGGGGCCGATGGCAAAGATCTCGTCGTACTGGTTGCCGTCGTCCAGCAGCTGCTTCAGCGCCTCGGTAACAAGGCCCTTCTGCCCGTAGGAGCCGTCGTCGGTGCAGACCTTCAGCACGGAGGAGACCGCCTTGAACTTGTCCTCCAGAATGACCACGTCCTTGCTCTTGAAGCCCACCACAGCGTGGACCTCTGCGCCGCAGTCATGGAACTTCTTCAGAACGGGATACGCGATGGCGCAGCCCACGCCGCCGCCGACGACGCAGACCTTCTTCTTGCCCTCGGTTTCGGTGGGCTTGCCCAGGGGGCCCACAAAGTCGTGCAGATACTCGCCCTGCTGCTTGTGGCTGAGCTTTTCGGTGGTGGCGCCCACGGTCTGGACAATGATGGTAACGGTGCCCTTTTCGCGGTTATAGTCATGGATGGTGATGGGGATGCGCTCGCCGTTTTCATCCACCCGCAGGATGATGAACTGGCCGGGCTGTGCCTTCCTGGCAACCATAGGAGCCTCGATCTCATACAGGATCACGGTGGGTTTCAACGCTTCTTTGGTCACGATGCGATACATGGTCGTTCCTTCTTTCCTAATTCATAAGGGGTACAGCCGTACCCGGACATAGGGCGGACCCAGGCCCGCCCTATGTCGTGTGTGTTTATAATATCACAATGTGCGGATTTCGTCAATCCGTAATAAAGTATTATCGGGCGATTATGACGGGAAAGTCCGTGCCTGCGCCTCTTGCAAACCGCCTGGGATGCGGCTATAATGGGGACAACGTTATTCCGGAATAAATATAAGGAGGAATCTGTCATGATCCAAGTCAACGCCGTGGGCGACGCCTGCCCCATCCCGGTGGTCAAGACCCTCCAGGCCCTGAAGAGCCTGACGGGCGCCGGCTCCGTGGAGACCCTGGTGGATAACCGCATCGCCGTGGAGAATCTCACCCGCCTGGCCCAGAGCAAGGGCTGCGCCATCGAAACCGAGCAGCTGGCAGAAAACCGCTTCCGGGTGGTCATCACCGCCCAGGAGGGGGCCCAGCTGCCGGAGTCCGCCGACGGACTGTGCACCGTCCCCTCGGAAAAGCCCGAAAACACCGTGGTGGTCATCTCCGCCGACCACATGGGCGAGGGGGACGAGGCCCTGGGCCGGGTGCTGCTGAAGGGCTTCCTGTTCGCCCTGACCCAGCAGGAGAAGCTGCCCCGGACCCTGCTGTTCTATAACGGCGGCGCTTCCGTCACCTGCGAGGGCTCCGCCTCCCTGGAGGACCTGCACAAGCTGGAGGCGCTGGGGGTGGAGATCCTCACCTGCGGCACCTGTCTGAATCATTACGGCATCGCCGACAAGCTCCGGGTGGGACAGGTCACCAATATGTACGTCATCGCCGAAAAGCAGATGAACGCCGCCCTGGTGATCCGGCCTTGACCCGGCAGCGCACCCCCGCCCTGGTGATCTCCTTTCAGGAGACGGCCCAGGCCCTGGCGGCGGAGGCTCTGTTCACCCGGCTGTCCCTGCCGGGGCGCATCATTCCCCTGCCCTCCCGGATCTCCGCCGGGTGCGGCCTGGCCTGGAAGGCGGCCCCCGGCGACCAAGCCGTCCTGACGGCGGCTTTAGAGGAAAACGGCATCGGCCACGGCCCCTGCTGCGTATTGGAGATGTTCTGATGACGGAAATCTATCTGGACAGCGCCGCCACCTCCCTGCACAAGCCGCCCCAGGTGGCCCAAGCGGTGGCGGAGGCCATCTGCACGGCGGGCAACGCCGCCCGGGGAGCCCACGGGGCCTCCATGGCCGCCTCCCGGACGGTGTACGATACCCGGTGCCTGGTTGCCCGGCTGCTGGGCTGTCCCCGGCCGGACCATGTGGCCTTCACCGCCAACTCCACCATGGCCCTGAATATGGCCATCTCCGGCCTGCTGTCCCCAGAGGACCACGCCATTTCCACAGATCTGGAGCACAACTCCGTGCTGCGGCCTCTGTACGCCCTGCAGCGGCAGGGCATGGGCCTGAGCTTCCTTCCGGCGGACGGAAACGGCCGCCTGGACTATG
>ERZ780226.1306-NODE-1306-length-19760-cov-2.823547_pt1 | contig 19760 bp, 16 predicted proteins | sample MGYA00511165_ERZ780226 | MGnify/ENA primary metagenome ERZ780226 (study PRJEB29588, sample SAMEA2152373) | human gut metagenome | biome: human gut; feature: human-associated habitat; material: faeces | place: Denmark | collected 2008/2010 ...
CGATTATCTTGAGGAGCTTTTCGAGCTGCACGAGATTAAAGCCGTGTGCCCGTTCCGCATCACGCGCAACTCCGATCTCACCATCGACGAGGAAGCGGACGACTTTATGTATGAGATTGAAAAGTCCATCAAGCGTCGTAAGCGCGGCCGTCCCGTGCGCTTGGAGCTCTTGCAGCACACCGATGAAGATACCCGCAAATTTCTCATAAAAGCGCTGAACATCAATGAAAGCGGCATCTACGAGGTGCAGGGACCCATTGACCTCACGTTCTTCTCAAAATTTGCGAATATCCCGGGCTGCGAAAAGCTCTGTTTTGCACCCATTCGTCCCACCACACCCCCGGGCGATTTCTTCGGCTACACCGATATTTTTAAGGCCATCCGTGAGGGCGACCGCCTTGTTCACCATCCATATGAGACATTCGACTGTGTCGTGCAGTTCATCGCACAAGCCGCAGAAGACGAAAACGTACTTGCCATCAAGCAGACGCTCTACCGCGTCAGCGGCAACTCGCCCATCATCGCGTCGCTCATCAAAGCCGCCGAAAACGGCAAACAGGTCACGGTGCTTGTCGAGCTGAAAGCGCGCTTTGACGAAGAAAACAACATCAACTGGGCAAAGAAGCTCGAAAAAGCCGGCTGCCACGTCATTTACGGTCTGACCGGCCTCAAGACCCACTGCAAAATCGCGCTCGTTGTCCGCCGCGAGGAAGACGGCATCCGCCGCTACCTGCACCTCGGCACCGGCAACTACAACGACTCCACCGCGAAAATTTATACCGACCTCGGCCTGTTCACCTGCAACGAACAGTTCGGCGCAGACGCGTCCTCCCTTTTCAATGTCATCACCGGCTATTCCCGCCCGCCGGAGTACAAGCACTTCATCGTTGCGCCGCACGGCATGCGCAGCTTCTTTGAGTACATGATCCGTCAGGAGACCGAAAACGCCAAAAAGGGTTTGCCCAGCGGCATCACGGTCAAAGTCAACTCCCTCGTTGACCCGAAGATCATCGAGCTTCTCTATGAAGCCTCCAAGGCCGGTGTGCGCGTGCAGCTTATTGTGCGCGGCATCTGCTGCCTCATTCCGGGCATCGAAGGCGTCAGCGAGAACATCACTGTCATGAGCATTGTCGGTCAGCTTCTGGAGCACAGCCGTATCTTCCGCTTTGAAAATGCCGGCAACCCGCGCATTTACATGGGCAGCGCGGACTGGATGCCCCGCAATCTCGACCGCCGCGTGGAGCTTGTTTTCCCCATCGAGGACGAAACACAGAAGGCCCGCGCCTTCGGCATTCTCGATACCATGCTGAGCGACACCACAAACGCCCGTTTCATGCAGAGTGATACAAGCTACGAGCACGTTGACCTGCGCGGCAAGAAAAAGATCAGCTCGCAGCTTACATTCTACCACGAAGCACAGGCGCGTCTGAAAGAGCTGCAGTCCATCGAAAAGGACAGCGTTTTGATCCCGATTCACTCCGCGGAAGAATAAGGCTTGCATAGTTGTAAATAAAAGATTATAATAAAATAAATTGAGCGGACTTCGACGCGTTTTGCTGTCCGCACACCACAACGAAAGGTTGAGGAACGATGAAAAGAATCGGTATTTTAACAAGCGGCGGCGACTGTCAGGGCCTCAATGCCTCCATTCGCGGCGTTGCAAAGTCGCTTTACGAAGAATTCGGCAACGACGTAGAGATTTACGGCATCAAAGACGGCTATAAGGGGCTTATTTTCGGCGAATATAAGCTGATGAAACCGGAAGATTTCTCCGGCATCTTAACGCTCGGCGGTACCATTTTGGGTACCTCCCGCCAGCCGTTCAAGCTCATGCGCGTCATCGACGAAAACAGCGTCGATAAAGTCCAGAACATGAAGGATAACTACAAGAAGATGAAGCTTGACTGCCTCGTTATCCTCGGTGGCAACGGCACACAGAAAACCGCAAACCTTCTGCGCGAGGAAGGCCTCAATGTCGTCTCCCTGCCGAAGACCATCGACAACGACGTCTGGGGTACCGATATGACGTTTGGCTTCCACAGCTCCGTGGAGATTGCGACGAATGTCCTCGACTGCATTCACACCACCGCCACCTCCCACGGCCGCATTTTCTGTGTGGAGATCATGGGGCACAAGGTCGGCTGGCTGCCGCTTTATGCCGGCATCGCGGGCGGCGCAGATGTGATTTTGCTGCCGGAGATCCCGTATGATATTGACAAAATCGCAAAAACATTGGATAATAGAATCGCAAACGGCAAGAAGTTCTCCATTCTCGCTGTAGCCGAGGGTGCGCTATCCAAGGAAGAAGCCGCCATGAAGAAGAAGGACTTCAAAAAGGCGCGTGCCGAAATGAAGTACCCGTCCATCGTGTACCGCCTTGCAGACGAGCTTGCCTCCCGTGTGGATAACGAGATTCGTGTCTGCGTACCGGGTCACTTCCAGCGTGGCGGCAGTCCGTGCGCCTACGACCGCGTGCTCTCCACACGCTTCGGCGCGGCAGCCGCAAGGCTCATCCGCGAGAAGAACTACGGCAACATGGTCGGCCTTGTCAACGGCAAGATCGTCCCGGTGCCGCTCAGCGAGGTCGCAGGCAAGCTGAAAACCGTCCCGGTCGATTGCGAAGAAATCCTCGCTGCCCGTGAGATCGGCATTTCCTTCGGCGACTAAATTCGCACAAAACGTCAAAAGAGACGTTTTAATAAAAAGGATTGTATTGAAAGGATTGACCCACATGAAATTTTCCGTCAGTATGTACAGCTACATGCAGAAGATCCGCTCCGGCGAGGCTACTCCGTTTGAGCTGATCGCGAAGACCAAGGAACTTGGCTTTGATGCCATTGAGTTTGTCGATTTCACCGATTTCGGCACCGGCACCCAGGAAGAGCGTCTCTCCCACGCCGAAGAGCTCCGCAAGGAATGCGAGCGCGTCGGCCTTGAGATTTCCGCACTCGTCATGAGCTGTGACTTCATCACCGGCAGCGACGGCGACCTCGATAAAGAGATTGCTCGCGTCAAGGATTACGTCGACATCGCACACGTCCTCGGTGTCACCCGTATGCGCCACGACGCAGCCATTGGCTATGCACGCAACTCCGGTGACTTCTGCCCGTTTGATACGATGCTCCCGCGCCTTGCAAAGGCCTGCAAGGAAATCACCGAGTACGCTGCACAGTTCGGCATCCGCACCATGGTCGAAAACCACGGCTTCTATGTGCAGGATTCCGAGCGTGTCGAGAAGCTCTACGCAGCGGTCGACAACAAAAACTTCGGCCTTCTCACCGATATGGGCAACTTCCTCTGCGCAGATGAGGACCCGGCTTCCGCATTTACAAGAGTTGCGCCGTATGCGTACTATGTCCATGCAAAGGACTTCATCGTAAAGCCGTTTACGGATGCCGATCCGGGCGAAGGCAGCTTCCGTTCCCGCGGCGGCAAGTACCTGCGCGGCACTATTGTCGGCCACGGCAATGTACCGATCAAGCAGTGCATGTATCAGCTGAAGCGTGCAGGTTATGACGATTGCATCTCCATCGAGTTCGAGGGCATGGAGCCGGTCTTTGATGCACTGCGCATCGGCCTTGCAAACCTCAAGAAGTATTGGGCTGAGGTCTGATTCCCCTCATATCCAAAAACCTGATTTAAAGGTTGGGCTTCGTGTCTTTTCGGCACGGAGCCTTTTCTTATGCCCCTAACGAGAGATGTCGTATCACATGTTATACCACTTTGAAATTAACTTCTCTTCTTTTTCGAGTCATATCATTTTAGCACGGACAAAGAAAACAGAGCTTTTTTGTTCCCCCGCTTGCAATACAACTTAGAAAGGTGTACAATGAAAATGAATTTTGCGCATCTGTGTCCTGCATAGCTGCACAAGAACTTAAGGAGTGATTGAAAATGTCCGTTAAAGAAAAATTTCTGGATTACGTAAGCTACGACACCCAGTCCGATTCTTCCAGCACCACCATGCCCTCCACCATGAAGCAAAAGCTGCTCGCACAGCACCTTGCCGATGAAATGGTCGCTATGGGCATTGAAGACGCACACATGGACGAGTGGGGTTATGTTTACGGCACCATTCCCGCAAACTGCGAAAAGAAGAACGTCGTCGGCTTCATCGCGCACATGGATACCGCAGAAGAAGTCTCCGGCGCAAACGTCAAAGCCCGCGTCATTGAAAATTACGACGGCGAAGACATTGTCCTCAACAAAGAGCTCGGCATCGTCACCGACGTTGAAAGTTTCCCGGTTCTCAAAAAATTCAAGGGTAAAACGCTTATCGTTACCGACGGTACCACCTTGCTCGGCGCAGACGACAAGGCAGGCGTAGCCGAGATCATGCAGGCTGCGGAAGACATCATCAAAAACAACCTCCCCCACGGCGAAATCCATATCGCATTTACCCCGGACGAGGAAATCGGCGCAGGCCCGGATAAGTTCGACGTCAAGGGCTTCGGCTGCGATTTCGCCTACACGCTCGACGGCGGCGAGCTTGGCGGCCTCGATTATGAAAACTTCAACGGCACCTCCGCCGATGTGGAGATTACCGGCAGAAGCGTGCATCCGGGCAGCGCAAAAAACAAGATGATCAACGCAAGCCGCATCGCCATGGAGTTTGCTTCCCTGCTGCCGAGCCGCGAAGTGCCGGAAAACACCGAGGGCTACGAAGGCTTTGCGCATCTCAACAACATGGAGGGCGACGTAGAGCACGCTCACCTGCACTACATCATCCGCGACCACGACCGCGACCTTCTGGAAGCGAGAAAGGATAAATTCAACCTCGCGGCCGAGTTCATCAACCGCAAGTACGGCTTAGAGCTCGTCAAGGTCACACTGAAGGACGCATACTCCAACATGAAAGAAATGATCCTGCCGCATCAGGAAATCCTCGACGTTGCCCGCGCCGCCATGCGCAAAAACGGCGTAGAGCCGGTGGTCGTCCCCATCCGCGGCGGCACGGACGGCGCGCGGCTCTCCTTCGAGGGTCTGCCCTGCCCGAACCTCTGCACCGGCGGCGAGCTTGCACACGGCAGAAACGAATTTGCCGTTCTGGAAGAGATGGAGACCATCGTCGAGATCGTCAAGTCCATCGCCGAGCTCGTTGAATAATGGGAAAGGAACCTGAAACTATGCTGCGATTTGGAACGATCGGCACCGGCTGGATCGCGAACAGCTACGTAGACGGCGCTTTGGACAGCGGCCTGTGGCAGCTCACCGCCGTTTACTCCCGCACAAAAGAGAAAGGTCTGGCTTTTGCAGCGCCTTACGGCGTTAAAACCATCTTTACCGACCTCGAAGAAATGGCCGCAACGGACAAAATCGACGCGGTGTATATCGCAAGCCCGAACAAACTGCATATTGAGCAGGCACGTGTTTTTCTAGAGCACGGCAAGCACGTCATTTGCGAAAAGCCGCTTTCCGCCCACGCAAAAGATGTAGCAGAGCTGCAGGCGCTTGCAAAAGAGTGCGGGCTCATCTACCTTGAAGCCATCATGTTTATGCACCTGCCGCAGAGAAAGCTTTTGGAAGAAGCTTTAAAAAAGATCGGCGATATCTCCGTGGCGAAGATTGATTTCTGCCAGCGCTCTTCAAAGTACGATGCGTACCTCGCGGGCAGCCTGCCGAATATCTTTAACCCCGCGCTCGAGACCGGCGCTTTAATGGATCTCGGCGTTTATTGCGTCTATCCCGCGCTGTATCTGTTCGGCAAGCCGCAGAACACACTCGCCGTGTCGCATTTATTGGCGTCCGGCGCAGACGGCAGCGACATTGTTGCCATGCAGTACCCGGATAAGCTCGTGAACCTCGTGTTCTCCAAGGTCGGTCAGGCCGGCGCAAACACGGATTTTCAGGGCACAAACGGCACTGTATCCGTGGAGTCCATCTCAAAACTCGCCAACATCTCCATCCGTTATAACAACGGCACCGTAGAGGAGATTTGCGGCGAAGAAGAAAAATTCAAGCTGATGGGCTACGAAGCGAAGGATTTTTACCGTTATATTACAGAGCCCGAAGCTTCCCGCGCGGAATACGAGCAGTGCTCCGCTCTCGCTTACGACGTTTCCGTCTATATGGAAGAAATCCGCAAGCTCGCGAACATTCGCTTCCCCTCCGACAACTAAAACATAAAACAAAACGGCACCGCAGGATGAGGTCTTTTCCCGTGCGGTGTCGTTTTCGTATGGAGTGAATTCAGTTCTTAGCGTCTCTTTTGTTCTTTTTACGCGGGCTTTCCGGGTCTTCATCTGTGTGCCGAATATCCTGCATTACGTCCCATGGCGTCAGCATACCGAGCAGCGGCTCATCTCGGCTCCCCGTCTTCGTGATGAAAATGACCGAAAGGCGTTTGTTGCGACCACGTATCTTCTCAAACATACGCCGCGCCTCAATGCAGGTCGTTTTCTCATCGACAAATGCATAGTTTTCCACGTGCTTTTCTACGGCCAGCATTTTCCCAAGCTGTGAAAGCGTCGTTTCCTTCGTGATGCGCAAGGTTGGGTCACGCAAAATGCACGAAAAGATTGTGGACACACTGAATACACCGAGAAATTTCTCTTTTTCTATAACCGGAATGTGCGAAAAGCCGCTCTTGTCCATGCTTTCCATCAAATTTAAAACGCGAGAAGAAAGCCTTGCACAGCGAATACTGCTGCCTTTTGTTGCAAAGTCGAGTGCAAGCGGCGGACGGCAAACGTAGTCAAGCGCCTCCCGCAGTGCTTCCACCACCGGCTCGCTCGGCTCCACGATCGGCTCGCCGCCGAGGTTCGCATTGTGCGTCATCAAATTGCGGATTTCCCGGCAGAGATTCAGCGTCTCGCGCACAGGCGCGCTTTCATAATGGTTGATGTATTCAAAAACCACGCTGGAATACCGCCGCTGCTTTGCGGTGCTGAACTTTACCTCAAGTTCATCCTCCAGCTGTTTATATAAATCGATAAATTCATCGCTGCGCATGGATCACACTCCTTTGTTTAAGGATACCACAAAAAATACCTCCGCGCAAGGCTTTGTAGATAACAAAAAACCCGATACAAATTGTACCGGGTTTCTGGAGCTGATGGTCAGAATCGAACTGACAACCTGTTCATTACGAGTGAACTGCTCTGCCATTGAGCCACATCAGCATATTGGGTTTTGCAACGTTGATTATTATACCGAATTTTCTCCGTAAAGTCAACCCCTATCGCGAATTTTCTTTTAAAAAATATTTCGCGCGGACAAAATCCGCCTACACCGGGCGGTTTACGGTTGTAACCACGCACAATGTGTGGTACAATGATACATACAGAAATTCAAGATGGGAAAGGGCGGCTTTTCATGGGTTATAAGCTGGAGCTCGGCGCATGGAGCGCGGTTTTCGCCGTGCCGAACGCGCTTGTAGATCGATATATCAAGGAGGCGGACGGAGATCAGCTCAAGGTCATGCTGTGGCTTCTGCGCCATAACGGGCGGCCGTATGCAGCGGAGGATCTTGCAGCCGCGCTCGGCATCACCCCGCAGCGTGTCGATACCGCGCTCGGCTTCTGGATGAAAAGCGGCCTCATTTGCAGCGTTGACACCCCGCTGGATACCGCCCTTACGCCGAATCACGTGGAGAGCCCCACGCCCGTCGCACCGCAGCCGAAGGCCGCTCCAACACAGCCGCAGCGCCCCACCGCGCCGAAGCGTATGCTGCGCCCGGACGGGCTTTATATCTCGGAGCGCGTAGAGTCCTCCCCGGAGATTCGCCGCCTTGTAGAGGAAGCGCAGAACCTGCTCGGCAAAACGCTTTCCCCCGCGCTTTCCGGCACGCTCATTCAGGCGCACGAAGATTACGGCCTGCCGTGCGAAGTCATTTTAATGCTTATCGCCTACGCGAATAAGATTGGCCGCGCAAACACGAGCTACATCGAATCCACCGTGCGCAACTGGGCAGATTCCAACATTTTAAGCATCGCCGCCGCGGAGGAAAAACTGCGCGAGCTCGACGAGACCGCCATCGCGTGGAAGCGCTGTGAAAATGCGTTCGGCATCACCTCCCGCCGCGCACCCAGCAAAAACGAGAGCCAGTTTGCTCACAGATGGGTGTTCGAGTGGCGCATGCCCGATGAGCTTCTAAACGAAGCCTATAACCGCTGTGTGGATAACACCGGCAAGGTCAACATGAAATACATCAACGCCATTTTGGAATCGTGGCACAACGCGGGCATCCATACCTTGAAAGAAGCCGTGGATGAAAGAATTGCCGCCGAAGCCCGCCGCGAGGGTGCGCATAAGCCTTCTTATGACCTTGACGAATACGAAAAATACGATATTTTTGCTACGGAGAAATAAACCATGGGATATGCAAGGCAGGTCTACACGCAAGCTGAAAATGAATTAAACAGACGTCGCACCACCGCGCAGGATAACGCACAGCGCCGCTTAGAGAACTTCTACGCCGTCTGCCCCGAAGCGGAGGACGTGCGCAGACGCATCGCTTCCACAGCAAGTCGGGCGGCTATGGCCGTTTTGCGCAGCGGCAACGCGCGAGAGACCATGGAAGCTTTAAAAAATGAAAATCTTTCGCTGCAAAAGCAGTTTGCCGATCTCCTCGCCGCGCACGGTCTCACCCGCGCTGACATCGAGCCGCAGTACACCTGCAAGCGCTGCGAAGATACCGGCTATGTAGACGGCCGCATTTGCTCCTGTTACCGCAGTTTATTAAAGCAGATCGCCTACGAAAACCTAAACCGTATCTCCCCGCTGACGCTCTCGTCCTTTGAGGATTTCTCCCTGCTCTATTATTCCGATGTTTCCGTAAACGGCGAGCGTTCCGACCGCGAGCAAATGCGCAACATTTACGACTTCTGCCGGCGCTACGCAGACAACTTCAAAAAGGACAGCGGCAACCTGTTTTTCACAGGCGCTACGGGTCTCGGCAAAACGCACCTTTCCCTCGCCATCGCCGCAGAAGCCATCAATAAGGGGTTCGGCGTAGTGTATGGCACGGCGCAGACTTTTGCCCTTTCTCTCGAGCGCGAGCGCTTCACCCGCACCGAAGAATCCGGCGGCGATACGCTCGATCTTTTAAACGACTGCGACCTGCTCATCATCGACGACCTCGGCATGGAAATCTCGTCATCTTACATCACGGCGACAATCTACAATGTGATTGATACGCGCATCACGCTGAAAAAGCCGACCATCATCAGCACAAACCTCTCCATGCAGGAGCTCGAAAAGCGTTACAACGAGCGCTTCACTTCGCGCATAATCGGATTCTACGACCGCTTGATCTTCCGCGGTAAAGACATCCGCATGAAGAAAAAGCTCAATCCGCAAAACAAACAAAATTAGCACGCAAGCAAAAAGCCGAACGGCATCGGAGCTTTCCCCGCCGTTCGGCTTTTATAATTTATTTTAATACTTCGCGGACTCAATCTCTTCAATCACGCCGCGCACGGCTTTCTCCACCGCGCCATCTTCAAACGGCACCGGAATGCCGACATAATGCAGCAGATCAAAATAGCCCAGCGTGCCACCCGCTTTGCACAGCTTCAAATAACGTGCCCAAGCGCTCTCGCGGTCTTTCTTCATCTCGTCATAGAAGAAGAATGTGCAGATCTGCGCCAGCGCGTAATCGATATAATAGAACGGGTAGAGGAAAATGTGCTGCTTCTGCATCCAAAAACCACCGTTTTCCAAGAATGCGTTGCCGTCATAATCGCGCCACGGCATATATTTTTTCTCAATGCTGCGCCACACACCGCGGCGTTCCTTCGCCGTCATCTTCGGGTTCTTGTATACCTCGTGCTGGAACTCATCCACGCACGCCATGTACGGGATAACGGCCAGTGCGTCGCACAAATGTGCATAACGGTATTCGTCCGCGCGGTCGCCGAAGAATTTATCCATCCACGGGTAGGTGAAAAATTCCATCGACATCGAGTGGATCTCGCACACCTCGCTCGTAGAGCCCTGCAAAACGCCGATCGGAATCAAGCGCTCACCGAGATATGCCTGGAACGCGTGGCCGGCCTCATGCGTCAAAACGTCCACGTCTGCAGAAGTACCGTTAAAGTTCGAGAAAATGAACGGTGCTTTGTATTCCGGCAAAGATGTGCAGTAGCCGCCAAGGTGCTTGCCCGGGCGCGTCTCAAGGTCAAACAGCTCGTACTTCGTCATGAAGTCGAAGAATTCCTTCGTTTCGGGCGAGAGCGCGCCGTACATTTCGGTCGCCTGCCCCACCATATAATCTTTGCCGCCGATGGGATCTGCGTTGCCGCCTGCAAATGTCAAACTCTCATCGTAGTATTTGACGGAATCCAAACCGAGGCGCTTTGCCTGCGCCTTGCGCATGCGGTCCACCGCCGGCGTGATAACCGCGCGGATCTGCTCGCGGAATTTCTCCACGTGCTCGGGCGTGTAGTCCAGTCTGCCCATATTGCGGTACGCAAGCTCGGTGTAATTGTCATAGCCGAGCTTCTTCGCCATCTCCACGCGCACTTCGATGAGCTTATCGTACAACTCATCGAGCTTGTCGGAAACGCCCTCGTAAAGGTTCGCCCACTTTTCAAACGCTTCTTTACGCTCCTCGCGGTCGGTGCTCTCCATATGTTTTAAAAGACCGTAGAAATTGCAGGTCTCGCCGCGAAAATCCACCTTGCAAGAAGCTGCAGCCTTGGAATACTCCACGGAAAGCTCCGATTCTTTCACAAGCTCCGGGATAATGCGCTCATCCTGCGTCTTGAGGTCGTTTTCCAAAACCGCGATGAAATGCGCGCCGTATTCCTTTTCAAAGTCCGCACGGAACGGGCCGTTCACAATGTCTTCCTTCATCGCCTTCTCCGCCGGGATCAGGTTCGGCAGATTTTCGTTCAGGTACGCCATTTCCGCTTCGTAGAATTCATCCGTCGTGTTCATCGTGTTGCGGATGCTGCAAAGCGACGCGATCGTAGACAAGTGCGTGTCGAGCTTTTCAGCGTCTAAAAACACCTTTTTCGCTTCCTCAAAGGTCTTCGCTGCCTTAAATGCCTCGCTGTACCGCTTATATTCCTCCACTGCCGCCGCAATGTCCGGCCGGGTGTACGGAAGTTCACTGAATTTCTGCACAACAATACGCTTCCTTTCCAAAATCTATTTGCGCTTATCATACCACCGCTTTGCACATTTTGCAAGTAGTTTTTGTTTATCCTGCACAGCAAAATGTAATCTATGCAAAAAGAGACCGCGCACAAAGCCCGATCTCTAATCTTTGAGATAAATTTTAAGTTATTTCAGCTCGCCAACAACCTCACGAATGGACTTCGCCAGAATATTGAGGCCCTTTTCCAGCGTATCCATCGGCACCTTCAGCTCCGGCATGATCTTCACAACGGAATCACGGCGGCCTACACGCTCCACGATGAGGCCGTTTTCAAACGCCTTGTGAATGACTGCCTTCGCAACATCGCCCTCAAACGCGCCGAAATCCACGCCCCACAGCAAACCGATGCCGCGTGTCGTGATGCGGCTGTCAATCGTCTCAATGTTCTCCTTGAGGAACTTCTCCACGAACGGCGCACGCTCACGAACCGCGTCTTCCACGTGCTCGTTCAGCATGAATTCCAGGCCCGCTTTCGCTGCGACCAAAGACAGCTGATAGCCGCGGAATGTGCCGTTGTGCTCGCCCGGCTTCCACTGGTCAAGCTCCGGGCGCAACAGCGTCAGCGCAAACGGCATGCCATAGCCGCCGATGGACTTCGAGAGCGTCACAATGTCCGGCGTGATGCCTGCGCGCTCAAACGAGAAGAACCAGCCGGTACGGGAAGCACCCACCTGCACGTCATCGACAATCATCAAAATGTCGTACTTGTCGCACAGTGCGCGCACGCGGCGCAGCCACTCATCGGGCAGCACATAAATGCCGCCGTCCGCCTGCGTCGTTTCCAAAATGATCGCCGCCGGTTTCTCCACGCCGGAGTGGTCGTCCGTGATCAGGCGTTCCATATATGCCACGGTGTCGAGCTCTGGGAACATATACGGTGCCGGAATATGCGTCACGTTGTAAAGCGGCACGCCTGCACCCTTGCGGGAGTCCGCATTCGTTGTCAGCGCTAAAGAACCCAGCGTCATGCCGTGGAACGCACCCATCAGTGCAAAGACATTGTTGCGCTTCTTTACCTTGCGAGCCAGCTTCAAGGCCGCTTCCACCGCGTTTGTGCCGGTCGGGCCTACAAACTGAATTTTATAGTCAAAGCCGCGTGGGCGAATGACTTCATTCTCGAAATATTCGATGAATTCGCGCTTCGGTTTTGTGTACATGTCAAGCGCGTGCATCACGCCGTCGTTTTGCAAATATTCAACGACCTTCTCTTTGATGTACGGGTTGTTATGCCCGTAGTTCAGTGCGCCGGAGCCGCAAAAGAAGTCGATATACTCCTTGCCGTTCTCATCCGTCTGGATAGAGCCCTTCGCCTTGACAAAGACCGTCGGGAAGTTACGGCAGTAAGAGCGAACTTCGGATTCATACGTTTCAAATGCTTTCGTGTTGTTTGTACTCATGTAGTACCATCCTTTCTACCATGCCATCTGCATGATTCAGCGATCACACGCGTTATGCGTGGGGCTGCGTTTTTCCCGCTCATGAGTTTTGAAGCGAGAGTCAGCGGTCGTTCGGCCAATGTGTAATAGAAATTTTGGTCGGATCCATACGGCACGCACAAATCGTTTTGTGCGATACCGTGATTAAGTTTACCACACTTGTCCGAAAAAAGAAAGGTCTTCTTTCGCAAAAACACATATATCTCTGCAAAAATTCTGCAAAAAAGAGCAGCGCCCGCAAAAGACGCTGCCCAAATTTACAAAATCTAAATTTATTCGATGTTCTCGCCGAGCGTACCCTGGCTGAGCGCCTTCAGATACGCAGTGATGAAATCATCAAGGTCGCCGTCCATCACCGCGCTGATGTTGCCCTTTTCGCAGCCCGTGCGGTGATCCTTTACGAGCGTGTACGGCATGAAGACATAGGAGCGAATCTGGCTGCCCCACGTGATCTCCTTCTGCTCGCCCTTAATGTCGGAGATTTTTTCAAGGTGTTCACGTTCCTTGATCTCAACGAGCTTGGAGATAAGCATTTTCATAGCCACGTCGCGGTTCTGGTACTGGCTGCGTTCCACCTGACAGGAAACGACAATGCCCGTCGGAATGTGGATCAAACGCACGGCCGAAGAGGTCTTGTTGACCTTCTGTCCGCCCGCACCGCTCGCACGGTATACTTCCATCTTAATATCGTCCGGGTTGATTTCCACGCTGAGGTCCTCGTCAATCTCCGGCATAACCTCCAGAGAGGAGAATGAAGTGTGGCGGCGACCTGCGGAATCGAACGGCGAGACGCGCACCAAACGGTGGACGCCCGCTTCACTCTTCAAAAAGCCATAAGCATTTTCGCCCTCGACAAGGATGGAAGCGCTCTTCAGGCCCGCTTCGTCGCCCTCAAGGTAATCGAGCGTAGAAACCTTAAAGCCGTGACGCTCACCCCAACGGTTGTACATACGGAACAGCATCTCGGCCCAGTCCTGTGCCTCCGTGCCGCCGGAACCCGCATGGAACGTCAAAATCGCGTTCTTACTGTCATATTCGCCGGTGAGAAGCGTTGTCAGACGCATCGTCTCAATCTCTTTGCCGATGGCCTCCACTTCCTCCTGTGCCTCCGGCAAAAGAGAAAGGTCTTCTTCCTCATTGCCCATTTCAATGAGCGTCAGCGTATCTTCGCAGCGGGAAACAAGGTTCAGATACGTCTCGTCCTTCTGCTTTAACGCAGCAGTCTTCTGCAAAATCTTCTGTGCAGATTCCATGTTGTCGTAAAAGCCCGGCTCCGCCGCCTTGTTTTCCAGCATCTCCACTTCTTCACGCAGTCTTTCAAGGCCCAGCGCGTCCTTCAATTCATCCAGCGCCGCCTGCTTTTCATTCAGTTCATGTTTTAATACTTCATATTGCAGCATACGTTTTCGTTACCTTTCAAAAATATCCGTCCAAACCCGCCTTCAACCATTTCACGGCGGCGTTCAGCTTAAATGTGCGCAAATCTCTGTTTATTATAATAGATAACCCGCCGTTTGTAAATAGAAAAAATGCGGGAAAACGCATGGTTTCGCTGAAATCTTTATATTAGCCTTTCTTGAAGTTTCACTTCGTTTTCTCACTGAATTATTAACAGTCTGAAAATTTGCACGCTTTGCATTGCGATTGCGGGCATTTTGTAGTATTATATGAATAAGAAAATAATTCTGGCAGTATTCTGACCGTCTTTCGAATATTGCCAACCGAATTTTGGAGGTTCTGTTTTGGACTACAAAGGCATCAAGTGTCCCGTGTGCGACAAGCCGTTTACGGAAAATGACGATATCGTCGTTTGCCCGGTCTGCGGTGCACCGTACCACAGAGGCTGCTATAAAGAAAAAGGTGCGTGCATTTTCACAGATCTGCACGAAAGCGGCAAGACTTGGGCGCCGCCTGTTCCGCCGGACGCGCCGAACACGGCCAGTGAGCTTAAAGACAAGGAATGCCCGAACTGCGGCACCTTAAACGCCCACAGCGCGCTGTTCTGCAACATCTGCGGCACTTCCCTCACCGGCGCGCCGGATGAACACCGCAACACGCAGCAAAATTCGAATAACGCGAACAATCCGAACGGCTATAACAATTACAATAACCCGTACGGCAGTTATCCCCCGCCGCAAAACAACGCAAACTATCAGAGCCGCGGCTTTGGCGGCGTGCCGTTCGCGTTCGACCCCATGGGCGGTGCAAATCCCGCGGAATTTGTTGCGGATAACGTCACCTACGGCGACGTCAGCAAGGTCGTGCAGCAGAATACGGCGTATTACCTTTCCGTGTTCCGCAATATTAAGTCTTTCGGGCGCAGCAAGTTCAATTTCAGCGCATTCCTGTTCTCCGGCGGTTGGCTCCTGTATCGCAAGCAGTACAAGGCGGGCATCATCACAACGACAATCATGTTCCTTTTATATATCGCAAACCTGATGCTCTCGTGTTTCGTCGTCAACCCCATCACGACGCACGTCATCGATAACGCCGGCGTGTCTTCATCGGATCTCAGCTACGTGCAGCTTGCAAACCTGCTTTCGCAGTACTTGATGGATAACCCCTCACAGTATCTTTTGTTCTGCCTGCCGCTTTTGTGCAGCGCCCTGATGCTCGGCATTATGATCTTCGTCGGCGTGCGCGCAAACCGCATGTATTTAAATCACTGTGTCCACACCGTGCAGGAGATTAAAAGCGTCAGCAATACGGAAACCGACCTTTCCGCAGAATACACCGCACGCGGCGGCGTGAACGTTGTCGTAACGTTCTGCCTGCTCGCCTGCTATATGATCCTGCGTTGGATCCCGCTCTTTTTGACTTGATTCCAGCTTAAAAGCGACATCACCGCTTACGGTTTCACGCGGTAATGTCGTTTAAGAATAGAACCCCTTTGGAAAATAGGAAGTATATTTGGAGGTATTGATTTATGAAAACCGTCAGAAAAGCCGTCATCCCCGCAGCAGGCCTCGGCACACGCGTGCTCCCGGCATCGAAAGCGATGCCCAAGGAAATGCTGCCCATTGTGGATAAGCCCGCTATCCAGTTTATTGTGGAGGAAGCGGTCCGCGCCGGCATTACGGATATTCTCATCATCACAAACCGCGGCAAATCCATCATGGAAGATCATTTCGACCGCGCCCCGGAGCTTGAGGAGCGTCTGCTCGCAAGCGGCAAAAAAGAAGTGTACGATGAAGTTGTGAACCTTGCGCACTTTGCAAACATCACCTACATCCGCCAGAAAGAGACGCGAGGTCTCGGCCACGCCATCTCCTGTGCCAAAGCATTTGTCGGCGATGAGCCATTTGCCGTTCTCTACGGCGATGACGTCATCCTCGGCGAAGATCCCGCCTGTGGCCAGCTCATCCGCGCTTATAACGAGACCGGCAAGGGTGTCGTCGGCGTGAAAGAGGTCAGCGAAGAAGCCATTCAGCGCTACTCCTCCCTCAAGGTAGAGCCTTTGCACGATAACTGGTTCACCTGCACCGATATGATTGAAAAGCCGAGTAAGGATAAGATTATGTCGCTTTACTCCATCCTCGGCCGCTGCGTATTGCCGCCGCAGATTTTTGACATTCTTGCCCACACCGCACCCGGCGCCGGCGGCGAAATTCAGCTCACCGATGCCATGTGTGAGCTTGCCCGCACCGAAAGCATGATCGCCGTCGATTTCACCGGCAAGCGCTACGATATGGGCAATAAGCTCGGCGTCATGCAGGCACAGGTAGAAGTCGCCTTAAAGCACCCCGAGATTGGCGAAAGCTTCCGTGCCTACCTTAAAGAGCTTGCCAAAACGCTTTAAGTGTAAAGTTGATTCACGTTACACGTATGTAAAATCCATTCACTTTGTAAAGTCAGTCAACTTCACAAGTGCCTATATCGAATTTGATTTTCCAAAAATCCGCCGAGTTCCAAGATTTTTCTTGACTTTGCGGATTTTTATGTTATAATACTTTTGTTAGTTTGTGCTTATGCGTTTTGTGTAACACAAATGACAATCCTTGCTCCGTTTAAAAGTACGGGGCCAAAGTCCAAAAGGAGGTGCAAACCATGACAGAGGTAGTAAAGAACAAGTACGAGACCGTTATCGTTCTCTCCGCAAAGCTCGGTGAGGAAGGTAATGCAGAGCTGGTCGAAAAGTTCAAGGCATTGATTGCAAAGCACGGCACTGTCGAGAGCGTTGACGAGTGGGGTAAGAGAAGACTCGCGTATCCGATCAACAAGGAAACCGAAGGCTACTACACCCTCGTAAACTTCGAGAGCACGCCGGACTTCACCGCTGAGCTGGACAGACGCTATAAGATCACTGACGGCGTTCTCCGTTCCATCATCGTGAAGAAAGATCCCCGTTTTGCAACCGCTGCTGCAAAGCCGCGTAAAGCCGCTGAGCCGAAGCCGATCGACGTTGAGGCTGTCGAAGCAAACGAGTCCGCTGCTGAGTAAGTTTTTTAAAACGAAAGAGAGTTGTTACCTATGTTGAACGTTGCAGTTGTTATGGGCAGACTGGTTGCCGATCCTGAGCTTCGCCACACCCCGAGCGATGTTGCCGTTACCAGCTTCACGCTGGCGGTAGACCGCTCCTATGTTAAGTCCGGCACAGAACGTCAGGCTGATTTCATTGATGTTGTCGCTTGGCGCAGCACCGCGGATTTTGTATGCAAATACTTCCGCAAGGGCCAGATGATGGCGGTTCACGGTTCCATTCAGACACGCACATATACAGATAAGGACGGCAATAAGCGCAAGGCGACCGAGATTGTTGCGAACGATGTCAATTTTGCGGATTCCAAACGCAGTGACAGCGGCGCAAATTACGGTGCCCCCTCCGCCCCGTCTTACGGCAATAATTACGGAAGTAACAGCGCAGCCGGAAATGAAATGCAGCGCCCGGCTTACAGCGAACCCGCTCCCACCTATTCAAGTGGTAACAGCGGAGATTTCGAGGAGATCATCGGGGACGACGACCTGCCGTTCTGATGATCTAACAACGACTAAGATAAGGAGGCTTTCGCAATGGCAGACAGACCGGAGAGAGATAATCGCCGCGGTGGTCGCAAGGGCCGCAGAAAAGTATGCAGCTTCTGCGTTGACAAAGCGGATTACATCGATTACAAGGATGTTGCCAAGCTTCGCCGTTTTATTTCTGAAAGAGGCAAGATCCTCCCCAGAAGAGTTACGGGAACTTGTGCACATCATCAGCGTGGCCTGACAGTCGCTATCAAGCGTGCTCGTCACCTCGCTCTCCTGCCCTTCAGCAGCGACTGATCGTGCAGATCTAATATCAGCGTACAAGGGAGATTTTCGTCGGAAGGTCTCCCTTTTGCTATCCCCCATTGATTTGCAAAACCCGCACTCTGTGCCTTTAACGGTACAGAATGCGGGTTTCTTTTAATTTACTTGAACCGTCATCAGAACAGACGAATGATCTTGCCGCCGCAGCCGCAATGGTACCGCTCCGGATGCTGCACCACTGCCGTGAGTTTCATGCGCGGAAACTGCCTTTTGCATTTTGTACATTGCAGCATATATTTCACCGGTTTCTCCTCGTACTCCACAAGTGCTTCCTTCGTCGTTGCCGTAATGCAGTAGCTATACGCGTTGTTCATCTTACCTGCGTATGTCTTCCAAAGGAGCTTGTGATTCATGCAGCGCGGGCACGTGTGCAAAAGCTCATGCGCCAAAACACTGCGCACACAATTCTCGTCCTTGTCCTCCAAATACGCTGAGACCTCGATTCGATATTCATATTTTTCGCCATGTAATCGCATACAGCGACCGTAGCGTTTTTTTGCGCGCGTGTTGATCTGTACCTCCGGCTCGATGTTGCCCGAGACCGGGATACCCAGCGCACGCACTTCTTCGTAGATTTCTTTCATCAATGCGTTATAATCATACTTCATAAAGTTTCCTCGCTTTTCTTTATTTTACTACTATCTACTACGAAAGAAAAGTGATATAATTTAAAAGGAAAATCGTTTTCCTATCAATTTTTCGGAGGAATTTTCATGAAGTATTATTCGATCGGCTACGCCGTCAACGACGGTTTGCCGGAAGTTACACGCGAAGACGTGCAGAAACTCACCCACATGAACCTTGCGTTCGGTCTCATCAGCGAAAACGGCCTTTTGGATCTGCACCAGATGACACATCTCGATCTCATCCCGCAGTTTCGCGATTGGAACCCCGCTCTGCGCGTGGTGCTTTCCGTCGGTGGCTGGGGCGCGGGCGGCTTCTCCCTCATGTCCCGTACCGAAGAAGGCCGCCGCGCATTTGCGGAGTCTTGCCGCAAAGCCGTGGAGGAGTATCACCTCGATGGCATCGATATCGACTGGGAATACCCGTGCAGCGACCAAGCTGAGATTGACTGTGACTCGAGCGATAAACAGAACTACACAAAGCTCCTGCAAGCTCTGCGCGACGCCCTTGGCATGAACCGCATCGTCTCCACCGCTGTCGGCGCAGGTGATTATTTCCCGGAAAACACCGAAATGGACAAGGTCGCCGAGATTGTCGATTACGTGCAGCTCATGACCTACGACATGCGCAACGGCTTCACGCATCAGGCCGGCCACCACGCCTCCCTCAGTGCAAGCCGCGGCGATACGAGCAATACGAATACGCGCTACATCGTCGAGCTGTTCCACAACGCCGGTGTGCCGTACAATAAGCTCGTCGTCGGCGCAGCATTCTACTGCCGCCATTACACGGGCGCCGCAAACGTCAACAACGGCCTCCTGCAGGAAGCCAGCGCCGGTATGTACGGCCCGAACTACGACGGTCTCACCGAGGAGTTCCGCCGCGAGCATAACTACACGGAATATTGGGACGAGGACGCTGAAGCCGCATATCTCTGGAACGGCGAAACATTCATCAGCTTCGAGTCCCCCGAGGCCATCCGCCGCAAGTGCGAGTACGTCAAGGAAAAGGGCATGCTCGGCGTCATGTACTGGGAGCACAGCGCCGACCACACCCGTGAGCTGCTCACTGTCATCGCAAAAACACTGAATATCTAAATTCTAACGGAAAAGGAGCCTGCGCGCATGAAAACCGCGTTCAGGCTCCCTTTTTACCGATAAAAACAAGAACTATCCCTGTTTTTGTAAAATAAAAGACCCATCGGAAATTCCGATAGGTCTTTTGGCGTGGCAGGGGCAGAAGGATTCGAACCCTCGGCACGTGGTTTTGGAGTGGATGTGGAAAAAGCATTAACGGACATACAACAG
>ERZ780226.1307-NODE-1307-length-19757-cov-3.370876_pt1 | contig 19757 bp, 17 predicted proteins | sample MGYA00511165_ERZ780226 | MGnify/ENA primary metagenome ERZ780226 (study PRJEB29588, sample SAMEA2152373) | human gut metagenome | biome: human gut; feature: human-associated habitat; material: faeces | place: Denmark | collected 2008/2010 ...
AAAACAAGGTCATGGAGTTCGTCGGCCCCGGCATCAAGAGCATGACGACCGATTACCGCAACGGCGTGGACGTCATGACGACCGAGACCACATGTCTCACCTCCGTCTGGTGCACAGACGACGACACGAAGGCCTACCTTGCAAAGCACGGCCGCGCGGACGATTACCGCGAGTTAAAGCCGGCCGACGTGACATACTACGACGGCTTGGTCTATGTAGACCTTTCCACCGTAAAGCCGATGATCGCGCTGCCATTCCACCCGAGCAACGCGTTTGAGATTGACGAGCTGAACGCGAATCTCGGCGACATCCTGCGCGAAGTAGAAAAGGAAGCCGCGCGCTTGACGGAAGGCAAGGATATCGAATTCAGTCTGACGGATAAGATCACCCCAAAGGGTTTGCAGGTGCAGCAGGGCATCATTGCGGGCTGCGCGGGCGGCACATATACGAACGTCATGGCGGCAGCGCACATCTTAAAGGGCGCGCAGTGCGGTCAGGGCGAATTCACACTGGACGTCTACCCGTCCTCACAGCCGGTGTTTATGGACCTGCTCGCAAAGGGCGCCATTTCCGACCTCATGGCGACGGGCGCCATTGTGAAGACCGCATTCTGCGGCCCGTGCTTCGGCGCAGGTGATACACCGGCGAATAACGCGCTGAGCATCCGCCACGCCACACGCAACTTCCCGAACCGCGAAGGCTCCAAGCCGGGCGCAGGCCAACTGAGCGCCGTCGCACTCATGGACGCACGTTCTATCGCGGCAACAGCGGCAAACGGCGGCATTTTGACCTCCGCCGAAAAGTATGCGGACAACTATGAGGTGCCGGAATACAGCTACGATGATTCCTCCTACCGCGCCCGCATTTACAACGGCTTCGGCAAGGCAGAGCCGGAGGATAAGCTCATCTACGGCCCGAACATCAAGGATTGGCCGGAGCAGGAGGCACTTGCGCAGAACATTCTGCTGCGCGTCTGCTCAAAGATCATGGATAAGGTCACAACGACCGACGAATTGATCCCGTCCGGCGAAACGTCTTCGTACCGCTCCAACCCACTGGGGCTTGCGGAGTTCACACTCTCCCGCCGCGACCCCGGTTACGTGCAGCGCGCAAAGGATGTCCGTGCACTCGAAAAAGCGAGACTTGCGGGCGAAGCACAAAGCGATGAAGCTCTGAAAAGCGCACTCGGGAAAGTGAAAAACATCCTGCCCGACGTTGATGAAAAGACAATCGAAATCGGCAGTGTCATTTACTGCGTGAAGCCCGGTGACGGCTCTGCGCGTGAGCAGGCGGCAAGCTGCCAGCGCGTCTTGGGCGGCCTTGCGAATATCTGCTCCGAGTATGCCACCAAGCGCTACCGCTCCAACGTGATGAACTGGGGCATGCTGCCGTTCCAGATGAAGAATGAGCCCGCCTTCGAGATCGGTGATTATATCCTCGTCCCGAACGTTTTGGACGCCATGGACGGCGATATGCAGAGCATTAAAGCGTATGTGCTCGGCGATGAAGTAAAGGAGATCGAGCTTTACATCGCCCCGATGACGGAAGACGAAAAGAAGATCGTCAAAGCCGGCTGCCTCATCAATTTCAACCGCAAGAATTAAAATAAAGCATAAGAAAACGGCGAGTCCTGTTCAGGATTTCGCCGTTTTCACGTCTTATAAACGTAAAAGTTTATAGGGTCTCGGGGCAAAGCCCTGAGGCGCTTTCCGCAGAAAACGAAATCTCATTGCGTTCGCAAAAATCAAGATGGGAGGACGGAACTTCCGGTGGACGTTCCGTCTGTGGGAGACCCGATCAGGGAGTCTCCCAAGGGCGGCATGCCGCCCGTTTGCTATACACCGCCTTATTGCTTGCTTTCAAAAAACGCAACAAACCGGTTCCAGTCCTCGCGGCTGAAATAGTGCAGACCGGGACGGCGGTGATAGCCGATGCGGCCCGCGTGCAGGTTAAAATCGTAGTCTTCCGACGTTTCTTCATAGGGAAACGCCTTCTTGTCCCCCGCTGCCGCCGCATAGCAACTCAAAAGCTCGGACGCGGGGTCTGCCCAGTCGTCGCCCGCCGCAGACGCCACGTATACATAGCGCGGCGCAATGCTCGCGAGCAAGTAGTGCTGGTCAAACGGCAGCGCGTCCGTTTTGCCGACATACTGCCCGAACGATTCGCTGAACCAGAACGGAAACTGCCTATAAATATCGTCAAGCTGCTCGCCTTTTTTGCCGCGGAACAGCGCCGCACCGGCACAGCCGGAATCGTTCGAGTAGCCAAACGCGAAGCGGGTATCCAGCGCAGCAGTGAGCAGTGCCGTTTTGCCGAGGCGCGAATGCCCGCACACAACGGACTTTGCGCAGTCCAACCGCTCATCGTGCTCGGCGTAATCCATGCAGCGCATCGCCGCCCACGCCCACAGTGCGATTTTACCCGCGTCATGCGGCGTGCGTTTGCCGTTTTCATACAGAACACCCGCAAGGCCGGAGGTGAAGTCGCCGTCGTCGCGCGTCACATCCTCATAGCCGAACGAAAGCACCGCAAAGCCGTTGTCGATGAGCTCCTCCGTCGGCATGTAGCGGTCCGGCACATCGCTTCTGAAATTGATGTGGACAAAAAACGGGTGCGGCCCCTCTGCGGTCGGCACAGCCAAATACACCGGGAACACGAAATCTTTGCCGTTTACCACAACGCGAAACGTCAGCTTTTCCAGCGTCGCCTTGCCCGCGCAGAAATTATCCGCAACGCCGGGCTCCGCTTCCCAAACGAACGATTCCGGCGCCTTCGGCAAGCAGCCGTATTCCTCCCGCTGCAAAAGCTCCAACATCTCCGCGCGTGATTTTAAACGCGGCACATTCCTCTTTTTCAGTTCATCCAAAAACATACAAACGCCCCCTTTATGCGGTTATTGTAGCCGTCCTTTTAGGCGTTTGTCAATCTTCAAAACCACCAAAAAAGCTGTCCTCTCTTTGTCAGAGAAGACAGCTTCGTTTTGTTTTACAGGCGTTTTACGCGCTTTCCTCTGCGTGCTCGAACTGGCTGTTGTAGAGGTTGGCGTAGAAGCCGTTTTTTGCGAGCAATTCTTCATGCGTGCCCTGCTCCACGATGTCGCCGTCCTTCATGCAGAGGATGAGGTCAGCATTGCGGATTGTCGAGAGGCGGTGCGCGATGATAAAGCTTGTGCGGCCGCGCATCAGGTTATCCATTGCCGTCTGGATGGAAAGCTCGGTGCGCGTATCGACGGAGCTTGTCGCTTCGTCAAGGATCATGATGCGGCTGTCGGACAAAATCGCACGGGCGATGGTGAGCAGCTGCTTTTGTCCCTGTGAGACATTCGTCGCTTCTTCATTGAGGATCGTGTTGTAGCCGTCCGGCAGTGTGCGCACAAAGTGGTCAACCTGCGCCGCTTTTGCCGCCTGAATGACCTCCTCGTCCGTCGCGTCCAAGCGGCCGTAACGGATGTTCTCCATGATGGTGCCGCTGTAAAGCCACGTGTCCTGCAGAACCATGCCGAATTCTTTTCTGAGGTCGCTGCGGGCAAACTCCGTGATGTCCTTGCCGTCAAGGTAAATCCTGCCGGATTTAAGGTCGTGGAAGCGCATGAGAAGCTTTACCATAGTCGTTTTGCCTGCACCCGTCGGGCCGACAATAGCGATCTTCTGGCCTGCTTTTACATCGGCGGAGAAATCGTGGATGACAGTCTCGTCGGTGTCTTCGTAGCCGAAGCAAACGTGGTCAAAGCGGATGTCGCCGCGGATATTGCTGTTTTCCACGGTGTATTTCGGCGTTTTCTCGACAATCTCGGGTTCATCAAGGAAATTGAAAATGCGCTCTGCCGCTGCCATGGTGCGCTGTACCTGACTTGAGATGCTTGCCATCTGGGTGATGGGCTGCGTGAAACTGCGCAGATACTGGATGAACGCCTGAATGCCGCCGATGGTCATGCTGCCGCCTGCCGCCATAGATGCGCCCAAAATGCACACCACAACGTAGCCGAGATTGCCCACAAAGCCCATGATCGGCTGCATCAGGCCGGAGAGGAACTCCGACTTCCAGCCCGCGTTATAGAGCTTTTCGTTTTCGCACTCGAATTTCTCCATAGAGCGCGCTTCGCCGTTAAACGCCTTCACGACGACGTGCCCGCCGTACATTTCCTCCACGTGGCCGTTCACCGCGCCGAGGTATTCCTGCTGGCCGACGAAATATTTCTGCGAGGATTTCACAATGCGTCCGACAAGCAGCAACGAAATCGGGACGATGCACAGTGCGACAAGCGTCAACTGCCAGCTGATGGAAAGCATCATAATAAGCACGCCGATGATGGAGCACACAGACGTGATAAGCTGCGTGATACTCTGGTTAAGACTCTGGCTGAGCGTATCAACATCGTTCGTGATGCGGGAAAGCACGTCACCCTGACTCGTTTTGTGAAAATACGAGACGGGCAGGCGGTCGATCTTCTCCATAATGGCACGGCGCATGTTGTACGAGACCTTCGCCGAAACGCCGGACATCGTAAAGCCCTGAATGTAGGAGAACAGCGCGCTCAACGCATATAACCCCACAAGGAACAGTAAAACTTTCGCGATATAGCCAAAGTCAATGCCCTCCGCAGCGCCGGTAATGATGCGCATCAAGCCGGCCGTCAGCTCATCGGTCGCTTTTGCGAGGATCTTCGGGCCGACGATCGTGAACACGGTGGAAAGCGCCGCGAAAATGACGACGATGAGTATTTTAAACTTAAATGGGGAAAGATACGAAATAAGCTTTTTAAAGCTGCCTTTGAAGTCCTTGGCTTTTTCGGTGGGCATCATGCCTCTGCCGGGCCCGTGCGGACGCGGTGCGTTTCTTTTCGGTTCGCTCATGCCAATTCCTCCTTTGAAAGCTGACTTTCCGCAATCTCGCGGTATTCCGGGCACGTTTTCAAAAGCTCTTTGTGCGTGCCCTTGCCGACGATTTTGCCTTCATCCAGCACAATGATCTGCTCGGCGTTCATGATGGTGGAAACGCGCTGCGCGACGATGAGTACGACAGCGTTTTCCGTGTATTTCGTCAGCGCACGGCGCAGCTTTGCATCCGTTTTGAAATCGAGCGCGGAGAAGCTATCATCGAAAATATATACCGGCGCTTTTTTCACGAGCGCACGGGCAATGGCAAGGCGCTGCTTCTGGCCGCCGGAAACGTTGCTGCCGCCCTGCGCGATGGAGCTTTCCACGCCATTCGGCAATTCGCTGACAAATTCCGTAGCCTGTGCGCAATCGAGCGCTGCCAGCACCTCGTTCACATCGGCGTCTTCCTTGCCGTACTTGATGTTGGAATCGATTGTGCCGGAGAACAGCATGGCCTTCTGCGGCACGTAGCCGATGTTATCGCGCAGTTCCTTTTGCGAAAGCGTGCGGATATCCTTGCCGTTCAGGTAAACTGCGCCGCCGGTGACATCGTAAAAACGTGGGATGAGGTTGATGAGCGTCGATTTTCCCGCACCCGTCGCGCCGATAAACGCCGTCGTTTGGCCGGGCTTTGCGGTAAACGAAATGTGGCTCAAGGTATCTTCCTCGGCGTTGCCGTAGCGGAAGGAAACGTCGTCAAAACGCAGCTCACCGCTTTCATTACCGAGTGTAACCGGGTTTTCCGGCTCTTTAATGGAAAGCTCCGTCGTCAGCACCTCCTGCACACGGTCTGCGGAAACCATGGCGCGCGGCACCATAATGAAGATCATCGCAATCATCAGGAACGACATGATGATCTGCATTGTGTACTGGATATACGCCATCATGTCGCCTACCTGCATGGTGGATTCCGCAATGGCGTGCCCACCCACCCACATGATGAGCAGCGTGACAAGATTCATGATGAGCATCATGATCGGCATTGTAATGCTCATCACGCGCTGGGTAAAGCGGTTTGTGCGGGTGAGGTCTTCATTCGCCTTATCAAAGCGCGCCTCCTCGAATTTCTCATTCGTAAACGCGCGTACCACGAGCATACCGCTCAAATTCTCGCGGCTGACGAGGTTTAATCTGTCCGTCAAACGCTGCAAGCTCTTGAATTTCGGCATCGCGACATTTAAAAGTACGACGACAAGCCCCAGCAAAACGATGACCGCGAGCGCGATGATCCAGCTTAGCGAAACGCTTTTTTGCAGCGCGAAAATAATGCCGCCCACGCCCATGATCGGCGCGTAGCACATCAAACGCAGACCCATGGAAATAAGCATCTGCACCTGCGTCACGTCGTTCGTCGTGCGCGTAATGAGCGATGCGGTGGAAAATTTATCGAACTCCGTGTTGGAGAAGCTTTCCACCTTGCGGAACACATCGCTGCGCATCTGCTTTGCCACGCCGGACGAAATGCGCGACGCGAAGAAGCCGACGAGCCCCGCCGCCAGCACGCCGAGCAGCGCGATGCCGAGCATCTCGAGACCCTTTATCACAATGTAGCGCATCTGCTTTGCGTCCAAATCGACGCCGAGTTCCTTATAGAACAGCTTTGTAAACGTCGCGCCCACCTGCGAGCCGATCATCGACTGCGCGTTTTCGGCTGAATCGATCGCTTCGCTGAACGTCTCTTTCGGCATCTGCTGTAACATGGGGATAACAGCATAAAGCTGACGCATATCCATGTCCTGCACGCCGCTTTCGGTGTCCACCGCCTGGCCGGTCTGCGCGCCGTAATCCTTCAGGAACGTCATGAACGCATACGCTGCTTTACCGTAGGCATCGCCCACCACCTGCACGTCTGCATCTTCGCTTAAAGCGACCGCATCCATGTCCTTGATATTCTCGTAGGTTTTCGCAAGCTTCGTCTCTTCATCGCTGCCGTGCTCCACGGGCGTGTAGGCGTTTTTGAACGTCCCCGCCTCCGCGTCGTTCATAAACAGCGCCAATAAGTCAACGGCCTGTTGGTTCAAAACCGCAGGTGCAGCCTCATCCACACCGCCAAGCTGAATGCCGGTGTTCACAATGTCGCTCATCAGGTTCGGTAATGTCAAGTCACACATCGCCTGCCCGAAAAGCAGCAGAATGCACGCCAGCACCAGCACCGCAAACGGCTTTAGGTACGTTTTCAGCAATTTCATTCGGTTTTCTCCTTCCTCATCTCCGGGTATCTGCCCGTCTCGGTAAAGTTTTCAAGGTTTCGCCGTATTTGCTCCATGACGCGGTGGAAGACCTGCATGTCTTCCGGGCTGACACCGGCGCACATTTTTTCATAATATTCATGCTTCAGCTCTCTGCACCGCTTAACAGCCGGCTCGGCCTTCGGCAACAAAACCAAATGTACCATGCGACGGTCGTTTTGGTCCGGTTTTGTTTCAATCCATCCGCCGCGCACAAGGTGGTCTACCGCCTTACTCATCAACGAGCGCGAAACACCCATGCGCCGCGCAATGCGCCCGGCCGTATCGACCTTTGTTGTGGAAAGGCACATGATCACACCGGATTCCACCGCGGAAAGGTCTTCATCCGCCAGCACCTTGCGCAGCTCCGTATTGATGATGCGCGCGATCTGCGTTAAATGCTCCGCAAGCCCGTCGTGAAACGGCACAGCCGTACACGCTTGCTCATCTCGCTTCATTCCTCGCACCTCCTGTTGCTTACTGCTGAACATCGCCAAAAGTTCTTAACGATGTCCATTTCCAAAAAACAGTTTAAAACTGAATTGTTCATTTTTGAACTGTTAAGGAATGAACATATTATAGACCGACAAAAACAAAAAAGCAATGACTATTTTGTGAATAAAGCTGCCAAATTATATTTCAGAAAACCATATAGCCGAAAAGAAAAAAGACCCGCAAACACAGCGAACTGCATTTGCGGATCTTGAATCAGGCAATTATAAGGTGAAGTAAAAATTACTTCAGTTCGACCTCAGCGCCAGCCTCGGTGAGCTTCGTCTTAAGAGCCTCAGCGTCGTCCTTGGAAACGCCTTCCTTAATGGTCTTCGGAGCCTCGTCAACCATAGCCTTAGCTTCCTTCAGGCCCAGGCCGGTAGCTTCCTTAACAACCTTGATAACGTTGATCTTGTTTGCGCCAGCAGACTTCAGAACAACGTCGAACTCGGTCTTCTCTTCAGCAGCCGGAGCAGCAGCGCCAGCGCCAGCGACCATAACCGGAGCAGCAGCGGAAACGCCGAACTCCTCTTCGATAGCCTTGACCAGCTCGTTGAGCTCGAGAACGGTCATGGACTTGATTTCTTCAACAAACTTTGCGATATCAGCCATTGTAATATCCTCCTAAAATTTAAATTTGAAAATTATCCTGCAAACTTATGCAGTTTCCTGAGCCTTTGCAACTTCACTAAGTGCAATAGCAAGACCACGCGGGCCGGATACGAGAACGCTAAGCAGCATCTGAACAAGACCTTCCTTGCTCGGGAGATCTGCGATTGCAGCGATCTCTGCCGGAGACATGACCTTACCGTCCATGTAGCCGGACTTAATCACGAACTTACCGTCGGAATCCTTTGCAAACTTGTTCAGGATTCTTGCCGGAGCGATCTGATCCTCGTGGGAAACAGCCAGAGCGGTTGTGCCTTCGAGAACCTCGGACATACCCTCGATCTCGGTGCCTTCGATAGCACGCTTGAGAAGAGTATTCTTAACGACAGTGTACTCAACGCCGGCTTCACGCAGTTCCTTACGGAGCTTTGTGTCGGCCTCTGCAGTGATACCCTTGTAGTCTACGACAACACCGGATACGCTGTTAGCGACCTTATCCTTCAGCTGAGCAACAATTGCCTGCTTTGTTTCCAAAACGCTTTTACTGGGCAAAATATTCACCTCGCCTTTCAGTTATGATTTGGAAAAGCGCCAAAATGAACGATTTTCCTCGGTGCGAAAACTAAAAATGCCTTCCCACTTACCGCAGGAAGGCATAAAAAGTACAAAGTAACTTTTCCGCTCCCTCGGCAGGCGGTAAAACCTTTCAGCCCGGAAAACCGGTGCACCTGCTGTCTTAGGTAAACAGCTTTGTAATTATAGCATGGCAGAAGAACTCTGTCAAGCCTTAAATTTAAGATTCAGACGAATCTTAGCCAACCTTGTTCGGGTTGATCTTCACGCCCGGGCCCATCGTTGCAGCAACAACGCAGGAACGGATGTACTGGCCCTTTGCAGCAGCCGGCTTTGCCTTGTTGATGGCTTCCAGCAGCGTGTTGAAGTTTTCCGTCAGCTTCTCTGTGCCAAAGGAAATCTTGCCGATCGGGCAGTGGATGATGTTGGTCTTGTCAAGACGATACTCGATCTTACCGGCCTTCGCTTCGGTGATTGCACGTGCAATGTCCGGAGCAACGGTGCCGGCCTTCGGGTTCGGCATGAGGCCGCGCGGGCCAAGGATCTTACCGAGACGGCCAACCATACCCATCATATCCGGGGTCGTGATGAGGACGTCAAAATCCATCCAGCCTTCGGACTGGATCTTCTGGATCATATCATTGCCGCCGACGAATTCAGCACCGGCTGCACGAGCCTCGTCTTCCTTCTCCGGCTTGCAGATTGCGAGCACGCGGACGGTCTTGCCGGTGCCGTGCGGCAGGACGATAGCACCGCGGACCTGCTGGTCTGCGTGACGGCCGTCAACGCCCAGCTTTACGTGGACTTCAACGGTTTCGTCGAACTTTGCTGTACCAGTCTTGACACAGAGGTCAAGCGCTTCCTGCGTATCATAAAGGCGGCTGCGCTCGATGAGCTTTGCGCCATCGACATACTTTTTACCGTGTTTCATTCATGTTCCTCCTAAAGTGGTAGATATCGGATTCTCAGAGAGTTTCCTCCCACCCGGGTAAAATCAAATCAATCGACTACTTCGATGCCCATGCTGCGTGCAGTACCGGCGATCATGCTCATAGCACTCTCGATGGATGCAGCGTTGAGATCAGGCATTTTCTGCTCGGCGATCTTCTTTACCTGCTCGCGGGTAATCTTTGCGACCTTTGTCTTGTTCGGTGTGCCCGAAGCTGTTTCGATGCCGCAAGCCTTCTTAATAAGAACTGCTGCAGGCGGCGTCTTTGTTACAAAGGTAAAGGAACGGTCTGCGTATACTGTGATGACGACCGGGATAATAAGACCAGCGTCGCCCTTGGTGCGCTCGTTAAATTCCTTTGTAAATGCCATGATGTTAACACCGTGCTGACCGAGAGCCGGACCAACCGGTGGTGCCGGGGTAGCTTTACCGGCAGGTATCTGGAGCTTAATAAAGCCCGTAACCTTCTGAGCCATTTGTTTGCACCTCCAAAATTCGTGGTTGATGGCGGAACGTCCGTGAAAATTCAGGCGTTCCTCCCACAGGGGGACGTATCCCCCTCAATAAAAAGCGGATTACCGCAATTTACCGTGTGTTATTCCACCGGCTCCGCCTGGTCAAGTTCCAGGTCAACCGGGGTTTCACGTCCGAACATCGAAACCATGACGCGAATGTGGTTCTTGTCCACATCAATCTCTTCCACTGTTCCGATAAAGCCCTCAAGCGGGCCGTCGGTAATCTGGACGCTGTCACCGACATTGTAGGAGACTTCGACATTCCTCGTCTCCACACCGAGTCGCTCCACTTCTTCATCCGTGAGCGGAATCGGCTTGGAAGACGGGCCGACGAAGCCCGTGCAGCCGCGGATATTGCGAACCGCGTACCACGATTCATCCGTGAGGATCATCTTTACAATGACGTAACCCGGAAAAATCTTGCGTTCCACTTCCTTGGTCTTGCCGTTTGCGGCAACTTCTGTGACCTTTTCGGTGGGTACGCGAATCTCAAAAATCAAATTCTGTAAAGAGTGGTTTTCCACCGTCTTCTCCAGATTTGACGCAACCTTGTTCTCATACCCGGAATAGGTATGAACCACATACCATTTTGCTTCGTCCGACATTTCGATTCCTCCGCTTCTCAAATAAACGCGCGATCATTCGCGCTGCTTATTTCGCCACTTGCATGACGAGACCCAGCAAATTCATGAAGACGGTATCCAGCAGGAAAATGAAGAGACCAAGCAGGATGATCGTCGCAAGAACGACACCCACATTTTTGAAAACGTTCTTCGGCGTAGGCCAAACGATCTTTTTGATCTCGCCCTTGCAGTCGCGGAAAAACTTTCCCGCTTTCTTCGTAAAGCGAACAAAGCCGTTTTCTTTTTTTGCTTTTTCGGCCATAACTTCGTTCCTCGCTTTACTTCGTCTCTCTGTGGAGCGTGTGCTTCTTGCAGAATCTGCAGTACTTGTTCATCTCAAGTCTGTCGGGATCATTCTTCTTGTTCTTCTTTGTGTTGTAGTTGCGCTGTTTGCATTCAGTGCAAGCTAAAACGACCTTTACTCTCATGACGGCACCTCCCGTTTTACGGAAAAAATTTGGGATGTTCTCCCAGCCTCCCTCAAAATTTGGGCGCAAAAAAATAGCCCCCAACTTGAGGTATACCTATAATAGCATAGGATATACGCCGCTGTCAAGAGCTATTTTGAGATTTTATGCGGTTTTTCAGTTGCTCAGGCGTGCCTCCACCTTTTTGCCCTTCTTCTTTTCCTTTTCGGGCTTGATGTTCTTGCCGATGAGTTTTCTGGAGTGCTTATACACCTTCTGCAGGTCGCAGCCGTCCGTAAAGTTCGCGATGATATTGTTGATGGCCGCCTCGTTCTTAATATTATTCAGAACGCCGAACTGAATGACTGCACGGGTATCCATATCACCCGCGGCGTACATGTCGCAGAAAATGGTGCACATGCGCTTCATGGGCTCGCTGTCCTTATAGTTCTTCGCAAGATTCTCGCACTTCGGCGCAACCTTCTCAGCAGCAAACAGTGCCGTGCGCACCTGACCGTACACGATGCGTTCCTCGTTCATTTCGTCGCGCAGCTCCGGGAACACCGGCACCAAGCGGTTGAGGAAGAACTGTGGATCCGCGTTGTTCTCTTCGTCCTTCTTGCGGCGCTTCTTCGCGGTCTGCACGAGCTCGCGGCGCTTAGAGCCCTGCACGAGCTCAAGAAAGTCATTCGCGATGCTCTCCGCGTCCTGCATGGTGTTTTCACCTTCATCGAACAGCCACATGGAAAGCTGACGCCAGTCGCCCGGCTCCTTCGGGGTCTTCATCGTCGCGCTGCGCAGCACAAAGCGCCGCTGCTTCGTCTCATAGAAAAGGCCGTAGGCCACTTCGCCCGTCGTAAACATCACGCCGCGGCCGTTGTCGGTCTCCAGCGCCACAGCTTCGCCAAAGCCCTGCTCATTTAACGCTGCCTGCAATTTTTCCTGTATCAGTTCAAAAGCTTTCTGCTCCAAGTTATGATCACTCCGTTACATTAGTAATTTAGAGTATAGCACAGTTTTCGCGCATTGTCTATGAAAAATCCATGAATTCCCGGAACTTATTTTTATCGGAACATAAATCCATTGCCATCGTGCGTTTTATATGCTAATATAGGCTCGTATTGAAAATATGCAGGCTCGGCCCGCAACAGAAATGAAGGAAATCGATTATGACAGAACACGGCGGCGCTGCCGCTTTAAAACAGAATAACCTCGCCGCTCTGCGCAGCGCGCTGTACCACACGGATTTCGCCACAAAAAAAGAGCTTGCCGAGCAATGCAGGTTAAGCCTTGCGGCCTGTACGGCGCTTCTCGGCGAGATGATCGACGACGGACAGGTGCTGGAGCTCGCCTTTGCCGCATCGAACGGCGGCCGTCCCGCGCGCCGCTTTTCCATCAACCCGAACTACGCGCACATTTTGTGTCTGTATACCGATAATAACGACGCGGAAAAAAGCGGCATCGCCCTGCGCGTGTGCGATTTAAAGGGAAACAGCTTGCAGGAAAAATTCTGCCCGCTCGACGACATTCTGCCGGAGGACCTCACGCTGTTCATCACACAGATGGTGCAGGCAGATCCGCTCATCCGCGCAGTCGGCATCGGCATTTCCGGCGTCACCGACCGCGAAGGCGCCATTGAATCCCTTGCGTTTCCGGCGTTAAACGGCTTCAACCCGAAGAAGGTACTCGAAGAACAGCTCGGCATCACGGTCATCACGGAAAACGACATGCACTTCACGTCCTACGGCTTTTACGTGCGCAACCCCTGCGACCACCCGTACTCCCTTTCCGTTCTCTACTGGCCGAGCCACCGCAGCGCCGGTGCGGGCACCGTGGTGGACGGACACATCATCGTCGGCAGTACAAAATATGCGGGCGAGCTCATCAGTCTGCCGCTCATCAACTCCACCGCTACAAAAGTCGAGACCGTCTCGCGCATGATTCACGGCGAGAATATCGTGCCGCTGATGCAGACCGCCGCCGTGTGCACCATCGCGCTTTTGAACCCGGACATCCTCTTCCTCACCGGCTCTGCCACCTTGAACGTGCGCGAAAAAGATATCATCGATTACTGCAAGCAGAGCATCCCGGAAAACCACATGCCCGTTTTCCGTATGCAGGCGGACATCCACGAGGAATACATGACCGGTATCTTCTCTCTGACGCGTCAGGCTTTGAAATTCAAACATTGAGCCTCTTTTTGAAATGTACAGACAACGCCCTTTAAAATTTCCTAAATCTCGCAAAAACTTTTCTGCTGCTTTTTTGCAAAATGTTTAAAAAGGGGCTTTACAAACGGAAGCGAATGTGATAAGATACCTTTTGTCAGAAAGTGACGAAAGTGTCCGATCCAAAAGGGATGAAGGACAACGGGGAGTTTATACGGGCGCGACACGCTGGGGATTTGCCCACACCGCACCCATAAATGAAGAAGACAGGACAAAGCGTTTTCAGATGCGCTTTGTCCTGTTTTTCGTTTTACAAAATCATTTCTTTACAATCTGCGCCGCTTCGCGTGCCAGCGCCTCAATGGCGTCAAAATCTCCGGCGTCCAGGAGCCCCCCCGGCACCATCCAGCTGCCGCCGCAGCACAGCACGTTCGGCAGCGCAAGGTACTCCGCCGCGTTCTGCGCGCTGATACCGCCGGTGGGCATGAATTTCATATTGCTGTAAGGACCGCCGAGGGCCTTCAGCATTTTCACGCCGCCCACAACCTCCGCCGGGAACAGCTTCACAAAATCGAGTCCCATGCGCATGCAGGCTTCCACCTCCGTCGGTGTCGCGCAGCCGGGGATGACCGGCACACGGTGCGCAATGCACCAGCGCACCACCTCCGGGTTCGTGCCCGGACTGATAATCGCGGAAGCGCCCGCCTTCACGGCGCGCTCTGCGGTCTTTACGTTCAAAACCGTACCGGCGCACACGCACACGTCCGGCACTTCTGCCTTAATACGGCGAATGGCTTCCTCCGCCGCGTCTGTGCGGAACGTCACCTCCGCCGCGGGCAGCCCGCCTTTTTTCAGCGCCAGCGCCAGCGGCACTGCTTTTTCCGCATCGTTGATCTGAATAACGGGGATGATCCCGATCGATTTTAACGTTTCCCGAAAATTCATAGAACACCCTCCCGGTGATTTTCTTCAATTTATTGTATCATGCGCCGCAAAACTTTGCAATATATCCCCATTTCAAATAAATTCCGTTTTATTTCAAATTCGCGCTTGACAAATGAAATAACATTCGATATTTTATCCTCATCAGCTGAACCACACCCGGGAGGAAACTATGGCAAGAACACCGAACATCACGGCGGAAATGCTGCTTGAGGCAGGCGCCGCCATCACACTGGAAAAAGGCGCAGATGCACTCAATGTCCGCAGTGTCGCCGCTAAACTCAATTGCTCCGTGCAGCCCGTTTTCCGCAACTTCGGCAGCATGGAAACTTTCCGCCGCGCCGTCATCGAATATTTAGACGGCACATATCAATCCTTCGTCGCGCAGTACCTCGATAAATCGGACTACCTGTTCACGATCAGCCTTGCGCACATTCTGCTCGCCCGCGATCGGCGCAATCTGTTCGGCGTCCTGTTTTTATCGAACGAATACGGCAGGCGCACCGTGCCGCAGATCATCTCAAGCCCGTGGAACCGCGAGGCCATCGACTGCACGGCGGTGCAGTACGGGCTCACGGTAAAGGAAGCCGAAGCCGTTTATCGCGATGTGCGGTTTTACACGTTCGGCATCGCCGAAGCGCTGTATGCGGGCTCGCTTATCGCGGAGGAAAATGAGCTGCGGCAGCTGCTGCGCGGCGCCATTCGCAAATTCTGCGTTCAATAACGCGGTGTTCTCATTTAAAGAATTTGGAGAAAAAACATGGACATCAACGCACAAAACAAAGAAAAATATTTGGAAGACTTAAAAAATTGGCTTTGCGAGATCGAAAGCGCCCCGCTTGAAGAAATGGGCGCGTTTTTCCGCAAGCGCCTGCCGGAATACGAAGCGCGTATGACGAAATTCTGGGGCGAAGACTACAAGCAGTTCGCCCGCGCTGTGCCAGAAAGCGCCAAGCGCATTTTAGACCTCGGCTGCGGCACGGGTCTGGAGCTCGACGCGCTCTACAATTTGCGCACGGATATATCCGTCACCGGCATTGACCTTTCGCCCGATATGCTCGACGTCCTCATGAAAAAGCATGGGAATAAGGACCTCACGCTGCTGTGCGGCAGCTACTTTGCCGTGCCGTTCCCCGGTGCGTTCGACGCCGTCATCTCGTTTGAATCGCTGCACCACTTTCTGCCGGAGAAAAAGCGCCGGCTCTTCAAACGCATCTATGACTGTCTCACGCCCGGCGGCATGTTTGTAAACGGCGATTACTTCGCCTGCTGTGACGAAGAAGAAAACCTGCTGCGCGAAACGTGGAGCCGCAAGCGCCGCAAAGAAAACATTCCCGACGACACGTTCGTCCACTTCGATATCCCGCTGACAAAAGAGCACGAAACTGCACTGTTAAAAGAAGTCGGCTTCACCGTCACGGTGGAAAACGGTAACGATTGTTCGATTATAAAAGCGGTGAAATAACGCACAGCGAAGCGGCGAATAAAGTTTTTGATCCAACTTTTTTCAAAAAGTTGGCGGGGTCTCGGGGCAAAGCCCTGAGGCGCGCTCCGCAGAGCGCGAAACCCATTTGCCTAACCTAAAACCAGGAAGGTAGGAGCGAATTTCCAGTGGATGTTCGCTCCGCAGGAAACCCAGTTGCATGGGTTTCCTGATAGGCGGTCAAAAGACCGGCCTATTTAAAGCGCCGCACCCACGTTTTCCTGCGTGAGTGCGGCGTTGCTATTCGTTTTACTTTTCCGCGCTCGGTGCACTGACGCTGAAAATCGCACCTCTAACGCCGTCCAGCTTCACGGTTGTGCCGGAGCGCAGCAGGTCGGTCGCGTGCGCCGCGCCGACGATGGCCGGTTTATCCAGCGCCATGGCGGCGATGGCTGCGTGAGAGTTCACACCGTCCATTTCCGTCACAATACCCGAAGCTTGACGGATCAGCGGCATCGTTGCGTTTGTGGTCTTCGGCAGCACCAGAATATCGCCCCTGCGGAACTTCTGCAGCGCTTCCTCCTCCGTTTTGCACACGCACAGCGGGCCGCAGGTACTCAGCTCGTTCACAACGGTGCCGGAGACAAGCACGTCGCCCACAAGGTGTACCTTCAGCATGTTCGTCGTGCCGGAAATGCCCAGCGGGATACCCGCCGTGATAACGGCAATGTCGCCCGCCTGCACAAGCCCGTGCTCCTCCGCAACTGCAACAATGTGCTCAAACAGCTCGTCGGTGCTGGTCTTTTCCTCCAGCATCACGGGGATTACGCCCCAGGAAAGGCCCATCTGGTTCAGTACCTTGCGGTCGGTCGTGCCGCTGATGATTGGGCACGCCGGGCGGAATTTCGAAATCATGCGCGCCGTAAAGCCTGTTTTCGATACGGTCATGATGGCCACCGCACCGAGGTCGTGCGCCGTCGTGCACGTTGCGTGCGAAATGGCAGAGGTCACGTCCTTTTGCACCGGCACATCCCACTGCTCCAGCTGACGCACGTAATCGATGTCGTTTTCGGTGCGCTCCGCAATGCGGACCATCGTGCGCACGGCCTCCACCGGGTACGCGCCTGCCGCCGTCTCGCCGCTCAGCATAATGGCGCTCGTGCCGTCGTAGATCGCGTTCGCCACGTCGGTCGCCTCCGCACGTGTCGGGCGCGGATTCTTGATCATGGAGTCGAGCATCTGCGTTGCCGTAATGACCTGCTTTCCGGCGACATACGCCTTGTGGATGAGCTGCTTTTGCAGCACCGGGATCTCCTCCATCGGGATCTCGACGCCAAGGTCGCCGCGCGCCACCATAATGCCGTCCGAAACACGGATGATGTCGTCGATGTTCTCCACGCCGTCCGTGTTCTCAATCTTCGCGATGATGCGAATGTCGCGGCAGTTGTTTTTTTCAAGCTCGTTGCGGATCATCACAATATCCTCTGCCGAGCGCGTGAACGAGGCGGCGATAAACTCAAAATCTTCCTTCACGCAGAATTCAAGATCTGCGCGGTCTTTTTCGCTGATATACGGCATGGAAAGCGTCACGCCCGGCACATTGATGCCCTTATAAGACGTGATGGGGCCGTCATTCAAAAGGCGGCACTCAATGTCCGTGTCTGTCACCTTTTCCACGACCATTTCAATGAGGCCGTCGTCGATGAGGATATGCGAGCCGCGGTGTACGTCCTTCGGCAGGTCCTTAAACGTGATAGAGCAGCCTTCCGCGTCGCCGGGGCGCTCGTTCGTCGTCAGTGTGTACTTCTGCCCGTGGGTCAGCATCACCTTTTCGGCAAACTTCCCCGTGCGGATCTCCGGGCCCTTTGTGTCGAGCAGAATGGCGACCGGCACGTCAAGCTCTTTTCGCAGCTTTTTCACCATATCGGCGCGGCGCTTTTGCTCCTCATGCGTGCCGTGCGACATATTCAGGCGCGCCACGTTCATGCCGCTCAAAATCAGCTCGCGCAGCACAGCCTCGTCATCGGTAGAAGGACCCAGCGTACATACGATCTTGGTTTTTCTCATCTATATCGACCCCTTTCATTTTCGCAGACCCCATGGCCTGCACATCAGTGTGGGCTATTTTTCCTTATTATAGCTGAAAAAAGAAAGGGAAGTCAATATGACGGCTAAAAATTAAAAAAGTAACAGGTTATTTGTTGAAAATGACTCGCTTTTTCACACCGGAAGTCATATTTTTCACTTTTGCCGTGCGAGAAAGTATCCTTTTCTGCATTTCGCAGATCGGCAGAGGCAGCAAAGCAAGGATTGCCACGATGCCCCACTGTGTCAAGGTCAGCGGTACGGAGCCAAACAGCGCCGCCGCTTGCGGAAACACGACCACGCCCGCCATCCATGCCGAGCAAATCAAAAACGATATATTCAGGCCCCGGTTTTTGAACATGCCGCGTCCCAAAACCGGTCCTGTACTGCGCATATTATAGCTGTGCACGAGCTGCGAAAGGCTTAGGACCGCAAACGCCATCGTGCGCCCCACGGCGGGCTGCATGGGATCGGCGTCAAAAAACACGCGTCCCACCGTGAACGCCAAAAGCGCCAGCGCGCCGATCATCATACCCTCCGCCGCCATTGCAAAACCGAGCCCGTTTGAAAACGCACTGCTGTCCCGCGCGGTAGGCGGGCGGCGCATCACGTCGCCCTGCGGCGGGTCACTGCCCAGTGCCAGCGCAGGCAAAGAGTCCGTCACAAGGTTCACCCATAATAATTGCGCCGGCAAAAGCGGCGTCGGCGTGCGCAGCAAAAACGACACAAGCACCACCAAAATCTCGCCGATGTTGCACGACATCAAAAAATGGATGGTCTTGCGGATGTTGCCGTACACCGTCCGCCCCTCCCGCACGGCGGAAACAATCGTCGCAAAGTTGTCGTCCGTCAATACCATGTCGGCGGCGTTTTTCGCGACCTCCGTGCCGTTTTTGCCCATCGCGCAGCCGATGTCCGCCGCCTTCAGGGCAGGCGCGTCGTTCACACCGTCGCCCGTCATGGCCGTGACGAGCTTCAGCCTGCGAAACGCCTTGATAATGCGCATTTTGTGCGCCGGAGAGACCCGCGCGTACACGGAACACGTCTGCACCGTCTGCAAAAGCGCGTCGTCCGAAAGGCTTTCCAGCTCCGCACCCGTCATCACAGCTTTATTTTCAATGCCGAGCCGCCCGGCAATGGCTGAGGCCGTAGCGGGTTGGTCGCCGGTGATCATCACGGGGCGAATGCCCGCACGCTTGCACTCGGAAACCGCCTCCGCCGCCTCCGGGCGCGGGGGATCCTCCAGCCCGATGAGTCCCAAAAAACAAAGCCCGCTTTCCGCCGCATCGTCCGTCTCGGGGCAAGCTTCCGTGCGCTTTTCCGCTGCCGCCAGAACACGCAGCGCGTCGTTTGCCATGTCGCGGTTTTTTGCGCTCAGTGCCGCCCGCATCTCGGGTGTTAACGTAACGTTCTTCCCGTTTAAAAGCACATACGTGCAGCGCGGTAAAATCGCCTCCGGCGCGCCCTTTGTGATGACCCTGTATCCGCCCTCCGTTCGCAGTACGACTGTCATACGGCGGCGTTCTGCCGTAAACGGCACCTCAGCCGCTTTCACGCGCTGCTTTTGCAGACGCTCCCAGTCCGATACCGCCGCGACAATCGCCGTTTCGGTCGGGTCACCGAGCAGCTTCTCGCCGCTGCCCTCCACGCTCGTGCACAGCGCCGCCGCAGATAACAAAGCGTCTCTATCCTGTCCGTTCAGCTCGCCCGCCGCACCTGCGCAGCGCACTACCGTCATTTTGTTCTGCGTCAGCGTGCCGGTTTTGTCGGAGCAAATGACCTCGCAGCTGCCAAGCGTCTCCACGGCAGGCAAATGCCGAATGATGGCTCGCTTTGCCGCCATGCGCCGCACGCCGAGCGCCAAGA
>ERZ780226.1311-NODE-1311-length-19725-cov-3.280580_pt1 | contig 19725 bp, 12 predicted proteins | sample MGYA00511165_ERZ780226 | MGnify/ENA primary metagenome ERZ780226 (study PRJEB29588, sample SAMEA2152373) | human gut metagenome | biome: human gut; feature: human-associated habitat; material: faeces | place: Denmark | collected 2008/2010 ...
TGGGGGCACCGGCGCCGCCGCCGAGACTGAGCTTATTAGAGACGACCTTGGTGGGGCTGCCTGCAATGATGAGACTGCCCAGGCAGACCAGATCATAGGAACTGAAATCCCGGGGAATGTTCAGCTTGGAAGTGATTTTCATAAGGTCAACCTGGAAGCAATAGTGCTCCAGTGCTTCTTTCATGGCAACAGCAATCTTCTCGGTATTACCGGTCATGCTGGAGTAGAGGATCAGTGCGCGGTACTTATAATGCACCTTCTCGCGGCGGTCATCTCCGGGCGTGATCGCTGCCACAGTCCCTGCTGCGGACACCTCCGCAGCTTCATTCCGGGCGGTAACGGTAAAATTCTCACCCTCCGGTTTCACACAAAACAGGTACTCCGTATCGGCAATTTTTGCGGCAAAGGAGAAATCCTCCCCCTTCACATCGACCGTTTTCGGAATCACGTAGTCGCCCGCATCTGTGGTCAAGGTAACATGCTGTGCGCCTGTATAGTATTTTCGAGCAAGAATTGTAATTTGCAGCTGCGTTTCGGCAAGCGTCATGGCAAATACATATTTTCCTGACTGCATCTCAGTTTGCCTCCTTTTATTTCTTGTAGTCTTTTACTCGAAGCCGATAGGATGTGCCTTGATCAAAGGTATCATATGGCTCGGGCCACGGCACCGGATTCTGCACCGGCTGGATCAGGCTGTACTTAACATGAACAGGCTCTGTCTCATCAAGGATCGGATCGCTGGGTCCACCGCCGCCTGCAAGCTGCCCGCTTCCAACAACAAGACCGGGGCCGGCTTCCGCCTTGCCTACAAGCTCCTGATAGCTGCTGGCCGCAGGGTTTACCGTGTCCATGGGCGCCATGATATCCGGGCAAACCTGAATGGTAAAGAATTTCCATTGTCCGTCCTCACAAACATATTCAATACCGTAGCGTTCCCACATGAGGAAACACTTCCGCTGACGGTTCGTGTTCAGCATAGAGCAGATCGCGCCGGGGGTATAGAAGTACGCACGGGCGGTCTTGCCGTCAGCGGCAACTTCGATAATATCCGTGGCAAGCATGTGAATCGCAGATTCCTGAATGGGTCTGGGATCAAGGCCGGCAATCTGGGGCCACACCTGTGTCAACTGCAAAAATGCAAGGGTGCCTTTACGCTCAAGGCTGCCGCCCCAGCCAAACTTGACACCAGTCCAAGAGGTCCACTTTCCAAAGGCGTGACCCCAGGACACACCGGGATCGTGGGACCAGTAATTATCAATTTCTTCTATATTTCGGCCGGCACAATGCGTAAAGCAGTGGCGGGCATGGAGATTTTCTACCTCTTGGCAGGCAACCGCATTGCGGATTTTCTCGGATGTTGTAAGCTTCTTTCTCATTACAGGACCCTCCCCATACTGTTTCCGCAGACAGCGCAGAAACCGCTGTAGTTATAAGCGGTGGTATCTGCAAACGAACGGTAGTCTACCGGTAACTGTGGAAATGCAATCTGGTCATTATACAGTGCGGTATAGGCATCACATGGGATCGTCGGAGTAAAAACTTCACGCTCTGGGTAGGTCGGGATCTGATCAAAGACTGCCACATCGGCCTCCATAATCTCCTTGCCTTTGCCAACCATGTACCATGCGGGATTTCCGTCACGATAGGCATGCTTTTCCGTAATGATAGGCTGGTCGGCGTAGCTCGTTCCTACGGGACACACAAAGTTTGTGCCGATAAACATATGCCAGATTTTCCAGCCGTCTGCTTCTTTAATGAAATCAACGGCCATGCGCTCGTTGATCCAAGCTGCTTCCAGATGCCCTTCGGCGTTGGGGGCTGTCTCGTATCCGTTGCCCATCCATATGCCCTGTGCAGTCTTGCCGTCTTCCGCCAGGCAGACAAGTTTTGTAGTAAAGGGGTGAGATATCGAAGTACCTACTGCGCCAAAGCGATTTTTGCCGATATAGTACGCCTGAATCTTATCCTTGCCCTCGATAAAGCCCCAGTTTCTTCCGAAAGAGGCGGATGCAAGATTCTCAGCTTCAGAGACCCAGAGGTCATTCATGACAGCTTCTCTTTCGTTGGCTGCCTCATAATAGAAGAAACGTCCAATCAGGTTTTTAATATTCTCAACATCCCACACCCGGCCGATGGCTTCTTCATCTGAAAATGTACGATTCTTAAATGCCATTAGATATTCACTCCTTTTCATCAATAGCTGAACGTATCCGTGAAGGTTTCATAGGGAACCGGCGGCTTGGGCGGAGCGGTAAAGCGACGCCCCGTATGATATGCCGTAAAGGAGGACTCCGCAACCGTATAGGGGGCAGGTTTCCACTCCGCAACCTGGGCAAATGCGGGATCGACCTCATGGACCATGGGCGCGACCCATGTCTCGCCCATGGGGCAGTGAATATCCTCGGCATAGGTAAGATGCCAAATTTTCCATTCATCCTCAACCTTCTGGAAATCAATGCACAAATAGCCGATGTTCCAATAGGAAAGCGCGCCGTACTCCGTGATATCGTTGTCACTGCCCTGGATGTTCCAGATCCCCTTTGCTGTCTTTCCGTCCCCGGCGATTTCGATGACCGGCGTTGTAATCGGCAGAGCCTTCAGCTGACCGACGCCAAAGATCGCCGCGTCGTCTTGATCCGCAAGCTCCGAGGCAAACATTTGCTTCAGGAATTTTGACTTTTCAGCCGTAATTGCCGCAACAGAGGCATAGTATGCCGCAACAGCCTCCCCGCCGATATATTTCCCCTCATTAAAGGTGAGAGACGAATCTTCTGCGTTTACCCAGAACCTTTCAAATATCTCTGCCTCTTTTTTCAGCAGCAGTGTCGTTACATACTTTCCGGCAAGGTTTGTAACCTCTCGACGATCGTACCAGCGATCGGCAAGCTGATCGATTGTGAAGTTGGCCATAATAAAAACTCCCTTCTGTTGGATTTTATATTTACGGCCTTATTGTACTGACCGACAAAGTATTCGTCCAATATATATTCAGCGCAGACTTATCTTTTCTGCAATATAACTTTCGGAACCCGGACCAAATAACGCTGCCATTTAGGGGATAGTTATAATGTCAGCGGTATATCGCCGGGATGAAAATATATTGGACTTCTCTATACAAAAAAATAAAATGAAGTTAGGAATCAACCGATTCCGCCATCAATCGCATTAGAGGAGGTAATTTTTTATGAATCTTTATCCGCATCTGTTTTCTCCGCTGACAATCCGGGGCGTTACATATAAAAACAGAATCTTTGCCAGCCCGGTGGCGGCGCCGGAGATTGAAGACGATGGCAGCATGCCCAGCTATCATGTTTTGCAGTACTTGCGAAAGGCGTGGGGCGGCTGTGCACAGGTTGCCTTTGGTGAAATCCCCGTGGACAACGTGTATGCCAGCCGGGAACATAAGTTCTGGATGGACCACATCGACTATACGGATTATAACTCCCCCTTTATGAGCGCTTTTTCCGACTATGCGAAAGCGATCCATGACGCGGGCGCGGTGGCCTGCATTCAGATCAGCCATGCTGGCAAATCCAAGTACCCTGATCCCGGTGACAAAGATCCCATTGGGCCCAGCGAGTTTGTTACAAACCGTGGGATCCATGTGCATGCTATGGATGAGGCGCTGATGGAATATACCTGCAACAGTTTTGCAAATTGCGCCGCATTCCTAAAAGCGGCCGGCTTTGACAGTGTTCAGGTCCATGCCGGTCACGGCTGGCTGCTGCATCAGTTCCTGTCTCCCAGACACAACCACAGAACGGATGAATACGGCGGAAGCATCGAAAACCGTGCGAAATTTCCCCTGCGGGTCCTGAAAGCGATTCGGGACCGGGTCGGTGCGGATATGATTATCGAAGTCCGAGTCAGCGGCGAGGAGTATGAGGAGCATGGCCTCGGGGTTGAGGAAACCGCCCGTTTTTGTCAGATGGCGCAGGAATATGTCGATCTGATTCAAGTATCTGCCGGCGATTACCGGAACCCAGTCAAGACCAGAACCTTCTCATCCCTGTTCCATCCGCACGGCTGCAATGTTCCCCAGGCTGAAGTCATCAAGAAAGCGGTCAGCATTCCCGTGATTGTGGTTGGGGGACTCAATGATCCCGCCATGTGCGAGGAGATCATCGCTTCCGGAAAAGCAGACTTTGTCGCCTTTGGCAGACAGATGTTTGCCGACCCCGCCTTTGCAAATAAGGCCGCCGCCGGAAAACCCGAAGAGATCAACAAATGCCTCCGCTGCTTCAACTGCTTCCCGGGACCGATGGAGGACTGTTCGCCGCCGCCGTTTATGCAGCCCGGCCCCGACGGAAAAATGCCGATCATGTATGGTCCCACCTGCACCATCAACCCGGACAGCGGTATGGAAAAGTGTTTTGCGGAGCTCCCCCGGGCTGCGGCACCGAAGAAGGTGCTGATTGTTGGCGGCGGCGCCGCCGGAATGTCCGCGGCGGTTTACGCCCACGACCTTGGACACACCGTGACTTTGATCGAAAAAGACGCGGCGCTGGGCGGTTTGATCCGCTTTGCGGATGTGGATGTACACAAATCCGATATTCGCCAATTCAAGGATGACCTCATTGCGCGTATGAAAAACCGCAAAATCGATGTGCGCCTGAATACTGTACTGACATCGGAGCTTCTCGCAGAGGTCCGGCCGGATGCGATCTTTGCTGCAGTCGGTTCCAGTCCCATCAAGGTCCCCATCCCCGGAATCGATGGAGAGAATGTGCTCCAGGCGCTGGATGCCTATTACCACCCTGAAAAGCTGGGCAAGAAGATCGTCATGATCGGCGGTGGCCTGGTGGGCTGTGAGCTGGGGCTTCACCTGGCAGAGACAGGCCACGAAGTCTCAATTGTGGAAATGCGACCGGAGCTTGCCCCCGATGCCTACCGGCTTCACAGGGTTATGCTGCTGGATCAGCTTTCTCAAAAGGTGACCACCTACACGGGCCTCCGCTGTACCGGCATGGATACCTCCGGCGTGACCGCGGCCGATGCAGACGGCAACATCAAAGTCCTTCCGGCAGACACCATTGTCTACGCCATGGGCATGCGGGCAAACAGTAGGATTGTCGCAGAGATCCAGGCGCTGGCGGGGGACATTCCCGTTTCGGTCATTGGCGACTGCAAGCAGGCAGGCAAAATCATTGAGGCAACCAAGAATGCCTATGACGCGGTTCTTGCACTGTAAAGACTGGCTGTTATATTTTCAAGCATATAATCGAACGTCAAATTTATATTGGATTTTATCCAGCGCCTTCGCCATAATGCAAATGTGTCTAGCAGCAGTACCAATTCGAAAGGAGAATGAAAATGAAGAAACACAACCTGAAAGCACTCTGTTCCCTGCTCTTGGCGATTTCCATGATCCTTGCGCTGTTCAGCGGCTGTGGCAGGGATGCCGGTTCTGGTGATGCATCCGCAGGACCAGCAGATGCATCTGTACAGGAGGAAGCGCCTGCTGAGAACGAGGCCGCAGCTGTTTCTGCACCGGACACTGCGGGGGAGGCTTCCGCGCCAGAATTGGATGCCGGTGAGCCTGTAGCCGCAGAATCTGACGACCAATTCAGAAATATTAGCTTTTCTGAGCAGGTCGAACTGGCCGCGGAAGGCAACTTCATTGAAAAACTCATGGATTTCCCCTATCCGGAAGAGACTGCCCTCCCTGTTACAGAGGAGGACGTTACGTTCACCTACTTTATGCGGACCCAGCCCTTTATGATGGCATATGGCGGCGAAGTGGACTATGATTCCCTTTCCTTCTTCAAGGAGTGGCAGGCACGCACCGGCATTACCCTGGATATGACAGTTGTCACCCTCGTTGAATGTGCAGAAAAGTTCCAGTTGATGGTCGCTTCCGGTGACTATGCGAACTTCATGGAGTGCATCGAGAACTTTACCGGTGGTCCTACCGCTGCACTGGAGCAGGAAGTCATCTATGGTCTTGACGATCTGGTAGATGAATACATGCCCAACTATGCCGCATGGCTGGACAGTGATGACAACTATCGCCGTGTTTGCACCTCCGTTGATGGCCAGCTCTATCTGATGGGCTATCTGGAGTACGGCACTCTAAGCATGATGCAGGGCGGTATCATCAATCAGGACTGGCTGGATGAGGCTGGGCTGGATGTTCCAGTAACCTACGATGATATGTATGAAACGCTGACCGCTTTCAAATCCAATGGTCACCCCGGTGCATTGTGGATGACCTCTGGTGTGGATACCATTGCCCATGTCTATAATTCCGGTTACGAGGTTGCTAACCACATGTCCGTTGCAAGAGGCTCTGGCTTCATCAACAAGGACGGTACAGTCGTCTGTACTTATCTTGAAGATAATATGCGTGATTATCTGACCATGATGAACAAGTGGTATTCCGAGGGCTTAATCTATCCTGATTTTACCAGCATTGATCCCTCTAATGATACCATTGATTCCGGCCTGGTAACCAGCGGGACCATCGGTGTATACTCCGGCGCATTCAACACAGCCGAAACCTTGATGCGGGACTCCGGAATTACTCTCTCCCCTATGGGCAATCTGAGACAAACTCCCGATCAGACCATTCATCTGTGTGTCCAGTCCGTTTATCAGAAGTGTGGCATGGCATTTGGGACTTCGATCGATCAAAAGCTGCTGCCCATTGCCGCCAAAGCTGTCGACTATCTCTTCTCCAAGGAGGGCGTTATTCTTTCCAACTTTGGCGTGGAGGGCGAAGGCCTGGTGTATGACGAAAATGGTATGCCTCAGTGCTCCGACCTGATCCTGAACAATCCGGATCTGGCTATGTCCGCCATTGGCATTGTCCTTTACTCCAAGTTCGGCGGTGCAGGTATCAACTTTGTCCCGCGCGAGTACTCCGGCTATGATGAAGCTTATTGGAACGCCTGCCGCGTCTGGGCCGACAACGTTGATAATGCATACGAAATGCCCTATGAAGATATCTTCACGGTCGACGAGAGTGAGAAATACGACAGCATCATGTCTGATATCAACACCTATGTATCTGAGAACACTTTGAAATTTGTCATTGGAGACCGTTCTCTGACCGAGTGGGATGACTTTGTCTCCACACTGAAGGCAATGGGCATTGAAGATGCTGTTGCGATCTATCAGGGGGCATTGGATCGTCATCTGGCATAAGAAGCTATCGTAACACAGGGAGAGCATTCAAAATGCTCTCCCTGAATGTATAATTACACTGTACAATTAGGAATGGTTCTGTTATCCTGAATACATAACTTTCTATCAGAAAGGAGATCACCCATGCTGGAAAAAACCACAGACCTGGTCGTTATCGGCGGCGGTGCAGCAGGGATGCCTGCTGCATTGGAGGCCATGGAACAGGGAGTTCCTTCCGTAATCCTCCTCGACAAGAATCCCGTTCCTGGAGGCAATGCGCGCATGGCAGGCGGTTACTTGTTTGCAGCCGACTCCTACACCCAGGAGGAAGCCGGAACTGTCCTCCATCGGGAGGATGCATACCGGGAGGCGATGCGCTACAATCACGGACATAATGTAAATCCCCGTATTCTACGCGCATTTATTGACCGTTCGGCTGACAACCTTGCATGGCTGCGCACCAAAGGCATTGAATATTTTAACACGCAGTTTATGGGCAATGGAATCGTCGGTGCGGGCGCACCCGGCAGCTATGCCCGTGTCATTGACAGACTGAAGGAAGATTTTGTTTCGCTGGGTGGCCAGATCCTCGGCAGCACGCCTGCAAAAGAGATTCTGCTGGACGATTCCGGTGCGGTCTGCGGGGTTCTGGCGCAGAATAAAAACGGCGAAGAACTGCTGATCCACACAAAATATGTGATGCTGGCTCCTGGCGGCTTCATGGGCAATGCAGAACTGATGGAACGGTATTTCTCAGAGGAATACGATGAAAAGGCGTATGTAACAGATGCGATTCGGTACCCCGGAGACGGTGTCGCCATGGCAGAGAGAATCGGTGCAAAGCTCTCCTCCTCCGCAACGCTGGTTAAGGAGAGCGGCTACAGCTTTGCACACAAGCGGAACCGTCCGCACCGTGTGGGCATGCTGCCCGGTGCGGTCTGGATCAACGCGGAGGGGCGAAGATTCTGCGATGAAAGTACCGGAAATGACCACAACAATCCAAACCTGCTGGTACAGCAGCCGGGCATGGTCGGCTATGCCCTCTTTGACACAAACCTGCTGGACGATCTCATTGCGCATCCTACGCCCCAGGTCAACAATATGTTCCTGGAGCCGGGAGATCCGCTGGTGCGCACGCAGCTGGAAGAGGCTCATGCGCAGACGCCGGAGCTTTGCTGCATTGCGGATACCTGGGCGGAGATCGCGCGGTGGCTGGGAATTGCTCCGGAAGCGCTGGAGGAAACCATTGCGGAATACAACGATGACTGCCGGCGGCAGTACGATCCGATTTTTGCAAAGCCCAGGGAGCAAATGAAGGCCCTGACAAAAGCCCCCTTTTATGCCGTCAAATTCTCGCCGCTCATGGTGGAAACCATTGGCCCTGTGGTAATCAATGAGCACTTCCAGGTGCTGCGGAAATCCGACGGCAAACCGATTACCGGACTCTATGCCGGCGGTGCCATCACCTCCGGCTGGCAGGGGCATGATTACTCCATGTGGGGCGGAAATCTCGGCTATGGTATGGCTTCCGGCAGAATTGCCGCAGATCATATTGCAAAGGCATTTTCTTAATCGCCACAAATGATGCGGGGCTGTCTCAAAGATTGAGACAGCCCCGCACGTTTATTGAAACCTTATTTTTTGTGGGTATCCGCAGCGGTATCCTCTTCCGGCGCTTCCCGCAGTTTTTCGCGCCATGCCGGCGCGTTTTTCATCGCGCTCCAGACGACTTCTGTAAAATCTCCCATATTGACGATTCTTGCGGTTGCGATTGCGGATAATTCCACTTCAAAGTCCCGCTCTATGGCAAGAAATAGCAACGTCTTTTTCGCAATGGCCGTAGTAACGCCATCGCAGCTTTTTGCCGCTTCAAATTCCTGCAACAGCTCTTTGGATATCTCAAGACTTTTTTCAATACTTAGCTCCGTGATCTCATTAAAGCTTTCGGTATTACACTGATCGCGGCTCAAAGAAAACTTGGATAATACATAATCCATCAGACACTCGTGCAAAATGTCTTTTGAGATGTGCTCTGCCGCATGGAGCTCTGCTGCAGCGCGTTCTGCCTGTTTCCGGGAACTGAGAATTCTTTCCCGAATCGCGCGACGATTCCTATCCATTGACATTATTCCGCCACGATGGCTTCAATGCCAAGCTCTTTTGTGAGCTTTATCAGTTCCTTGGAATAATCTCCAAATACCATGGTCAGGTGGTTACCCACATTACACTGTTTCTCAAAGAAGTCACTTTGATTGTTCACACGGAAATAGACAGCGTTGTTGCAGTTAATGTTTTCAAAACCGCCGCCCTTTACGATCGTGCCTGTCCCGATGAACAGTTTCTTACCATCCGGCGAGAACCGGCAACAGGTGATTTTCTGTCCGGCATCCCGACTGAAGTCATAGCGCATAACCGCACCGAACTTCTGATCATATGCAAAATACCGCAGTGCATATGGCGCCAGTTCCTCACCGCCCCGCATCTTGCGGTGCGGGACAGAATGCTGCATAAAGTAAAGGTTTTCAGGATCCTTCTCCAGGTCCTCGATGTCCTCGGGATTGGGATAAACAGAGGGAACAATTTTTCCGTGATCCGTAACGATAGGCCATGTATTTCCCATAAAGGGACGCATCCCAGAGATTGCAATAAGCACTTGCTCGCTGAGGGCTGCATTGACATCGTACTCACAGGTGGAGGGGATTCCCTGCTCCGTCAGCAAGGAGTGAGTCAGACAGAATGTAAACTTCATCTCGTTGAGTCGCCTTGTGGAGCAAACATCGGGGCACGGAATGGAAAATGCATTGCAATCCAATCTGTCCATGTACTTTTTGACGGTAACATACGCCTTCAGAGAATTTTCAAGGTATTCCCGCTGAACCGTCACATCGGCCGCACCTGCAGTCAGCTCATCCGCAAGCTGTCTGACCTCTTCCATATCCGCTTCGGTAATGTTGAAGGTCTCGCGTCCGGGGGTCGTATGGTTTCCGGTCTCAGAAGCGGGAGACATACAATCCAGCAGCTCATGCACGTTGACATATCGGAACTTGACGCCAAGATTCCTGGTGATCTCGTCATGGCTTCTAAAAGAATCCACGCTGCTGAACGAGATATTGGAACCAAACCGGGACGCCAGCAGAATGTTTGTATTGCGGATTACCTTCACTGCATGAAAAACTTTTAACTGATTTACCGCATCCGCCCAGGTTACAAAGCTGTGAATGGAGTAGTCCGGATATCTGCAGCGAATTGCAGCAACCAGCGAGGAACCGGAAAATGCAAGGCCGGGATCAATGATCATGGGTTTTCCAAATCTGCCGGCAAATTCGATTACAATATCATCGCAGCCAATGGAAGGCGCCACAAACAGGACGTCTGCCTCATTCACAGTTGCCGCCATATCGATCCACTGCGCTTCCCGGTTCTCCCAAGCATCCGTTCTGGTGAAGTGTACAGGCTCCAGCAGCTCGCAATAAGCAGGGAGGATTTCGCGAATATGCGAAATGGCTTCGTGTCGCTGAGCATTTGCAAAGCGATCAAAGCCGGGCTGCAGGGATTCCCCGCCGCCAAATCGACAGGGTCCTTCATAGTATACCTGATGCTCCACGCCAATCAGAAGCACGCCAACCTTCAGCTTGATGTCACACACTTGTTTAATCATATGATTACCTCCATAATGTTCTGCGGGGTTGTTTCTTCAGAAGTGTATTGGGAATCCTCCCGTTTCCGTCCAACATCTGCACTTCCGCTACAAGTATTATTGCATACCGGCTGTAATCTTTCCAATATATATTTAGCCACATATTATAACGGAGAAATAATAAGATTCTCTGTCCGCCACAGCAAAAGCCAGGGAAATACGAATTGTATATAGCCCCAGCCATCTAAAATACAGGGGCAGGCCCGTTTGGTTATATCGTTTGCAATATAATTGGCATCAAAGCGTTACTGGACAGGGAGGCAAAATCGTGCTATTATATTTTTAAAGCAATAACTTCTGCAATCGACTGTGAGGGGGTAGTCTCGGTGATGGAATTATCAGAGCTTCAGTATTTTCGCGTAGTTGCAAACCTGGAGCATGTTACAAAAGCCGCCCAGGAATTACATGTGTCACAGCCCAATCTGAGCAACGCAATTACCCGGCTGGAGAACAAACTGGGAGCAAAGCTTTTTGAGCGAACCCGGGGCAAGATCCGGCTCACGGATGTTGGCCGGGAGTATTTGCGCTATGTTAACGATGCCTTTGTGATTCTAGAGGAAGGCGAAATGCACGTCCATGAGATGACAGAAAGCAGGAATTCCAGAGTTATGGTCTCCTGCTCCATTAACAAGCTGATGAATACGGTGATCGAATCGTATGTCAGCGGTCATTCTAACGTGCTGATTCATCAAAGCCTGCTTCCGACAGAGAATATCGTCCATCAGTTTGAACGGAACGAGTTAGATTTCGCTATTACCTTTCGTCCCATTCAGGGGCCGCAGCTGGAATGGATTCCGATTTTCAAGTCAGAGCTGTTAGTGGGTGTTTCCAAGAATCATCCTTTTGCAAATAAAGCCAGTATCAGGCTGCAAGACCTGGCGGATCAGCCCTTTGTATGCAACAATGTAGGCGCGGATATGGTGATTCTACAGGAACTGTGCGCCGTTGGCGGATTTAGTCCGAAACTGAGCTTTGAAAGTAATGACGGACAGTTCATCGGGGAGATCTTACAACGTGATAGGATGCTTGCACTGATCCCGGCCCTGGATTACTATGAGGTTGCAACCGGCGGGTTTGCCAACATCCAGCCTCTGCATCCGTTGGTCATTTCCGACTATGACGCACATGTGACCGTTGGCATTACAAAGCGCGCGGACAAGCCTATGAACCGTACCACAAAAGAATTTCTTGAGTTTACGAAGGACTCCCTACTCAAACGCAGCGCCCTGGTGGATGAATTCATAGACCAGTTGAATTTGAGATAGCTGCATATTTTCAAGTCATCTAGAACCAAGACAAATGATCCCCCAACCGGCAACTGCCCGTTGGGGGATTTTGGTTTTATGGGAGCACAGGCGCTCTATCAGGCCTCCGAATAGCTAAACCAGTCAAATGCCGCTTCGCAGTCGGATTCTGTGCCGTTACCGGAGGCAAACATTCCGATATACGTCCCAAGATAGCCGCCCGCAGATTCAGAACCCATAAAGCCGCCGTAAATATGCTCCGCAACTGTCATAGTATTTCCTGACATATCTATTGCATAAAAACTGAAATCCTGTTCCCTCGCGTAGATTTTCAAAACATAGTCCTGCTCCGCAGCAGGAATCTCACCTAGAATTTCTGTATTGTAGGGAGCAAAGGGATTGTCCGTAGTTTCTTTGACCACACGGAGCACCGCGCCGCGCGGACTGTCAGAAAGCTCCAGACGGATCTGTGTAAAGTTATTCTGCATCATGCAGAGGCCCGCGGTGTTCTTGGTCTCGCAAACCTCCGCATGCAGTTTTGTTTCCACAATAAAGGACGGGTCCTCCTGTCGCCGAGCCACATAGCCCAGTGCCTTGCTCTCATAGGCGGGCCTGTCTCTTCCGGGCGCAGGAGGTCCGCCAAAGGGCGGCATTTCCGGGCAGATTGGCTCTGCGGTCATCCTGATATACAACATGCTGTCTGCAATGCGATACGGGCGGTTTGTGGGACAGCCAATCAGATTCCAGCAAAAGTCCAGCTCAGGCTTGTTGAAGTCGTCTATATTGGAACGCACGGGGTATGGCTGCTCAGCGAGATTGGGGAAGGGATACTCCCACTCTACACGTCCAGTCTCTGGAGAAGCTATTGGCCAGCCCTCTTCCCAAATCACGGGAACCAGGAATGTCTCCCGTCCCAAATTTTTATGGTAGCCTCCCACCAGGCGGCTGGCAAGGACAACCATATACCATGCACCCGAATCGGTTTCCAGAAGTTCTGCGTGCCCAACATTGCAGATTGGATACATTTTGGAAAGATGATGGTGGGTCAGAATGGGATTGCCCAGATAACACTCGTATGGGCCAAAAAGCGACTCACTTCTGGCTATGGTGACACCGTGGAAGTGCTCGGTGCCGCCTTCTGCAATCATCAGATAGTAATAGCCGTTGATTTTATAAATATGAGGTGCCTCCGGGGAATAGGCATTTTCCAGTGCGCCCTTCCAGAGATATACAGGCTCCGAAAGGATTTTTCCGGTAACCGGGTCGATTTCGGCAAGGTAGATGCCCAGATCATCAACTCCCTGCTCTGCCATCTGCAGATTGCTGTAATGGATATAGCACTTGCCGTCGTCATCCCAAAAAAGGGACGGGTCGCCGCCTCCCCCCTCCACAACAACAGGCTGGGACCAGGGACCGGCCGGATCTGTGGCCGTGAAAATGAAGTTAGTTCCCGAAACAGTATCACCCATGCTGGCATTCTGAACAATTACATAGAAAAGGCCGGCGTGGTAACGAATGGTCGGAGCAAACAGGCCACCGGCAAAAGACCCGGGCCCAAGCGGCATCTGCTCAGGGCGGTCAATTACATGCCCCAGCTGCTCCCAGTTTACGAGGTCACGGCTATGAAATACCGGAATACCAGGAAAATAGGAAAATGAGGATGTGACCAGATAGTAATCGGAATCTACCTTGCAGGCAGAGGGATCTGGGTAGAACCCTTTGATGACTGGATTTCGATATGTTTTCTTCAAATTCAACACCATCCTTTTTATTCTGTTTTCATTATAACTAACAGTCATTTGGTTGTCTAATATAGATTTACTGTTCGATTATATGCTTAGAGATATTCCTTCTGTGAATAGCAACCCGATGTATTTTATATAAGTTTTCCTCCGGTTTTATGTTATAATTTATATGAACATCATGCATCAGGAGGGAAACGCGATGAAAAGATATCCATTAAACTTTGGCTGGAAGCGAAAGTATGTTGACGACCAGCTTCCCCTTGCCTTTGACGGCGGCGGAGGCAAGAACGTTAATCTACCCGATGATTTTATTATTACCCTTCCCCGAAAAGCAGATGCAGTCGGCGGGCCTATGAACGGTTTCTTTGCCAGTGCACAGTGCAAATACACACGGGAGTTGGATATCCCGGCAGCGTGGACAGATAAAAAAATCCTTCTGAACATCGACGGTGCTTATATGAACACCGAGATCACGCTAGATGGACTGAGACTGGATATGCATCCTTATGGCTACACGCCATATGTGGCAGATCTGACCGAAGAACTGAACTACGGAGCGGTGAATGTTCTGGGCATTACCACACAATCTCGCCAGCCAAACACCCGCTGGTATGCCGGCGGCGGCCTATACCGGGATGTGTCCCTTTTGGTCGGCGAACCATGCTACATCGATCCCAGAGACCTGTTTGTGACAACCGTATGGGCAAACCAGGAAAAGGCTGCTGTCCAGGTCTCATGCGGGATTCACAATACGACCGGCATTGAACAGTGCGGAAAACTGAAGATCACCCTGATTGACTGTGAGAATGTGATCTGGAGCATGGTACAGGAAGTGCTGCTCCGGAAAGACGGGACAACACAAGTCCTTCAGGATATCATACTGGATTTCCCGAAGCTGTGGGACTGTGAACAGCCCAATCTGTATGAGCTTTTGGTTGAGGTTTCGGCCCCTGGGCAGGAGCCGGACAGCGAAACCATAAAGCTGGGGATTCGTCAGATTGAAATCACGCCGGAGCACGGCATGACTATAAACGGAACGCCCATAAAGCTGCGGGGTGGCTGCATCCATCACGACAACGGATTTCTGGGAGCAAAGGCATTCCCCCGCGCCGAAGAGCGCAAAGTCCAGCTTCTGAAGAAAGCTGGCTATAATGCCATCCGCACCGCACACAATCCGCCCTCCGCCGCACTTTTAGATGCCTGTGATAAACACGGCATGCTGGTTATGAATGAATTATTTGACTGCTGGCGCTCCGGCAAAAGCAGTATGGACTATCACCTCTATTTTGAGGACTGGTGGGAGCGGGACACCACGGCAACCGTTCTTCGGGATCGAAACCATCCGTCTGTATTCATCTGGTCCTGCGGCAATGAAATTGCTGAATCCAACGGCAGTTCCCACGGGGAATACTGGCTGAAGCAGCTTGTGGATACAATCCATATGCTGGACCCGACCCGTCCGGTGACCTGCGGCGGCATGTTCCTGCCCAAGGCAGGAGAAGAGAAGTTCGTTCCGCCATACCTGGATGAGCCTCTGGACGATGATAATCCCCCTCCCGGTCCCGGTTATGATCTGGGTGACCGGGAACTCCCCGATGAGGAGCTTGATCGCCGCCGAATGTCCCTTGGACACCTGGTGGATGTCATCTCCCTGAATTACCGCTATCAAGAGTACGAAGACGACTGCAAGGATTTCCCGGACAAGACCTTTATCGGTACCGAGATCATGGGCTTTGAATCCTGGGAAAACTGGGAGGCCGTTCAAAAAAGTCCGCAGATCCTGGGCGACTTCATCTGGACTGCCATTGACAATCTGGGCGAAGCAGGTGCCGGACGCATTGAGTGGAGCGAGAAAGCCCTGTCCGCAACGCTTATGGGAAAATTCCCGTGGATGAGCTGTTTCCAGGGGGATCTGGATCTCACTGGGCTGCGTCTCCCCCGTTCTTACTACCGGAATATCATGTGGGGGCTGGATAAAGGCATTCACATCTTTACCACCGACCCCAAGCATGCGGGCCACCCCTTCTATGGCATGGGCTGGCACTGGGGCGATGTAAAGCGGACCTGGACCTTCCCGGAGAAATATCTTGATATGGACGCCGAGGTAGAGGCCTACGCAGACTGCGATGAGGTCGCATTCCTGCTAAACGGCTGTGAAATCGGCCGCGTAAAACCGGAACGTATGATTGCCCGTTGCATGGTCCCCTATCGTCCCGGCACAATCAAGGCAATCGCATATCGCAGCGGAGAAGCCGTTGCGGAGGACAGTATCCGTACTGCCGGGCCCGCAGCAAGGATCCAGCTCTGTGCGGACCGTAATGTAATTGCTGCCGACGGCATGGATCTCAGCTATATCACGGCGACAATTGTAGATGAAGATGGGACCCCGGTAATTACCAATGACTATGAGCTCTCCGCGCATATCAGCGGAGACGCCGAAATTGCAGGAATGGGCTCCGGCAATCCCTGCACCGATGAGCCTTTTGGCACTGACCGCCGCTATGTCTTCAATGGCTCTGCTATGATCTGCGTTCGTGCTGGACAGATGCCGGATCACCTGACGCTGACCGTCGTAGCCAGAGGATTACCTGCGGCAGCCCGGACAATTGAAACCAGATAAGCCTTTGCGGCAGCCATTTTGGGCTGCCGCATTTTTCTTTCCCCTCTTGAGAAAGATATGTCCAAATAATATATAGCCAGCCATATAACTTGCTTATAAATCAATATTGGACATCCCGCGGAAGTCTCGATAAAATAAAATCGAAACTATATTAACTATCTCACTCTATGGAGGTATATTTATGGAAAACAAAGCCCTAAATACTGCATATAAAAATCCCGCGCTTCCGGTCTCTGACCGTGTTGAGAATCTGCTTTCACAGATGACCATTGAGGAAAAAGTCGCCCAGCTCTGCGGAAACGGCGTCATGGCGGGAAAATTCCATGACATCGCACAAGAAATTCCCAACGGCTGCGGGCATATCAACGGTTCATTCCTGCTGGGGGAGTCAGATGCAGAGGCTCGTGCAAAATCCATTGAGGAAATTCAGCGGTATCTGGTAGAAGAAACAAGACTGGGGATTCCCGCGCTCTTCCACATGGAGGTTACCTCCGGTTCCTTCTTTACGGATGCAGTCACTGCGCCGGTGGCCATCGCCATGGGCGCGACCTTTGATCGTAATGCTGTCGGAGAAATGGCGGGGCTGATCGGGCGGCAGAATCGCGCCGAAGGCTACAATCATGCCTTTGGTCCCGTTCTTGATGTAGGCCGCGATCAGCGCTGGGGACGTTTGGGCGAAACCTACGGCGAGGACCCCACGCTGATTGCTGCCATGGGCAGTGCCTATGTAGAGGGTCTGCAGGGGCACGGTGACTGGGCACACTATGTGGGCGCCACAGGAAAACACTTTCTGGGCTACAGCATGAGCGAGGACGCCAAGAATATCGGTAACCAGCGGATTCCGGAGCGGGAACTTCGGGAAGTCCATCTGAAGCCCTGGGCAGCCGCCGTGGAGGCCGGTATGTCTACGGTCATGAACGCCTACGGCGTCATAAACGGGGAGCCTGTAGTCTCCTCCCGCCACATTCTGACGGGACTTCTTCGGGATGAACTCGGCTTTAAAGGACTGACCGTTGCCGATTACTGTTCCATCAACCGCTGTGTTGAGAATTACGAGACAACGGAGTCCTACGCAGAAGCCGGAAAAATGGCCCTGGAAGCGGGCCTTGACGTTGAGCTTCCGGATCCCACGTGCTTTAACGGAGAATTCGCCCAGTGGATCAAGGATGGGATCATATCCATGGAACGGATCGACGAGGCCGTTCGCCGGGTCTTGGAGCTAAAGTTCAAGCTGGGCCTTTTCGAGCATCCTTATCCGGACTACTCTGCCATCGCCGCACTGAAGAAGGCTCCAGAAAATGAGACGGTATCCCGCAAGCTGTCCGAGGAATCCATTGTTATGACCAAGAACAATGGCGTTCTCCCGCTGAAAAAAAGCGCAAAAATTGCGGTCATTGGTCCCAACGGCAACAATAAGCGTTGTTTCTATGGCAGCTATACCTATGCAGCTATGCTGGAGATGAAGGCAAATCTCTCCAAGATGTTTGTTGGCATGGAGGGCATGGGCGGCGCCATGGCCGCAGCGAAGGAAGAAGATCACTTTGCCATTGAGGATATTGAAGAAGAAATTGCATGGCGTTACCCCGAAACCTGCAGTCTTGTAGATGCCCTTCAGGCGGCCGGCGCCAAGGTTCAGTTCGCTCAAGGCTGCGAAATCCAAGGAAACAGCCGGAGCGGGTTTGCCGAGGCTTTTAAGCTTGCACAGGAGGCCGATATCGTCATCCTTGCGTTGGGCGGCCGCGGCGGCCAGGTAGATGGCTGTACCTCCGGTGAGGGCATTGAGGTTCCCGAGATTGGGCTCCTGGGCGTTCAGGCCGAGCTGGCAAAGTCCGTTATAGAAATCGGAAAGCCCACAGTCCTCCTGCACATGGATGTCCGTCCTATGGCGAACGCGGAAGTCACGGAGGCGGCCGATGCCATCCTCGAATGCTGGTATGGAGGAACTTGGGGCTCACGGGCAATTACAGAAATTCTCTTTGGTGAAATTTCTCCCAGCGGTAAGCTTCCTCTGACTTGCCTTGCAGGCCCCCAACAGAATCCCAGCTATCTGGGGCAGCTCCGGGGCTGCGGGCATGTTAACCCTGCAACGGAAATACAAAAACGTCCCATGATGCTGCCGGACGGTCCCGGTAACCCGGACGACGTGGCGGACACACCTCGGTTTACACAAAGGCCGGATGCCTATAAACCACTTTTCTACTTTGGTCACGGTCTCAGCTATACGTCTTTCGAGTATTCTGATTTGCGTATGCCAGAGAGCATTGACGTGTGCGGCAGTGGTGCTATCTCTTTTTCCGTCAGAAATACCGGAGCCATGGCGGGCGATGAGGTCGTTCAGCTCTACTTCCATGATGCCTGTGCGTCCATGGTTCGTCCTGTTGTGGAGCTGGCTGGTTTCTGTCGGATCCATTTGGAGCCCGGCGAGAAAAAGCGTGTGACCTTCCAATTCGATGCCAGCCAGACCGCCTTTGTCGACGGCGATAACAACTGGCGGGTAGAACCGGGCAAGGTCTACCTGATGGTCGGCAGTTCCAGCGTAGATATCCGGCTGAATGGTTTCATTACGCTGACCGGACAAACCTCGATCATTCCCGCGCAGCGCACATATTTCAGTTCCGCTGTCCTCAAATAATCAGACGCAAATCATCTGAATCACCATAGAAGGAGTTCTGCATATGAAATCTTATGACATGCTGCTTTCCCCCTTTCAGCTTGGACCGCTGACCCTGAAAAACCGCATGGTCTCCGCACCCACTTCTCTGGCCGAAATTGGCCCGAATCATACCTTTTCCAGAGAGAACATTGCCTACTATGAGCTCCGTGCCAAGGGCGGAGCTGCCCTTGTCAACGTCGGTGAGTGCATTGCCCACGGTGCCACCGGCATCGACCATCCTTCTCAGGTCGTGCTGGATACACCCGATGCGCTGCCCTCCCTCTTTGATCTGGCAGAAACCATTCATAAGTACGGCGCATATGCCTCTATCGAGTTTGGCCATGGCGGCAAACGCTGTAATCCGTTGTTCCTGCCCAATCATGCCCTGCCGGTCGGCCCCTGTGATATTTTTGACGGCGACGGAAACCTGACCGTCCGCGGTATGGACCGGGAACTTATGGATCAGGTCAAGGCAGGCTATCGGCGGTCTGCAGCAAACTGCGCCATGGCAGGCTTTGACGTACTGACCATCCACGTGGGCCATGGATGGCTACTGGGGCAGTTCCTTTCCGAGCTTTCCAACCACCGGACCGACGAGTACGGCGGAAGCTTCGAGAACCGCATGCGCTTTACTATCGAGG
>ERZ780226.1313-NODE-1313-length-19715-cov-3.457833_pt1 | contig 19715 bp, 13 predicted proteins | sample MGYA00511165_ERZ780226 | MGnify/ENA primary metagenome ERZ780226 (study PRJEB29588, sample SAMEA2152373) | human gut metagenome | biome: human gut; feature: human-associated habitat; material: faeces | place: Denmark | collected 2008/2010 ...
GGCCGCCAAGGAGCGCGGCATCAATCTTGAAACCGCTGCCGAGGCATATGGCAACCACGTGGACATGCTCCCCGACTTTGACCTGGTCGTCCTGGCCCCGCAGGCCGCGAGCTACCTGGCCGACCTGCAGAAAGACTGCGAGCGCGTGGGCAACAAGTGCGTCGCCTGCCGCGGAAAGCAGTACATCGAGCTCTCCCAGAACGGCGACAAGTCTCTCGCCTTCGTGAGTGAACAGCTTTCGAAGTAAGTAACGCTTACGGCCAACCAGCCGGCTGGCCCTTCGATTTAGACGATTGGATCATCATGTCCGTTAACCCCGCTAGTGTCACCAACCCGCCCGCGCAGTTTCCCGAGGACTTTGTCTTTGGCGGCGCCACCGCTGCCTACCAGGTAGAGGGCGAGACCCGCACTCACGGTAAGGGCAAGGTTGCCTGGGACGACTTCCTGGAGGCCCAAGGCCGCTTCTCCCCCGATCCCGCTTCGGACTTCTACAACCAGTACCCCGTCGATTTGGAGCTGTGCGAGGAGTTTGGCATCAACGGCATTCGCCTCTCTATCGCCTGGAGCCGCATCTTCCCCAACGGTACCGGCGAAATCAACCCCGAAGGTGTCCAGTTCTATCACGATCTCTTCGCCGAGTGCCATAAGCACCACGTTGAGCCGTTCGTCACGCTGCATCACTTTGACACGCCGCTGCCCCTCTTTGAGAAGGGCGACTTCCTCAACCGCGAGACCATCGACGCCTTTGTGGACTTTGCCACCTTCTGCTTTAAGGAGTACGCCGACCAGGTGACCTACTGGTTCACCTTTAACGAGATCTGGGCCGACGCCTCCAACACCTACATCGAGGGCACCTTCCCCGGTGGCGTCAAGGCGCATCTGGCCGAGGCTTTCCAGTGCGAGCACAACATGATGCTCGCCCACGCCAAGGCAGTACTGGCCTTCCACAACGGCGGTTTTAAGGGCAAGATCGGGGTCATTCAGTCGCTGGAGTTTAAGTACCCGCTCAACGAGAACGACCCCGCCGACATCAAGGCCGCCAACAACGAGCATGTGCTGCAGAACCAGTTCTTGCTCGATGCCACCTTCCGCGGCGACTATGCGCCCGACACCCTCGAGTGCGCTAACCGCCTGGCTGCCGTCTCGGGCGGCACCATCGAGATCCTGGACGAGGACCTCGAGATTATGCGCGAGGCCGCGCTCTACAACGACTACCTGGGCGTTAACAACTACCAGTGCCGCTTCCTGAAGGCTTACGACGGCGAGAACGACCTGCACCACAACGGTACGGGCGAGAAGGGCACTGGCCGCTGGCGCGTTAAGGGTATTGGCGAGCATGTGAACAAGCCTGGCATCCCCACCACCGACTGGGACTGGATCATCTATCCCGAGGGCCTGTTCGATCTGCTCGTCTACATTAAGCAGCGCTACCCCAACTACAAGCAGATCTTCATCACCGAGAACGGCATGGGCTACAAGGACCCCTACAAGGACGGTTTTGTGGACGACCAGCCGCGCATCGACTACATCGAGCAGCACCTACGCTGGTTGCTCAAGGCCATGGAGGTGGGCGTCAACGTGGGCGGCTACTTCCTGTGGAGCCTGCAGGATCAGTTCTCCTGGACCAATGGCTACAACAAGCGTTACGGCTTCTTCTACGTTGACTTTGAAACCCAGAAGCGCACACCCAAGGCAAGCGCATACTGGTATAAGCACGTGGCGCAGACCCGTCGTCTGGACTAGCGGCTGGCGGGGTCGCCTGCCCACATAACCTGTCCCCATTTCTCAGCCGGGGGCGGCACGTCACACGGCGCGCCGCCCCCGGTCTTTTTGGGCGGTTCGGGGTCCGTTTGTCTCAATCTGTAACATCTAGCCGAGTTTTTGGGTCCTAGCTGTTACAGATTGAGACGAACAGGATTGCTCTTTCCGAAGAATCTAAATCTGTAACACGTAGCCCGCTTTTGACCGTCTACCTGTTACAAATCGAGACAAACGGAGTAGGACCTAACCCCGTATGTCCCTAACAGTCGAGCGTTCGACCAGCGTACTCGGCACATGAATCGCCTCGATAGACGAGCTCTCTCCAATCGCCGCCTCAAACGCAAGCTTACCGACACCGCGCAAATCAAATCGCAGCGTCGTCAGCCGATTGTGAGGAACAAGTCCCTCGAGTGCGTCGTCGATACCAACCACGCTCACGTCGTCGGGCACGGACAGGCCCGCGTTCTCGAGCGCGGCGATAACGCCCAGCGCCATCTGGTCATTTGCCGCAAGCACGGCAGTCGGCGCCTGCGACCCGCCGGCAAGCACCTCGGCCGCAATCCGCTCGCCCATGGCGTACCCACTGTCCGCACTCCAATCGCCACGCAGCATCGGAGCGGCATCGACATGAGCACGACCCAGCGTATCGCGCCAACCGGCCTCACGAAAACGCGAGGAAATCGAGTTTTCCGGACCCGCCACAAACCGCATATTCGAGTGACCATGTTCCAGCAGATAATTGGTCAACAGCTCGCACGAACCATACTGGTCGGAGTCGATCGTCGTGCAGCGCGGATGCGCATACATGGACAGGATGACCGTTCGCACTCCCGGCTGGGGAACAAACTCCTCAAAATCGGGAGCCATGCGGTTCATGTTGAGAATCATGCCGTCGACGGGTCGCTCGACCATGCGGCGCGAGGCATCGGCAAGTGCATAGGGCTTGTCGCCGCCCATCTCGATCATAGTGACGGCAAAATCGTGCTCGCGCGCCGCTTGCATGATACCCTCGAGCGTCGCCAGGTTACCGACACGTGTGATGTTGTACATGCACAGGCCAATAGAACGATACGACCCGCCGCGCAACGCCGCTCCAGCAAAATTGGGACGAAAGCCCAGCTCTTCCATGGCGGCCAGCACACGCTTGCGCGTCTTTTCCGTCACGTTGGGCATACCGTTGACCACGCGAGACACAGTCTGGCGGCTCACGCCAGCGAGCGCCGCAACCTCTGCCGCGCTCGCCGAACGACCATTCCTTGTCTGCTGATCCATGCCTTCCACGCTAACCTGCTTCCCAACTATTCCCCGCGCCCATGGCGCATCGTACATACATTGATAACGTGCTCATGATACCCGAGCCATATACCACAACATGAAAACTTCTGTCAATCAAAACCGCTTACCGAACAAATTCAACCGTTCGCGGCTGTTTGAAGTTGTTTTGTTTCTATACATCCCAGCCGGATGTTAACGTGCTCATTGTCAAATGTTCACGTGCTCATTTTGGTTCTAATCATTTTAAGATAGTGTTTATCGGGCTTTTTCACCGCTGAACGCTAACCAGGGAGCCTCCTGAGCGCAAACGCACAATATCGAACAGCGAGACGAGAGGGTGTATGCATATGTCTTTGCTAAACCGCGTACAGCAGCTGCCGAAGGGCTTTGTTTGGGGCGCCGCAACCGCCGCGTACCAAACGGAAGGTTCCACGAAGGTGGCAGGCAAGGGTAAGACCATGTGGGACGATTACCTTGTCGCCCAGGGTCGCTTTTTGCCCGACCCGGCCAGTGATTTCTACAACCGCTACGAGGAGGATATCCGCCTTTCTGCCGAGCATGGACTCAACGCCATTCGTGTGTCCATCGCCTGGACCCGCATCTTCCCCAACGGCGACGATGCCGAACCCCTCGCCGAGGGCGTTAAGCACTACCACGAGCTGTTCGCCTGCTGCAAAAAGTATGGCGTCGAGCCCTATGTGTCCCTGCATCACTTTGACTCCCCCGCCGCCCTGTTCAACCAGGGCGACTGGCTCAACCGCAAGACCGTCGACGCCTATGTGCGCTATGCCGAGTTCTGCTTCCGCGAGTTCCGCGAGGTCAAGAATTGGTTCACCATCAACGAGCTCATCAGCCTCTCGCACTCCCAATACATCCAAGGCAACTTCCCGCCCAACCATCACTTTGATGTGACGAGCGGCATCCAGAGCCAGCACAACGAGCTCGTTGCCCACGCCCGCGCCGTCAACCTGTATAAGGATCTTGACGAGACCGAGCACCTGGGCGGACGCATTGGCATGGTCAACGTCCTGACGCCGGCATATCCTGCCACCGACTCGCCCGCCGACCAGCACGCCGCCGACCTGCACAACGCCTTCTACACCGACTTCATCATGGACGGCGCCTTCCTGGGTCACTACTCCGCGCGCACCCTCTCACTCATCAACGAGATTCTGCGTGCCAACAACGCCACACTTACGGTTGAGGACAGCGACATGGAGGAGCTCGCCAAGGCGGCGCCCCGCAACGATATGTTCGGCCTCAACTACTATCAGTCGGCGTTTATCGCCGCCTACGATGGCGAGTCCACCAACAGCTTTAACGGCACCGGAGACAAGGGCACCTCGTGCTTTAAGTTTAAGGGCGTCGGGCAGCAGGTCGATATGCCGGGTATCCCCACCACCGACTGGGATTGGCTCATCTACCCGCAAGGCCTCTACGACACGCTCAAGCACATCAGCGCCACCTATCCCAACCTCCCCGTCATCTATATCACCGAAAACGGCCTGGGCCACAAGGACCCCGAGCCCGATGCGCTCGGCATCGTCGCCGATCCCGAGCGCATCGACTTTGTCGACCAGCACATGGAGAAGGTGCTCCAGGCGCGTGCCGAGGGCGTCGACGTCCAGGGCTACTTTATCTGGAGCCTGCAGGACCAGTTCTCGTGGGCCAATGGCTATAACAAGCGCTACGGCCTGTTCTACATCGACTTCGACACGCAAAAACGCTACATCAAGCAGTCGGCACTCTGGTACAAGGAGCTCGCCGACACTATGGCGGACGCGCAGTAGCGCATCGCCTCGCTTTCCCCCGAGGGGGAGCGGCCCCATGCGATACAAACCCAGCCGCTCCCCTCTCTCCCCCTGGGACCGACCCCGCCTGCACCCGGGCTTTTAGCAAGCGGGAGACCATATAGGTTTTCAACGTCCATGCCATTAAGATTTCATGCAAAGAGGAGCGTGAACTATGGAATCGATCGTTAAGTTCTTGGAGAAAGGTCAGCCGTACTTCGACAAGGTCTCTAAGAACATCTACCTTCAGGCCATTAAAGACGGCTTTTTGGCAGCAATGCCCATCATCCTGTCTTCTTCTGTCTTCCTGCTTATTTCAACCCTGCCGGGCGTTGTCGCCACGGTCGGCGGCTTTACGCTGCCCGACTGGTGGAACGTCGACGTCGTGAACTTCTGCAACAAGGTTTACAACTTCACGATGGGCGTCGTGGGCATCATGGTCGCCGGCACCACCGCAAGCGCGCTGACCGGCTCCAAGAACCGCCGCATGCCTGCCGGCAAGGCCATCAACGCCACGAGCACCATGGTCGCCGCCATGTGCGCTATGCTCATCTTGGCCGTTACCCAGACGAGTGCCAAGATCGACGGCGCCGATGTCTCGGTGTTCTTTACCGACAACATGGGCACCAAGGGCCTGCTGAGCTCCTTTGTCGCCGCATTTGCCACGGTCAACATCTATGCCTTCTGCATTAAGCGAGACATCACCATCAAGCTGCCCAAAGAAGTCCCCGGCGCCATCGCCCAGAACTTCCGCGACATCTTCGCCTTCAGCTTCTCCATCCTGTTTGTCGCCGTCATCGACGTTATCTGCCGCACCTGCTTGGCCGTCCCGTTTGCCAACGTCATCTCCACGCTGGTGAGCCCGCTGTTCGCCGCTGCCGATTCCTACGCCGGCCTCGCCCTCATCTGGTTCATGATCCCGCTGTTCTGGTTCATGGGCATCCACGGCCCCTCGGTCGTTAAGCCTGCCCTCAACGCCGCGCTGTTTGGCAACATCACCACCAACCTCGCCACGCTGCAGGCCGGCGGTCACCCCGCCCTCGCCCTGACCGAGAACTTCGGTAACTACATCGGCGAACTCGGCGGCACCGGCGCCACGTTCATTGTCCCGATCATCTTCCTGCTCTTTATGCGCTCCAAGCAGCTCAAGGCCGTCGGCAAAGCCTCTGTCGTACCCGTGATGTTCGCCGTCAACGAGCCGCTGCTGTTCGCCGCGCCCATCATCCTCAACCCGTACTTCCTGATCCCGTTCCTGTTTGCCCCCGTGGCCAACGTCCTCATTGGTAAGTTCTTCATCGACTTTTTGGGCATGAACGGCTTTATCTATGCCATGCCGTGGGCACTCCCCGGACCGATCGGCACCTTCATCGACACCAACTTCCAGCCGATCTCTCTGGTCCTGGTTGTCGTCCTGCTGGTCGTTGACTTCTTGATCTACTACCCGTTCTGCAAGGCCTACGACAACGTCCTGTGCAAGCAGGAGGCCGAGACCCTGGCCGAAGAAGAGGCCGAGGAGACCAAGGCCGTCAAGACCGCTGCCGCCCCCGCCGTTGAGGCTCCTGTTGTCGAGACCGCTTCTGCCACCGAGGCCTCCACAGCTCCGTCCGCCCTTAAGGGCAAGGATCTGAGGGTTCTGGTTCTGTGCGCTGGCGCCGGCACCTCTGCACTGCTCGCCAACGCGCTTAAGGAAGGCGCCGACGAGCTGGGCATCGACATTACCGCCAACGCCGGTGCCTACGGCAGCCACTACGCCATCATGGACCAGTACAACGTCATCGTCCTGGCTCCGCAGGTTCGCACCTATTACAACGAGATGAAGGCCGACACCGACCGCCTGGGCATCACGCTGCTGTCGCCCAAGGGCAAACAGTACATCGACCTCACTAAGGATCCCAAGGGTGCCGTCGCCTGGATCGAGGAAAACCTCGAGGCATAAGACGCTGACACCACCTGCCGCTCGCAGACAATAAATGGCCCGTGCATCGATGTGTGATGCGCGGGCCATTTTGTTTAGACCGCACCCGTCCTCCTGTTCATCTCAATCTGTAACATCTAGCCGAGTTTTTGGGTCCCAGCTGTTACAGATCGAGGTGAACGCACAGGCCAAGCCAAAAATCTCAATCTGTAACATGTAGACCGCTTTTGACCGCTTAGATGTTACAGATCGAGACAAACAGATGGGTCAATCCAATCAATCTAGATCTGTAACACCTGGCTGGTCATTTCACTCCTAACTGTTACAGATCGAGACAAAGATGATGGCTGGGTAGACAAAATCTCAATCTATAACACCTAGTCGAGTTTTCGGGTCCCACCTGTTACAGATTTAGACGAGCAGGCCGAGCACGTCTACGCCCGCAGGTCCTTTACACTGGAACGCTCGACCAACACGCCCGAGACGAGCGTACGGCTTCTGGAACTCGGGGCTTCCAGACCTGCGACGACCTCGTTAAGCGCACGGATGCCCAGCTCGCGGTGGCGAAACTTCACCGACGTCAGAATCGAGTTGGGAATCGTCTTGTAAAGCTCGTCATCAAAGCCGATCACGGACACGTCGTCGGGCACACTGAGCCCTTTGTCACGTAGAGCCATCATCACGCCGTTTGCCATGCAGTCGTTAGCAGCGAGGACCGCCGTGCAATCGGGTTTATCAGCAAGCACAAGGCCCGCGGCATAGCCGCTATCCGCATTCCAATCGCCTTGCAGAGGCTCGGGCGGCTCAATGCCACGCGTCTCGAGCGCCGCACGCCAACCTTTCACACGGCACTGGCTCGACAGTGACTCTTTCTTACCAGAGACGAAGTACACGTTCTTGTGCCCGCAATTTAAGAAGTGCTCGCACGCCATGCGCGCGCCACCCTCTTGATCGTCACTGACGGTAGAGCAGGTAGGATGCTCCATCGGCGTGATAATCACCGTCTTGAGGTCCTTCGGTGCCTCAAACGTATCGAAATCGTCGACCATCTGACGCAGGTTGAAGATCATGCCATCAACAGGCAGCCGCGACATCCTGCGCGCCGCATCGGCAAGGGTCATCTTCTCCGCTGCGCACTTCTTAATCATCGTGAGCGCAAAGCCGCGTTCTTCGGCGGCATCGGCGATACCGTCAATCATGTCCACGGCACCGCCCGACAAGTGGAACATCACCACGCCGATGCACCCGTAACGGCCCAACTTGAGTGAACGCGCGGCAAAGTTGGCTCGAAACCCGAGCGCCTCCATTGCGGAATGGACCTTATCGCGTGTCGACTCTCGCACGCTATCGGGCTCGTTGATCACGCGCGAAACCGTCTTGAGAGAAACACCAGCGGCAATCGCCACATCATTCATTGAGACATTTTTCTTGTCCATCGTTGCCACTACTTCTCCAGTCGGTTTTGCATCGCTTGTTTTTTGCGTTCTAGCATACACTACCTGCCCGACTGACAAATCAACCGTTTACCGGACAATATCGACCGCTCACCCGTATATCCTTGTTGCTCTTCCAAAAATGTCTTACGTTGTCATTAACGAAATGACAACGTTGTCATTTCGCAATGCCTTCCTTAAACAGGAAGGTTTCCGGGCAGTCCTGACCATCCATCGACGACCAGTTCCATCCACATGCATCGCGCATCAAGTAGCAAAGGAGCTCTATGGACGCCATCGTAAAGATGCTCGAAAAGCATCAACCGTTCTTTGAGAAGATCTCGAGGAACATCTACCTCCAGGCCATCAAGGACGGATTCCTTGGGTGCATGCCCATCGTCCTCACCTCTTCGATCTTTCTGCTGATCGCCACCCTTCCCGGCGTAGTTGGCATCACGCTGCCCCAGCCGCTCATCGACTGGTGCAACAAGTTGTACAACTTCACCATGGGCGTCATGGGCATCATGGTCGCCGGTACCACTGCCAAGAACTTCACGGCATCCATGAACCGTCGCATGCCCGCCGGCAAGGTGCTCAACGACGGCTCCACCATGGTGGCTGCCCAGTGCAGCATGCTGCTGCTCGCTGTTACGCAGTTCACCACCAAGTTCAACGGCTCCGAGCTTTCGGTCTTCGATTGCACCAGCATGGGCACGCGCGGTCTGTTCTCGGCCTATATCGCCGCGTCATCACCGTGTGGGTCTACAAATTCTGCGTCTCGCGCGATCTGACCATTAAGCTGCCCAAGGAGGTTCCGGGCGCCATCGCTCAGAACTTCCGCGACATCATCCCCTTTGGCGGCGCCGTCATCATCTGCGGCATCATCGATGTGGTTGTGCGCAACCTCATGGGCGTTCCGTTCTCCGAGCTGCTCATCAAGCTGCTCTCCCCGCTCTTCACTGCGGCAGAGACCTACCCCGGACTCATCCTTATCCAGGCAGCCACCGCGTTCTTCTGGTTCATCGGTGTCCACGGCCCTTCGATCGTCCAGCCGGGCATCGACCCCATCCGTCTTGCCAACCAGGCCGAGAACCTGCAGGTTCTGCTGGCCGGTGGCCACCCCGCCCACTCTCTCACCTTTAACATGTCGCTCGTGGGTGAGTTCGGCGGCACCGGCGCCACGTTCATCGTGCCGCTTCTGCTGATTCTCTTTATGAAGTCCAAGCAGCTCAAAGCCGTCGGTAAGGCCTCGATTGTTCCTGTTGCCTTCGCCGTCAACGAACCGCTGCTCTTTGGCGCGCCGATGATTCTTAACCCCTACATGCTCATCCCCTTTGTTGCCGCCGGCTGCGTCAACGTGAGTGTTGCCAAGTTCTTTATCGATAACGTGGGCATGAACGGCTTCTCCTTCGTGGTGCCTTGGGCCACCCCTGCCCCCATCGGCATCTTCATCACCACGAACTTCCAGCTTATCGCCCTGGTGTTTGTCGCAATCATCATCTTGCTGGACGCCATCATCTACCTGCCGTTCTTGAAGGCGTACGATAAGCTGCTCTGCGACCAGGAGGCCGAGCGCGCCGCCGAGCTGGGTCTCGAGTCCGATGGTGCTGCCACCATCGCCGCCAGCACCTCTGCGCCCGCTGTCGAGCAGACCGCCGCTGCCGCCGACAGCAAGCCTGTCGCCGATCAGCCCGAGCCCGCCGCCGACGCATCCGCTAAGAAGGATGTCGACGGTCTGAAGGTCCTCGTCCTGTGCGCCGGCGCCGGCACCTCTGCCATGCTTGCCAACGCCATCAAGGAAGGTGCTGCGCAGACCGGAGAGAACATCGCTTCCTCCGCAGGTGCCTATGGTCAGCACACTGCCATCATGGATCAGTACGACGTCATCGTGCTCGCCCCGCAGGTTCGTAGCTACTACAACGACATGAAGGCCGACACCGATCGCCTGGGCATTAAGCTGCTCGCCCCGCGCGGTAAGGAATATATCGACCTTACTCGTGACCCCGCTGGCGCCATCAAGTGGCTCCGCGAGAACCTCGACTAGCTTCCTCCCTCTGTTGGTGCCCGGATCCCCAGTTCGGGCACTTCCCCCTATTCCGTATCCCACTGAAAGGATGACTCATGACCAACCCCATGCAGTTCCCCGACGGCTTTGTGTTTGGCGGCGCCACCGCTGCTTACCAGGTTGAGGGCGAGACCCGTACGCACGGCAAGGGCAAAGTGCCCTGGGACGATTTCCTGGCAGCCCAGGGTCGCTTCTCCCCCGACCCCGCAAGCGATTTCTACAACAAGTACCCGGTCGATATCGACCTGTGCCAGCGTTTCGGCATCAACGGCATTCGTGTCTCCATCGCTTGGAGCCGTATCTTCCCCAGCGGCACTGGTGAGATTAACCCCGAGGGTGTTGCCTTCTATCACGAGCTTTTCGCCACCTGCAACAAAGCTGGCGTTATCCCCTATGTCACGCTCGATCACTTCGATACGCCCGAGGTCTTCTACCAGGACGGCGGCGAGGGATTCCTGACGCGCACGACCATCGATGCCTTCGTCGAGTACGCCAAGTTCTGCTTTGCCGAGTTCACCGAGGTCAAGCACTGGTTTACCTTTAACGAGATTCCCGCAACCGCCGAGGGCAGCTTTATCGTCGGCAACTGGCCGCACGGCGAGAAGTATCGCCTGGACAAGGCCTTCCAGCTCATGCACAACATGATGGTGGCCCACGCCAAGGCTGTCGTCGCCTTCCATGAGGGCGGCTTTGAGGGTGAGATCGGCATTGTCCAGAACCTGGAGCCCAAGTATCCCCTCGATCCCAACAGCGCTGCCGACTGCGAGGCCGCCCGCATGGCCGACGTCATCAACAACCGCTGGGTACTCGACGCCACCTTCCGTGGCCACTATGCAGCCGACACCATGGAGGCTGCGACCAAGCTTGCCCATATCGCCGGCGGCGAGCTCGACGTCCGCGACGAGGACATCGCCGCGCTGACCGCCGCGCTCCCCTACAACGATTGCCTGGGCGTCAACACCTACAAGTGCCAGTTCCTGCGTGCCGCCGAGGGCGAAAACGACATCAACCACAATGGCACCGGCGACAAGGGCTCCTCGCGCTGGTTCCTCAAGGGCGTGGGCGAGTCATGCGTGCGCGAAGGCGTTCCCACCACCGATTGGGACTGGATCATCTATCCCGAGGGCCTCTACGACCTGCTGCTCCGCATTAAGAACGATTACCCCAACTACAAGAAGATCTACATCACCGAGAACGGCATGGGCTATAAGGACGACTTCGAGGACGGCTTTATCGATGACGCCCCTCGCATCGACTACATGCGTCAGCATCTCGCATGGATCCTCAAGGCAATCGACGGCGGCGTGAACGTCGACGGTTACTTCGTGTGGTCGCTGCAGGACCAGTTCTCCTGGACCAACGGCTATAACAAGCGCTATGGCCTGTTCTACATCGACTTTGAGACCCAGAAGCGCTATCCCAAGGCGAGCGCGTACTGGTACAAGAACGTCTCGGAGACCGGCCTGCTTATGGCCTAACTTTTGCCGCATACCCCCTGTCGGCCGCATGCGAATCCCTCCACGGGTTCGCATGCGGCCTTTTTGTTTTTGGTTCGGTCCGTGCAGGCCGTTTGTCCCGATCTGTAACATCTAACAGGGATTTTCGGTCTTAAATGTTACAGATCGAGACAAACAGAACGCCCGAGCAGAAATATCTCAATCTGTAACACGTAGCCCACTTTTAACCGTCTACCTGTTACAGATCAAGACAATAAGATAGTCAAATCCAAACTTTCCAAGCAGTTATGAAGCATGGTTTCTAGTTTTCGGTATCACGAACATACTTTCGGTATCATTTAATGATATTATGATATCGAAAGTATGTTCGTGATACCGAAAGGAGCCGCATGCGCCAGTTCGATTACACCACAGTCCCAGCGGAACTCGAAGCAACTCCAATCACCAACCTCCTCCTCTCGATACGCGAGCATAAAGGCCGACAGCTTGTTCTGAGTCAAGTCAAACCCGAGCTTCTATCGTCCCTTATGGAGGAAGCTAAGATCCAAAGCACCCAATCCTCCAACGGACTTGAAGGAATTGTTACCACCCAAAAAAGACTCAAAGCAATCATGGCGTATTCCGCCAAGCCAAGCTCCCGCGCAGAGGAAGAAATCGCTGGATACCGAGATGCGCTGTCGCTTATTCACGAGCAGCACGATTTCATTCCCGTAACGCCATCGGTCATTTTGCAGTTGCATCGTGACCTCATGGTACACACAGCAATCTCGTATGGGGGCCATTGGAAAGATAGCGATAACGAAATCATCTCCATCGACGGCCAAGGCAATCGATTTGTGCGCTTTAGGCCGCCTTCGGCCCTAGCAACCCCCGGACTTATCGAAGAAGCCTGTCGGTCCCTCAACGACGCCTTATCTCGTCAAGTTTGCGACCCCCTCCTTATATCATTCCGCTTCATCTTCGATTTTGTCAGCATTCATCCCTTCAACGATGGCAATGGCAGGATGAGCCGGCTCCTTACAACGCTGCTACTCGAAAAGACTGGATACGACGTTGCGCGTTACATCAGCATCGAACGACTTATTGAAGACAACAAAGCGCTCTACTACAACGCCCTCGCTGCAAGCTCCACTGGATGGAATGAAAATCAAAACACCGAAGTACCCTTTATCCGTTTCATGCTCGGAACAACCCTGGCCGCCTACCGACAGCTCGAGCAGCGTACCTTAATTGAATCAAGCACTCGTCCCATGTCGAAGCAAGCGCGCATCACCGTTCTATTTCAACAGAGACCCGGCGTCATTAAGAAATCCGACATTCGGTCCAACTGCCCCGATATCAGCGAGGTAACCATTAAACGAACCCTCGGTCAGCTTGTTAGTTGCAGCGCAATCGAAAAAACAGGAGCGGGTCGTTCGACGGGCTACATACTCAAAGACGTCCATGCTCTAGAACTATTCTTGCAAGCCACAATACCCGATGGCGAGGCCGCAATAACAAAAGAGGCTCCAAAGGATAAGCTCCTTGAACGTGTAAACCACGCCGAGGATGAAAGCAGAGAAGGACTCTATGAAGACTACGATTCATTCTCAAGGGACATAAAGACGAAATACGGAGTCTAGTCATATCTCAGAATAGCCTCATCCTTGTTGCCCAAAGTTATTTGCGTGTCATTGTAAAGCGGTATCCCCGCGCCGGCAGGGGGCAGAAGTATCGCCTGCTGCACTAGCTAGCAGATGACCTGCGTGTGCTCCTCGATGGCGACACGATCCTCGGCCATGGGGCCCACAAAGGCGGCGGTGCGGCGACGATACATGCCGCCCACCAGGCAGAGCTCGCAATCCTCGCGCGCCTCGAGCAGGCTAAAGGCCGAAAGCGAATTGGTCACATAGATAGAAGGCAGTTTGTCGGTGACTCGGAGAGCGCCAATGCGATCTCACGACGGTTGCGCTCATTGTCTCAATTAGATACTCAACGAAATACGGCCCCGCAGCTCAATAAGCTGCGGGGCCGTACCATACACCGACGAATCAACGACGAAGTGCATCCACTATTTGGCCAGCTCCTGAACGATCCAGTCAATTGCACCTTCGGGATCGTTGGTAAGGTCGATATACTCCTTGCCCCTTGTGGTGAGCAGTTTAATTCCAAGGCGATCGGTATCGGCCTTCATAGCGTCATAGTACATGCGTGCCTGGGGCGCCAGAACAATCACGTTGTACTGATCCATCGTCTCATAGTGGCTTCCGTACGCACCGGACTGAGAAACCAGATCGATACCCTTAGCAGCGGCACCTTCGCGAAGAGCATTTGCCAAGAGAGTCGAAGTGCCGGCACCCTGGCAAAGCACAAGCACGCGGATCTGCTCCGCCTTGTCCTTTACCGCCTCGAGAGCTTTTGCGACATTTTCCTGTGCGGCAATAGCATCTGCATCCGAGTTTCCTGCAGTCTCCTTTGCAGACTCTTCCAAACAAAGCTGATGGTCATACGCCTTGCAGAACGGATAGTAAATCACAAAGTCAACGACCAACAGCACTGCCATCAATACGAGAGAACGCAGATCGAGACCCGTGGTGAGGAACGCACCAATTGGGCCGGGAAGCGCCCACGGCATGGTATACATGGGGGCGTTCATTCCAATGACGTCAATGAAAAATTTACCGATAATGGCGTTGACCATAGGAGCCACTAGGAAGGGCACGAACATATAGGGATTGAGAACAATCGGCATACCGAAGATAACGGGCTCGTTAACTCCAAAAATCACCGGGATAATCGATGCCTTGCCCATGGCTTTAAGCTGCTTGGAGCGCATAAACATGATCAGGATAATAGGAACGATGAACGTGCAGCCAGAACCGCCCAGACCGCCGATGAAGCTTGTAAAGTCCTGCGTGAGAGCAATTGACGGGTGTCCACCTGCTTGGAAAACCTCAAGATTGGTAACGGTATTGCCGTAGAGCGCAGCATTGATCGGACTCATGACAACCGAAGCACCGTGGATACCCATAAATTGGAAAAGCGCGACCGCGCCTTCGATAAGCGCCATGCCAGGATAGGTGTCGACCGCGGAGAACAGCGGCGAGATGAGAGCGGATACCAAATTGGCGAACGGCACAGCAAGCAGCTTGCGGCTCGCAAGATCGATAAAAGCGCACGCAAGGATCGAAAACCCAAATGCAAAGATATCGCGAAAACTCTGCGCAATAGAGCCAGGGACCTCTTTGGGAAGCTTGATCGTCACATTATGGCTAATGCACACCTTATAGATATTAACGGTCAAGAATGCGGCTACGAACGCAGCGAGAAAACCCTTGGTTCCCATATAGCCGGTTTCAAAAACAGATGTATCTGCTCCGCCAATCGAGACAACATCGTTCGTCACCGATAGCAAGAGCATGCCGCACATGGCACAAACCATGCACGAGGTGGGGTTGAGAGATTTACCCGAAGGCATGCGACGGTTCATCGACATGGCAAGTGAGCTCGCCGTGGTGCCGGCCACCATAATGCCAAGAAGTCCCATGGTATATGCATAGATTTTATTGAAGAAATCCAGCACCTCAGACGGAAGCGTGATGCCTACATAGGCAGGGAGCGTCGAAAGAAGAAGGAACAGGCTCGAGAACAGCACAATTGGCATATTCGAGAGAAAGCCATCCTTGATCGCCACCAGATAAATGTTCCTCGAGATTTTGTCGAAGAGGGGCTGGTGTTTTTCAAGGAATTTGACGATAGCGTCCATAACACATCTTTTCATGATTCCCGGGCACGTAACGATTTATCCGGACTCAACCGTCGTCGTCCCCGTTTGTATCCACTTATGTAAGTGAATACGTTCTTGTGCGAAATGTAATATCATTTGCGCGATTTGCCATAACCAATTCTTTTTCCGCTTTGTCGGTATGTCAAGAATTCAAATACTTATTCGGTGAACGGTAGTTGATTAATATAAGGTTTTCCCAGCTAAAGACTATTTTTCCTGAGCAGTACTATAAGTTTGCAACCGTTCACCGATTGGATATAACATATTGAATATATTGTTGTAACAATATTAGAGACAATGTCACAAGCCTGTCGTTCTAGTCAAAGGAAGTAACAATGCCCAAACGATTACTGAACATGTCCGCATCCGATTTTGCCGCCACGTCACCCATGGATCTAAAGCAGGCAATTCTGGCTTCCGAGGGACGTACCATCATGGCGGAAAACGTACCCTCTTCCCAATTTCTCGGCGGCGTTACTAATGCAGAAATCGAACGTGCCGCAGGTGCCGACCTGCTTCTGTTTAACGCGCTCGATGTGTTCGATCCAGTTATTGCCGGTATTCCAGATGATCTCAATGAAAACCCGGTCACTTGGGTGAAGCGAGCATGCGGAAGGCCCATTGGCGTCAATCTGGAGCCAGTTGATAACGAGGCAGAGATGTCTGAATCCCGAACGGAAATCCCCATGGGTCGTCGCGTCTCTCCCAAGACCTTAGAAAAGGCTAACGAACTCGGATTTGATTTTATCTGCCTGACGGGCAACCCTGGAACCGGCGTCTCCAACGATGCAATCGCCCATTCGATTAAACTCTCCAAAGAGCATTTCAATGGCCTGGTCATAGCCGGAAAAATGCATGGAGCGGGCGTTGCGGAACCTGTCATGACGCTCGAAATTGCGCGCAAGTTTGTTGACCTCGGCGTCGATATCCTTCTCGTGCCAGCCCCCTACACCGTCCCTTGCTTCCAAGAAGCAGACCTGCGCGCCATCGTAGACTTTGTACGATCCCACAACGTAGGCAAGTCAATTGAAGAGAAGGTTCTCGTCATGGCGGCGAACGGGACGAGTCAAGACTCCTGCGACAGCGAGACCATTAAGAAAATAGGCCTTGCAGCAAAAGCAGCCGGCGCTGACCTCCAACATATCGGGGACTCCATGAACGGTATTTGCCTGCCCCAGAATATCTTCACGCTCGGACAAGCCCTTCGTGGATACAGGCATCAGATCGTCATGCTGAGCCGCTCTGTGATACGTTAAGGTTACCTTGCCCACGTTACATCCCGACTGAGGCAACCATCAGGTATAACCAACATGCAAACTGAGGCTCTAATGCTCGATACACACGAAAAACGGCCACTCTATTTACAGCTCACCGACGCGCTGCTCAAGCAGATCGTCGATGAATATCAAGCAGACGATAAACTTCCAACAGAAATGGAACTCTGCGACGAATACGCCGTAAGCAGAACAACCGTCCGACTTGCCATGAGTGAGCTGGAGCGTCGTGGAAGTATCTATCGAATCCAAGGTAAGGGATCGTTTGTTGCACCGAAACGCGTTAGCGAGCTCAATTCACTTTTAGACTTTGACTTTGCAAGCCATTGCGATGGCGTTGATCCGGATGCCATCACCAAACATTTCGGCGGCCTCACATCAGGTCGTCCAATTTCCGTAATGATGCTCCAACAATTTGGATGTCAAAGTCGCGATGAAATTCAGCGTCTTGAATTGACCTACGAACTTGAAGGCAGCTTCATAGGCGCTGATACGTTCTTCATTTCAAAGTCGCGCGTTCCGAATAACCAGTTAGATTTTCAGGCATTTAGCAGAATCATGGACGACTTGTCCAAGTCTATCCAATCTGTTAGGGAAAGCTATAGAGCACGTCAACTTAGCGATTCCGAAGCCAGTAATTATGGTGTTGCAAAACTTCCGGTCATCGAACTGACTCATTATGCTTACGACTTCGGAGGCAAACTAATCTCAATTGTCTGCCGCACCGTCTTAACTGGGCGGGTCCCTTATCAAAACTTTATTTTCAAGTCCTAATGTTCTTTTTCTTTTGTCTCGATCTGTAACACGTAGCCGAGTTTTTAAGTCCTAACCGTTACAGATCGAGACAAACAAGGTAGACCACGCCGAATTGTCTCAATCTGTAACAGGTTGGTGGTTTCACCCCTACCTGTTACAGGTTGAGACGATTTGATAGTGGAATCCTCATTTGCGCGTCATATCGCGTAGCGCTGACGCGCTGGTTTCCACAATGACAGGAGGTAAAAGTCCTCCCGCATCGCCTGTTGGCAATCCCGTAGCGCTAGCTAGCAAATGACCTGCGTGTGCTCCTCGATGGCAACACGATCCTCGGCGGCGATACCCGGCTCGCACACCACGGCGTCCAGGCTGTCCAGGCGGCAGAAGGTGTAGAAGTCGCGCTTGCCGATCTTGCTGGAGTCGGCGATCAGATAGCGCGAGTCGGCCTTGCTAAAGGCGAGCTGCTGGATACGACCCTCATCCATATTAGACGTAGACACGTCGCCATCCAGAATGCCGTTGGCGCCGATAAACGCCGCATCGATACCCAGCGCACGCAGAGTATCCTCGGCCGTTGGCCCCACAAAAGCGGCGGTGCGGCGACGGTACATACCGCCCACGAGGCACAGGTCGCAGTCTTCGCGCGCCTCGAGCAGGTTAAACACCGAAAGCGAATTAGTCACGATGCGCAGGCGAAACGCCGGCAGCATCGAGGCCATCTGCTCCACCGTAGTGCCCGTGCCCAAAAAGATGGTCGAGCCCTCCTCGATGAGCTCCACAGCGCGGCGCGCGATCTGCAGCTTTTCCTCGGCATGCTTGGTGCGCTTTTCGCTGTGCGAATACTCGTGGCGCAACATAGCGTGGGGACGGCCCTGTGCACTGCGGGCGCCGCCGTGCACGCGCTCGATCTCGCCTAGGCTCGCAAGCTCCTCAAGGTCACGACGAATCGTCATATCCGAGACACCCAGTGCATCCGAAATCTCCTTGACCGAGACCGTGCCCTGCTCTTCGAGCAGCTGACGAACCTTATCCTGTCGCTCTGCCTTAATCACGATGAATCCTCGCCGTTCTATGCGTGCATATCATTCAAACAATAACGAACAAATTGTATCAGACTCGCGCGCGTCAAAAATGAACGCCCGCACAGCTCCAATCATCACTTTTTTGAGAAAAATACCCCCTGCTTTAGTGGGGTGTAGTGATAATCTCGCCTGTTCGCGCTACAGTTTGTCGGAAATACCTCGATGTTAGGAACCAAATGATCACTTCCGAGCTTTTCGGCACCGCGCCGTGCGGTACCCCCGTTCATCGTTACACCCTCAACGGGCCCGAGATCTGCGTTCGCATTATGGACTATGGCGCCACCGTGCTGGGTATCGATGTGCCCGACATTCCCGGCAACGTGCGCGATGTGGTGCTGGGCTTCGATAAGCTCGAGGATTACTTTGACAACCCCGCCTGCTTTGGCGCAACCATCGGGCCTGTGGCCAACCGCACTGCAGGTGCCACGATCACCATCGCCGGCACGGACTGGCATATGCCGGCCAACGAAGGCGCCAACAACCTACACAGCGATCTTGAGCACGGCCTGCACAAGCGCGTGTGGGACGTTGAGCTCGACGAGGTCCACAATGCCGTGCGCATGACCACCTCGCTTGAGGATGGCGAGCTGGGCCTTCCCGGCAACCGCACCTTTACAGCCGTGTTTACCGTGACGCGTACCGGCTGTTTCCGTATCGAATATGGCTGCGAGAGCGACTGCGCCACGTACGTGTCCATGACCAACCACACGTACTTTAACCTTGCCGGCCATAACGCCGGCATGGACTGCGAGCACTTCTTTGTTGCTAACGCTGCCCACTACCTGCCCATCAACGAGCAGAATATCCCCACCGGTGAAATCGCTCCGGTCGAGGGCACGCCGTTTGACTTCCGTGAGCTGCGCCCCGTCGCGCCCGGCATGGAAGCCGACGACCCGCAGATTAAGCAAGCCCGTGGCTACGATCACTGCCTGTGCATCGATGGCTATCAGTACGCCCGTAATCTGCGCCGCGCGATGCACGTCGAGGAGATGTGGACCGGTCGTGAGTTGGATTACTACACCACCGCCCCGGGCGTGCAGCTCTACACCGGCAACTGGCTGGGCGACGAGCACGCCAAGGATGATGCCAACTATGGCTGGGGCGCTGGCTTTGCCCTCGAGGCAGAGATGTACCCCGACAC